>Ga0209815_1002042_pt1 | contig 12644 bp, 13 predicted proteins | sample CoawatmetaG00DNA_FD_187507 | JGI IMG/M metagenome (GOLD analysis project Ga0209815, IMG submission 187507) | Marine microbial communities from the West Antarctic Peninsula - Coastal water metaG002-DNA (SPAdes) (version 2) | ecosystem: Environmental > Aquatic > Marine > Coastal ...
ATTCTTAGTATGGAAGAAAGTGCGATAAAATCCGGTGTGTTTTATGAGCCAGAGTTATCTGTACAACTTAAGATTCCATTATCAACCGGTACAACTATGAATGTAAGCGCAAGTGGGAAAATTCAGCTTACCGGAATAAAAGGCATGAATAGTGTATTACCTTCATTTAGAGAAGCACTTGATAAATTAAATAATTTGGTTTTGAGAAATGAGGAATTACCAAATTTTAAAAATTACAAACCTAAACGAACGAGCAAATTTGCTCGTCGAGCTAACAATCTCCCTGCTCCAAATATCACGAGACGTGGATCTACGTGTCCAAAATCAGCTCGGCCTATACCACTTAGCTTTCAAGGTAAATGTCAACCAAGAATGTACAGAGGGAAAATGATCAATGCGAGTGAATTTTATGTTCGACCAAATCCACAAGGTCAACCATGTTGTTACAGAAAACCAAAAAATACAACATATATAAAAAATAGAGTTGCAAATAGATATCGACAAGCAAATGTAAAAGTTCCAAATAATGTTGGTAATCTTTTTAATGTGTCAAAACCAAAACCAAAACCAAATTCAAATTCAAATTCAAATTCAAATGTGGATTCGCCTAATAAAAATGTGGCTACAAAGGCTCCAAATATCACAATTGTAAATGGCCCCCGTGGTCTTAAAATTGGGTCTCGTCAATGTATGCGGTATACGCGGGTTCGATTATTTGAAATTGCGACATTACTTAAAGTGAAAAATTTGAAATTAACAGATGGAAAAGAAGCTTTATGTGATAAAATAAAACAAAAAAGTAAAGAACTTGGCCTCAATAAAACAAAAAATGTTGTGGGTAATTCAGCTATAACAATTACAAACAACAATGGTAAAGTCTATGCAATTACTGGCAAAGGTAAAAATATACGTTTAGGTAATAGAGTTTGTACAACTTTTTCTAAACCATTTTTAATTAAAATGGCGGGAAAAATGGATCTGGCTGTCAACGTATCAAAAATGTCTAAAATTCAAATTTGTGCGGCTATTGAACAAGCTAAAAATTTAAATAGAGGTCGCCGCAACAATTTAGAAAAACAGAAACTCAACCAATTAGATCGTAATAAACAAGAACGACTTCTGCGCATGAGACAAAGAAACGAAAGACTTCGTTTACAAAAACAAGGACGGCAGCTTGAGGAACAACAGAGAACTAATCGAGAAGTTAGAAACAAATTAGGACTTAATAAAAACGCAATTCGTGCTGAAATTTCAAAACTTTTTGGTGTTGTATTTATGAAAAAATACGGCAACAAAATTAATCTCAATGAACAAACAAATTTATTATTTCAAAATTTAAATTCAAGTATTAAAAACGGGCGTATAGAAAAGGGTACAAGAGGAAATCCATTAAAGACTAAAATTATAAAATTCAAACGTGAATGGATTATCAGAAAAAGAAACAGTATAAAACCCAAAGTTAATAAACCTCCCACACCCGCTGTATTTAATCCACTAAATGATATGCGTAGACATTTAGGAAATGAACGATTTAATAGAATCAAAAATTCACTTACACCAGAAATGCTTCAAAATTATGTAAATTTTATTTACCCTAATCCAAACGCCAATAAAAGAAACACATGGATTAGAACAAGAAAATCATTTGGTCTTTTACCGACAACACCAGTTGTTGGTATAGGTTTTAATAATGAAAACGTAGAAGAAATTTAAAAGAAAACTCGAAGACCTAATAAAATCATAGTAATTAACCATATATAAGTACCTCTGGTATCCAGGTGTTTCATAATATTTTTAGGTTTTACAATATACAATAAAGTCATTAAAATTGCCAAAGCTAATAGCAAAGGATTAATATTAAGTTCAATATTTGACGATTTAATTTCATTTATTTTTTTATGTTCTTTATATAGATTCATTCCAATCTTTCTGATATACCAGATTGACATGAAACCTATTGTAGCTAAAATAAGTGGATTAATATTTGGTACTATTTCTTTAATTGCAACAGCAAAAAATGCACCTATACCACCAAGAATACCTTCTACGAAATGATCATCATTTAGAATAACAACCATATATTTTTTTGTATATAGTATTTAAAAACATTTTAAATTCCGATTAATTAATTTATTTGGTTCTGAAATTTGTTTGATGTGAATATCATGATAATCAAAATTATAACCTGGAAAAGATTCTTTAATTTGTTGAGATAATTGAATTGCATTATATTTTGTGTCTATATTTCTACACACCGCATCTTTTTCATATTCTAAAAATTTATCTTCCATGGTTGCAAATTGAGCAAGAACTTCATCTGAATTCTTCCGTTTGTCGAGTTTGTGCCATTTGTTTTGCCACATTAATTCATTATAAATATTCATAGATTTGCCATTGCTTATTTGGAAATTTTGTGTTTCATAACCATTTTGCAGTCGTACCTGGTCTGATTTAGAAACCACCTGTATTGTTATCATGTAGACTATCGCAAGAACAATTAATATTTTCCACATTTTTTATTATTATATTATAATAATAAAAAATTATTAGTTAGTTAGTTATCTTCTATAATTTTTAGAATATCAAAAATCTTATAAATTATATTGTAAAGTTCAATATCATCTTTGACTTTTGTTGGATCTATAATTTCGAGTTCAATTTGATACTGCGATTCGTCTTCACAGTCGAGGTCCGTCGGGTCACCAGTCACAACTGTCATATCAATTGACAAATTCTTACGAATAAATGAAATACGTTTTTTATATCGCACGCTGTCCATGTCATCATCTTCGTTAAGTTCAACAGGTATTTCTTTTGATACTGCAAATCGAACATCATACGACTTATTTTCAATATTAAAATTTTGTTTGACAATATTATTTTTGAAGATACTGACAGATTCTTCAGTTTCTTCATTTAGGGAAGTTCGTGTGTTATCTTTGTAGTAAACAGATGTATTTGTTTCAACAACATCTTCCCAGGCTTTATATTTCTTAAGGCCGTTTATAATCTTGTTAAAATTACTTTCGCCTACATTTGTATCAAAACTTCCAGTGTTGATTTTTCCTATCCGCATCTCAAATTCAATGTTTTTTTCATGTTGATTTTGTTTAAAAGGTGTTTCGATATTCTTGAAAAGTTCCCATATAGAATCTTGATGCGAAACTGTGTTCATTATATTAAAAAATAATAAACTTTATTTTTTAATATGAAATGAAAGGAATTAGCAATTTAGGAAACACTTGCTATTTTAGTAGTATACTTCAATGTCTTTTACAAATTCCACAACTTTCAAATTATTTTTTGATGAAAAAATACGAAGGAAATTGTGAATTCACAAGAGAATACCAAATTTGTGTTCACAAAATGTGGAAACACAAGGAAACGCTTAACCCACACAATCTTCTAACAATTTTCAAAAAGAAATATACACAATTTGACAATCGTGACCAACACGATTCTCAAGAAGCGTTTCTCTGTATAATAGATATACTCGGGAAATCTTTATCTGACTTTATTAACAAACTATTTTATGGTGAAAATATACAAGAAACTATATGTAAATCAGGAAAATCAATAAAAAAAGAAAAGTTTAATATAATTATACTTTTTCCAACTAAAGACTGCACCCATATAACTAATCTTTTAAAGAATTCACAGAAATGGAATGGTATAAAAGATTATGAAGATAATGACGGTAAAATATGGAACGCAGCGGCAACAAGAACAATTGCAACAGAATTACCACGTATATTAGTTATTTCTTTTAGAATGTATGAAAGAAAAATAAATATTCAGTTGATAGAAGATATTGATTTTCGTGATACACAATATACATTGTTTGCAACATCAAATCACCAGGGTTCTGTGAATGGTGGTCACTACATTGCGTTTACTAAACACAAAGAAATATGGTACTTAAAAGACGATGAAATGTGCAGAGAAAATGATTTTCCTTTAATTGAATATCATTATTTAGCTTTTTATAAAAAAAAATAATCAAAGTACGGGGAAAATAATATTTTTCATAAATTCTGTTAATTCATCATCATTTGGCAACCAAGATAATATATAATTAAGCAAAGTCGTCATTTATTTATTTAACAAATATTTTTTTTAAGAGGTAGTCAATCTCTTTTTTAGACATCCTGAAAATGGAAGATTACCCACATGCCCTAAAACTGTATTTACATCTGCATAAATTTTACCACCCGCTTGTTGCCAACGTCTACAAAAGGCGTAATCCTCTGACAGATATCGTTTTGAGTCAGGATCAATCATACAATCAAAAACGGCATGATATTTATCAAAATCTCTATTTTGGTGGTCATTTACACACCACAATTCTGGAAACTTTTCTTCCAATTTCGTGAAGACTTCTCGTTTTATAAGCATAAAACCAGTTGGCCCATCCAAAACTGGAATAAAACCATTTTCAATTTTTAGACTTGTTGCTCCAAAATTTACAACCAAAGATGCAGATAACATTGCCATATCTCGTTCGTCATTTTCCTCAACAGCTTTTTGTGCCTGATCCCAAAATATACATTTTTTAGGGTAACAGGCAACTGAGATATCATGTCCAGATTCAATAAGTCTCACAACAGATTCTGGATCAAAATCAATGTCCGCATCAACAAACATAAAGTAATCTGCATCAGATTTTTGCATAAAACGCCCTACAGAAACATTACGGGCGCGGTGAACTAAACTTTCATTTTCAGTTGTATCTATAAAAAATTGAATTCCTTTTTGGGCTAAAAGTACCTGTAGGCGAAGAATACTGGTCGCATATTGTTCAAGACAAAGCCCGCCATAACATGGTGTAGCAAGAAATATTTTTGTCATTTAATTAATTATTCATAGGGTTTATCCTCTAAGTATTGATTCACAAGAAGTTCAATTTTATTAAGTGTAGGTGGCGATATCTTGCATGTTTCACACATCTTGTTTTTTGTAATTCCGAGTTCTTTCATAATAACGACGTAAGCAATACTTGTTGGATTTTTGCCCATTAGTTTTACACAGTTCTCAATATGATTACACATTTTGATGCATTTAGCTGACATCTTTCTCCTTTCACCCTCAAAAGAAAATTCTTGTAGAAGACGTGGGCATAGGTCAGCGGGTCGAGTCATAATAGGCTTTTCTTGGGTTGCTGTTATTGGTAAATTTTCCATAAACATTTGTGAAGTTCGGCTTATATCTTTTGTGGGAATTCCAAATGCAGTTGCCACTTCGTGTGTAGTTCTGGAAACGCTATTCATTTTACATGCATGGAGAATACAGTTAGCCTTAATTCCAATTCGTACTGCTCCTCGTGTTAGTTTTTCTTCATTAAACTTTCTATACATAATTTGAGCAGCTCTTATTATGTTGTCAGGTAGTTTCAATTTATCTTTTGCAATTTCATCCATTCCCTTGTATGCATGGTACAAAGCGCGATCCCGGTGATTCATAGACATATGAAAATTAATTTTAGCAATTTTCCTGTCACGATATGTTTTAGCACCGGTAAGAATGCTTGATCCACCCCATTGTGCCGAAAAGCGTTCTAAATCTCTCGGAGCGCCACATCGTGAAGCATCGTTTACTTTACCAGTTTCATCTACATTACTGGTCCATTCCGCTTCGTCTGTGATGTAATATTGGTCAACCACACCGCATAAAGTACAAACAAGTGTATTTTCTGGGTAGGAGCTTTCTCTTCTGCCTCCGCAAGGACAAAAGAATTCTGGATTTATAGTGACTGATTTTTTAAGTACTTGAGGTTCATTCATCTCACGAAACATCTTCATTTGATGCCACATAACATCAAGTTCACACATAATTAGTTTTATTCAGTCTTTTTGTATTGGAAGATTTTAAACTTTAATTGTGTTTTTGTTTGTGAGAAATATAATATTCCGAAATATCTTAGAGATATTTATACACGTTTTTTTTTTGTTTAAAATTTTAAATTATCACCTTCAACTTTAACCATTGCTTCAATTTGTTCAATTTTTTTTTTGAAATTTTTAGCACTTGGTGTTTTTGGACTCCATTTATTCCATGCTTCATCCAGTTCTTTAGCATCTGAAGGGGGTTGTTCACCCATTTCTTCTGTATCAGAAACTATAAAACTGTCATTACTTTCACTTTCGTCATAATCTTCAATGTCTTCGATTTCACTATCACTATCTGGATCAATATTATCTACAAATACATACATATTTTTGTCAATTTTTTTCATGGGAAATCCTCCATCATTATAGTGTTCTAATATTGATTCAAGGTCAACCCGTTCTGCTTTTGTTTCAAATGAGTAAACCAATGCTGATTTATATGCTTTACCAATTGGAAGTAAATAAGTTACAAATAAATAATTACCTTCGTTTGATAAAACTGATGCAAAGTATTCGTCTTCATCTTCAACAAGTACTTTAATATAATCGCCCTTTGTAATTTCGTTAGGTATAATGTCTCCCATTTTTTCTTTCCTGTATTTTAAAACTTAAAAACAAAAATATTTATAATAATTAACACAGTTATGAAAATTGAAATTTTATCAAAGGATGGTTGTAATTATTGCGATATGGCGTGTGAATTATTAAACAGAAAACAGATTCCTTACACACAAACAATTGTGGATAAAAAAATTCTACATGAAAAGACAGGTTGCATTGTCACAACTTATCCACAAATTATAATTAACGATATTCATATAGGAGACTATTTCGACCTCGAAGAATATTTCGATTCAGGTGATGATAAACTATTGAAATATAATACAAATAGATTTACGATTTTCCCGATTAATTATCCAAATCTCTGGGAACTCTATAAAAAAGCACAAGCATCAAATTGGACTGCAGAAGAAATAGATTTTAATGAAGATATGAATGACTGGAATTCACTGTCTGATAATGAACAACATTTCATCAAATCTATCTTGGCATTTTTTGCTGCATCAGACGGAATTGTTTTTGAAAATATAAATAATAATTTTGCTCAAGAACTTCAAATCCCTGAAGCAAGGTCATTTTATGCATACCAAGAACATAATGAAATGGTACACGGAGAAACATACAGTTTACTTATTGAAAAATATGTAAAAGATCCGGATGAAAAAGATAAAATTTTCAGGGCTATTGAAACAATGCCATGTATCAAGAGAAAAGCGGAATGGGCGATGAAATGGTTTGATACACGTCTCCCATTTTGTCAGAGACTGTTTGCATTTGCATGTGTCGAAGGCGTATTCTTTTCAGGAAGTTTTTGTGCAATTTTCTGGTTGAAAAAGCGCGGTCTTATGCCTGGGTTGTCTTTTAGTAATGAACTGATCAGTCGCGACGAAGGACTTCATGTAGACTTTGCGTGTGAACTTTTAGGAATGTTGGAAAATAAACCATCCGAAAAAGTAATTCATTCTATTATGAAAGATGCTGTGCAAATCGAAAAGGAGTTCATTTTAGATGCTCTGCCGTGTAAACTTATCGGCATGGATTCATCTAAGATGAGTCAATATATCGAGTTTGTGTCTGATAGATTACTCAAACAATTAGGATATTCAGCTATTTGGAATTCTACAAATCCATTTGATTTTATGGAAAATATTTCATTGGATGGAAAAACAAATTTCTTTGAAAAAAGAGTTGGGGACTATGGAAAACTATTGTCTGAAAAAAATATTACTTTTGATGAAGACTTTTAATCATCACGTATGTATAAATGTGAATATATCAAATATTAACATTACCAGAGCACCTATATATATTAATTTATTCTTTGTTTTTGATAAAATATAAAGCGCAAATAAAGCTGCAGAACCTCGTGTAAGTAAATGTATTTCTCTACTGAAAACTTGCATTGTCATACTCTTCCATCTCTTTTTTAATTTCTTCTTGATCTGCTTCACGATCTGTAATTAATTCATCAACTTTTAAATCTTGTTCTACTTCTTCTTGGTTAACTTTAGGTAAGTTCAATATTTCCCTGTAATCTACAGTATCTTTTGACCAGATTCGGTAAATTAAAATTGATATTGCCACAATTACACACATAATTAAGATACCCACAATCATCTTTTTTTAATATATATTTTTATTTTAATACTAAAACTTCACCACCGTCTTCACATGCACATTTATTCCATGAGGAACCAGATAACATTCGTGTCATATCAACAGGTGCTGATGGTGCTACTGTATTGAGTGGTTGAGCAGCATTAATCATAGCTGAAGATGTTTCGTCGACAGAAGAAAAACTTGAGTTACCATTTAAATCTGCGCCTGTGATTGAGCTCATTTTATTTGAAGAACTATTAATTGGTTGTTGAACAGGACCATTCATCATGTTTGCGTTAGCAGCAGAAGCGTTCATCATGTTTGCGTTAGCAGCAGCAGTATTAATCATTATATTTGCGTTAGCAGCAGCAGCATTCATCATGTTTGATTTAGCAGCAGCAGCGTTGTTCATCATGTTTGCGTTAGCAGCAACACCGTTCATATTTGCGTTAGCAGCAACAGCGTTAATGGTTGCGTTAGCAGCAGCAGCGTTCATAGTTGCGTTTGCGTTAGCAGCTGCAGCTTTCATCATTGTGTTTGCGTTAGCAGCAGCAGCGTTTATCATTGGATCGGATACATTATTGGCCAAATTATTTGATGCTGGAGAAACTGTGGCGTCTTTAATTTTGACATTTACAACTTCTTCTTCACCTTCTAATAACTCACGATTTCCTCTCATAAGAAGATAGGTAATCAACAGGTATACACATGTGTGTAAAATTAAACCGTCTGTTGTTGGGCATCCTGTGGGACTCGCGACCCATTCACCTAATACACCTCTCATAACTTTAAAAGTTTCTGGGTTAGCAATAATAAAAAAGATTAGTGCGGCTAAAATAGAAATACGAAATTTTTTACTCAACATTGTTTACTGTATCACAACAGAAAAAATTCACTTAAAAGAATACGGCGTTACTATAGTATAACAAGAAACAACAGCAACAATGGCACAACAAATCATGAAGTCTACCTCTTTCCAGCCATCTACTATGACCTTCTCCAAGTTTCGCAAGAACAAGCGAGGAGGTGGAACTCTATACATTAATGGACCAGAAAACAAAAAGAAGTATATTCAGCTACCATATATGCGTGCTCCTTTTGGTGTCAGCAGTTTTACTGATGATGCTACCGGAAACACATCATATAGCATTCCACTGTCTTTTGACAATAACAATCCTGAACTATGTGAATTCCAAACCAAGATGGAAGAATTTGATAATCAGATTTGTGACATGGTTGCAAAGAACTCAAAGGAGTGGCTTGGTAAACAGTACAACATTGCTGTCATCAAGGAAGCTCTCTACAAGCCGATGGTTGTACCAGGCAAGACTGTAAATGATACGACATATTCACCAACAATGAAGCTGAAGGTTCTGTACAATAAAAACAAGGAAGAATTTGAGTCAGAGGCCTACAACTCAGCCCGTGAACGAATCGCAGTGGATTCAATTGAGAAGAGTCAGAAAGTAATGGCCATTATTGACATCAACCAGATTTGGTTCATTGATAATAAGTTTGGTGTGAGTATGCGTTTTCAACAAGGAATTGTTGAGGAGTCTCAGAAGCTTCCTTCGTTTGCTTTCCAGGGACTTGACGATGTTGACGATGTAGAAGATACAGACGATGTTGATTTTGAATAAAGATTGTAAAAAAAAATAATAAATATTATTAATATAGATGAGTAGAAATAATATTTATAACAAGAATGTTGGTAATCTAACAAATGATATGCATGAAAATATACCAAAAAATAAACGAGTTGCGTTAGGCGCTCAACTCGTTGAGGCTTTAAACACAGACGGGTGTTTCCCAGAAAAAAAATTATATAAAATAACCAATTCAAAAGGTAAATCAGGCTTTAAGTTGCGTGAAATTATTACGGAGACACCCGTTAGATATAGAAATTATGCCAAAGGTTCAAACAGTGATAGAGGTACAGTAGAGATTGCGGCTGGTAATGAAGGTATTGTTTACATTGGTTGTTTAGATGCTGGTTGTTTAAAAGAAATTGCAATCAAAAAAGTCCCAAATCCAAATATAAATCATAATGTAAATAATAGTATTGCTTCTGCCAAAAGAGAATTTGATAATTTAAAAAAAATTCATACAGCATCTGATCACGTTGTTACTCCGTATTTATTTACAAAGTGTAAAGATTATGCTTACCAATATGTCGAATATTTTTCAGGTGGTAACTTAAGTGAATGGATAAATAATAAGAATTATAGCTTGCGCCCAGAACATTTTAGAAATATTACTTTTCAAATAATATTTGCTCTCAAACAAATACAAGAGAAATATCCATCATTTAGACATAACGATCTTCATAATGCAAATATTTTAGTTAATGATAAAGCAAGTGCAATAGGACATACTATATATGGCAATAAAAAAGTTAAAAACATTGGAGTAAAAGTTGCCATTGCGGATTTAGGATTTTCAACTATCAATAATAATCATGTTTATGATGACAGACTAAAATATAAGCATGGCATGAGTGGAGATAATAATAAAATGTATGATGTACATTATTTTTTAAATGCTATCTATGCACAATCCACAGATCCACAGCTTAGACAATTTATTGAAAATGTAATTGGTGTAGATTATTTAGGTAATTATCGACGAGATAAAATTCAAGACTTTAGACTAAAATACCCAGAAACAAAAAATACAATTTTCCCAACCTTTGATGAAATTTTAAATCATCCATATTTCGATGTGTACAACAAACCAAACTCACCAAACAAATTTAAACGCCCAGTTATTAAACAGAAAAAAGTTAATCCAACAATTAAATATAACAAAAACACAATATTGGGACTACGATCATCTGGAAAGAACAAATTTAAAGTTCCTTTTGGTTTAAATTCATCGACTCGTTTGTTATTATTTCCTCGATCTCTACCACCAGCTCCTCGATCACTCCCACCCCGACCACCAAGAAAAAAAGGAGGACCACGTTCTCCACCTCGTCCTCCACCCGTAAACAACAGAAAGTTGTATGAAGCAATTAAAGGAAAATGGAATAATCCTGATCCAGAAAACGATGAATATGGTATAAAAAGACCAAAAATGCCAAAACGTAATAATAAACCCTCAAAACCCGTGAGTCTATGTGGAAAATCTGCGAAACCAATATGGGGTATCGGTGTCGAAAGAATGACTGTGAGCGAGATGGCGAACTTTGTATTACAAAAAGCCCCCGAAGATGTTAAAAATATGCTTCTTCAACTAAATAAAGTTTCACGTTCAAGTATATGTTTTTTGCTACAGCGATTCCCCGAAGGTAGAAAATTAATGCCAAATTATAAGTCCCCCGATCCTCGAAACCGTCCAATGACACCAAATATTGTAAGAGCTAATAGATTAATTAAAGAAGCTATCAAACATGTCCAAGCGACTGGTAAAATAAACAAAAATATAATTATTAAGATACGATCCTATCTTTCTAACGAAGCGTTCAAACAGTTTACAAAAGAACACCAACAACTACTGAAAAGAAAATTAGCCAGTGAAAAAGTTGCAAATTTTTTTGTTGTACCAAAAACTGGTCCAGGAGTTACATCCAGAAAAAATACCAAAACAACATTTGTATTACCTGGCAAAATTCGTTTGACAAAAAATAATATAATAAATAGAGTGGAACCACTCAAATGGGTAATACATTCAACTTTATTTGCTAAACTAACAGCTAACGCTATAAAAGCATCAAATAATGTAACCGCGGCAACTAAAGCTCATAAAAATGCAAAAACTAAAAATACTCAAGCCATATTAAATTCTGCAAAAACAGTTCAACTTCGTGCAAATTCAAATTTAGTAAAAGGTCAAGATGACAGGACACTTCAACTCATGGCTGGAAATTTAGCGAGACAACAAATAAAAGAACAAAAAATTTTAGAAGTAGAAGCAGCAAAAAAATTGAAAGCAAGTATTAAAGCAGCAGGTCTAAATTCAAATTCAAATTCAAATTCTCCTCGAAGAAATGTACCTGGTCCAATGGTTCAATCAATTATAAATAAACTTATTAATAACGCAACAAAACAAAAACCAAAAAAGTTGTCAGAATTTGCTGAAAAAATAAAAGGGTTACAAAATCCTAAACTGAAACCTACAGACTTTATTGTACCGCCCACCAGAATTAACTTACCAGTAAACCCCGTAGCACCACCGACTAAAATTGTTTCACCAAAGAAAAAGACAGGAGGTGGGAATGGTAAAAAAAAAGCGGCATTGTTAAAAACTCTGAAAGGATTAAAAACGAAAACTTTGATGGTACCTAAAAATAAACCAACAACTACTAAACAAAATACATATTCAAGAAACAATAAAGGTAGAATTAAAATAAATCCACCAGGTACTAAAAAAGGTAGATTATGTCAAGCGATGTCTAAACCTGATATTGAAGCATACCTGCGTGTAAAAGGTATAGAGATTCCCAATAAAATTAATGGTAAAAAACCTACAAAAGATACTTTATGTGAATTATTAATGGCATAAAAAAAAATATTTATAATATAATAAAAACCTTATGAAAAATCAGAAATTATTAATAGTTGCAGCAGTTGGAATAATTTTCCTTTATTTATTAAATTT
>Ga0209815_1002043_pt1 | contig 12643 bp, 12 predicted proteins | sample CoawatmetaG00DNA_FD_187507 | JGI IMG/M metagenome (GOLD analysis project Ga0209815, IMG submission 187507) | Marine microbial communities from the West Antarctic Peninsula - Coastal water metaG002-DNA (SPAdes) (version 2) | ecosystem: Environmental > Aquatic > Marine > Coastal ...
TGCGTCTACCTTGTTGCTGGCAAAGCCTAGGCTGCTTAACACCAGCTTGGTATTAGACTGCTTGAGGGTGTGATTCACCAAAGCCAGTGCTTGGGCGTCTTTAAGGGAGGTGACCGCAAGGGCTATGGGGTTCATGCCTTGCTCTACAAGGCTTGCCATTAAGCCATCAAACATGCGCGTATTGCCACTTTGTAAATGGCTACGATAAAACAACAATGCCACCACAGGCGCATCTTTTAGGCCGTTGGCGAGAGTGCTTTTTTGCCAGTCTGTTAGGCTGGCCTGAGCTATGCCTGGCTGATAAATCAACGCTTGAGGCAGCTGCGCAGGCTGTTGCCACCCAGGCGTGCTGGCTGGTGTGGCATGGGTGTGTGTGGCTTGCTCTAGCTGATGGCGCAAGTAACGCAACAAATTAATGCCATTACTTACCCCGCCTTGGCGCAAGTATTGCCACACTAGGTGGCAGCAATCAGGCTGGCAAGAGCTAGCTAGAGTGAGCTGTGGGTCTGGTGAGTCATCGCCTGGTACCAAAATGAGCGTGCGGTTAGGCTTGGCTTTTTGCCATGCTTGCAGGCGCGAAAAACCATAATCCCAATACCCAGCACCCCCAAGCAAAGACACCATCACTAGCTGCGCTTGCTCTAGCACCTTGTGCTCATACAGATCAAAAGCGGCAGGCTTTAGCAGGTTGCTCCAGTTTGCCAAACGTATTGAAGGCAGCTGGTCACCCAGCTGCTCGGCAGCAGTGGCAAGCATAGCTAGGCTAGTATCAGCGGCAGCCAAGATCACTACTTTTGCGGGGTCTTGGTTTAGGTCAATAATGCCTTCTTCTTCTACGAAGCCACCAGGCTGTGCTGCGAGCAAATGCATGGTGGGTGGCTAAACCTCGGCTACTTTTAGCGCTTTAGTCAGCTCATCAGCATGCAGGTGTTTGCCGATCATTACTAAAGATGTGCGGCGTGCTTCATCTGCACCCCACAAGCGGTCAAAGTGGCTTTCCAAACGCTGGCCTACGGCCTGAATCACTTGGCGCATGGGCTTGTTTGGCAAGGCTGCAAAGCCTTTAGCGCGGTAAATTTGCTGGTCTGCTAAAAGCTGTGACAAGGCCACTTGCAAGCGATCTGCATCCACTGTGCCCAAATGAATCACGCAAGAATCGAAATGATCGTGGGCATGGTCGTGGTGATCGCCGTGGTCGTGGTGATGATCGTGGTGCGTGTGCACCGCTTCAATGCGCTGCTCTGCAGCGGCTTCTAGGCCTAGCACTAGCTCCAAAGGTGCATCACTGGTGCCGTCTTCTTTTTGGCCAATGTAAGCTGTTTTTACAGCATCAGGCACTTTGGCAGCCACCACTTGCTCTACACGGCTGCGCTCATCGGCAGACAAAAGGTCACTTTTAGAAACGATCACTAGGTCTGCAGCGCTTAACTGGTCATCCAATAGCTCGGCTAGGTCTGGATCGTGGTTAAGGCTGTCATCTGCCAAACGCTGGGCTTGCACTTGGTCTGCGTCATTTGCAAAGCGGCCAGCGGCTACAGCCGGGCCATCGATCACAGTGATTACAGCATCCACTGTGAAATGCTGCTTAATATCAGGCCAGTTAAAGGCTTGCACAAGCGGCTTTGGCAAAGCCAAACCACTGGTTTCAATAAGAATGTGGTCTATGTCATCACGACGCTTCACAAGCTCTAGCATTACTGGCAAAAACTCTTCTTCTACAGTGCAGCAAATGCAGCCGTTGGCTAGCTCGTAAATGCCTTGCTGGGTGCTGCTTGGCACATTGCCTTCGTCATCACAATCTAGTGGGCAATTGCGCAATAAATCGGCGTCTATATCTAGCTCGCCAAACTCATTCACTATTACTGCGATACGCTTTGGGTCTGTGCCACCAGAGATCTGGCGCAACACATTAGACAATAAAGTGGTTTTGCCGCTGCCCAGAAAACCGGTGACAACAGTAGCGGGGATTTTTTTCAGTTGCATGGGATAACCTTATGCTTAATTGAATGCTAAAAGAGTGTATGAAATTGCCCGCTATTTTGGCATAAAATACCACTAAAATCAGCCTTTTCAGGGCATAAACTATCTCTAATGCGACGCTTTTTGGATGGGGGTTTTTAAGTGAGGGGTCTACTGAGAATGGATCATAACAAAGTAAGCACCGCTATATCGACGTCTATAAATTAGCCCAAAAACTCTAGACACTATACCACTGCAATCACAACCCAGCAGAGGTAACAGATGAACAACAAAGAACGAGCGTATTATTGGCAGAACAGCATTGCCCAGTGGACAAAGTCAGGCTTAAGTGGCGCGTTAGGTGTGTTTTCATACACCCCCAATATTGACACAAGAGCCATCCCTACTTGCATCTTCAACAAAATCCAAAAAGAATTTGGCTACATCTGTTCGTGGTATAGGCTTGGCAAAATGTGCGGTCTGTCCTTGAATCACTTTGTATTTTCCTGTAGCTGGCTTATCAGTTAGTGCGTAAGGTCTGACAACAATAAACGGTGCTTTCGTTTCACTACGAACGCGTGCCTCTGCGTCTTCATAATCCTTGAATCCTGCACGCCCATTAGCAAGCGTTAATGCTATTTTGATCAGCCATGAAGACCCTCCTGCTCCAACAGTAGAAATCATTAAGCATCTTGGTGGACTGGATTGCTCTGCCGCAGCTTTGATTATATTTTCCGTGGCATTAAACATAATATGCACACCTCGACTAGGATAAGGATTTCCTAGAACACTGACTACAACATCAGACCCAGAGACAACTGCAGTGACATCTTCGGCATTGGTAGCATCCCCTTCAATAACTTCAACGCGATTATCATTATTAAGCTCAAAACTGCTACGCTTTCTAACCAACACACGAAGGGAGTAACCAGAATCGAGTGCCATTTTGACAAACTCACGTCCAACCTTCCCTGTAGCACCAAACACAGCTATACATTTATTTTCAGTCATACAGAACCTTTTCTTTGATTATTGATGTCAATTTCTATGGGTGCACGTATTTACACCTAACGCCTTGCTCAGCGGCGCGGCAAAGACGACAGCTTTGGCACGTCCGATGCAGCAATTTGTTAGGCATTTGATCGCAACCAAGAAAGTACTTCTTCGGCATTTGAACCGGGTGGAAATATTGGGTAAAACGTTTTCACGATAACTCCATCTTTCACAACTAGAGTTATTCGTTTGTATAGCTCCATACCTGCTGCTGTAAAAGTTGGAAGTTGCAACAAATCTTTTAGAGCAAGTTGAGCATCACTTAACAATTCAAAAGGTAGGTGTAACCGTTCCTTTGCCTCTAGTTGGTAACTAGTTTTTTGTGAACTTAAACCAAACACTTGAGCATTAAGCTCTTCCAGTTCGTTATGATGATCCCTGAATCCACATGACTGTGGCGTGCATCCTCTAGCACCCGGTATGTCATCCCATCCATTAGGCAATGGAACGTCAGGCTGCCCAGTCATTGGATATATGTAGATAACGACAAACCCTTCAAGCTGTTTAAAACTGACATCTTGGTTGTCAGTTGCGATAAAAGATATATCAGGCATTAGCATGCCAGACAAATGATTGGCAGAACCATCATCGATTGGGACAGGCAAATTTCCAGGGAGGTCGGTTAAATTCATTGGTGTTGTTCCTTGGGTTGCCTAACAGTCCATTTATGAGGCCTACCGGCACTCATAATAATTATTAGAGAGCCGCTCTATCATTTTGGTTTGTAAAAGTCTTTGCTCACAACAAGTTGTAAGCATAGTAGTTTTTTTGAGCATTGCTTGCCCAATTGCAAAAAAGAGCGGTTTTGGCTGTGTTGCACCGGCGGGGCTTTTTGAAACAAGTGATATTTGTTGCCTTTAATGATGGGTCACATACGACGACAAAAAGGGTTCAATAAGCCCGTACGATGCCATCAAAAAAAGCAAACTCCCGCAGATTAATAAAGCAGTGCCTCTGCGGTACAGTGCCTCTTTTGAGCCTAAAAGGGTTCTTACTTTAGCCTTTCTGAGCTCTAGGCCCTGGGCTACGAAAAAGATACTTAAGCCTAAATTTAAAATATCAGAAAACACGGTAATAACTTATCCTTGTGTATATGTCTTGAGATAAGCGCGAACTAAAATGCATATCCATTTACCACCTCGATCTCAATCATCCCCATTTTCAGCAATGCAAACCTCCATAGCCCTCTAAAAAGTATAGCCCCTTATTTTCAATCTGCATGAGGCAGGCACAAAAAAAGAGCGACTATCGCTCTTCTTAAACAGGCCGTGCAAAAACCACAACCAAAAATCAGCTATAGGCGCCCTATAAGGGGCTAAATAGCCTTAAATGATTTGCTATAGCGCCTATAAAAGTGGCCCAGTTAGCTTGTATAACCCAGCTAAAAACACCAAGTTTCCACAGATTAACAAGCTAGTGCTTTTGCTTACCCGTGGCTTTTTGGCGCCTTCGGGGATGCTCACCGGCGTGTTTCTAAGCTTTAGGCCTTGTATCACAAAAGTGATGCCTAAAATTAGCGTTACTATGTTAATAATCAGGCTAAAAATGGGGTCTGAAAACATGTGTGTATCCTTTAGGTAATACTCAGGTGGCAAGGGTGGTGCCATAAGCCACCCTATAAGGGTTTAGCCCACCTTTTTGTTGTGGTCTTTTTTACGGTAGATGTGGGCTTTGTTTTCATCATATAGGTATGAGTCATCAAAGTTTTCGGCATCTAATACGTGGCCCACTAGGATCAATGCAGTGCGGGTAAATTTCTTGGCGCGCACTTTGGCTACTATGTCACCTAGGGTGCCTGTTACCTTGTCTTGGTCTGGCCAGCTGGTGCGATAACACACAGCCACTGGGCAGTCTTCACCGTAGTGAGGGATGAGGTCTTCCACTATTTTGTGTATGCGAATGATGCCCAAGTGTATGGCTAAGGTCGCGCCTGTGGCTGCTAGTGCTGGCAAGCGCTCACGCTCTGGGAAGGGTGTTTTGCCTTCGTAGCGGGTTAGGATCACTGTTTGTGAAATGCCAGACAGAGTAAGCTCTTTGCCAAGCCATGCGGCGGAAGCAGCATAGGCGGTGACACCTGGGATGATTTCGTAATCTATATCCAGCTCTTCTAGGCGGCGTATTTGCTCGCCAATAGCACCATATAATGAAGGGTCGCCAGAGTGTACGCGAGCCACATGCTGGCCTTTGGCGTGTGCATCGGCCATTAGCACTACCTGTGCATCCAGTGCTAGGGCGGCAGTGTCTATGACAAGAGCGCCGCGCGAACGGGCTGTTTCCATGTTTTCATCTGGGATCAAAGACCCTGCAAAAAGCACTACGGGTGCGGCATCTAATAAGCGCTGACCTTTGATGGTCATTAGCTCTGGATCACCTGGGCCTGAGCCAATAAAATATACAGTCATGATTTTGTCCTGTGTTGTGCCAAGTGGGTAGTTAAAGCTTCTTTTTATAGCCGCGAGGGGTATAAACCCACTCTTTGGTGCCATTTACAATGTGCCTAGATTCGCTGTTGCCTACAGAGACCAAGGTAAACATGTCTACGTCTTTGGCATCTAGTTGATCCAAACGAATGATGTTTACTTGCTCTTCTGGGCGGGTAAGCTGGCGACCGATTAATACTGGTGTAGAAGCTGGGCGGTGCTGCAATAATATGTCGCGAGCTTTGTTAAGCTGCCAATCACGCTTTTTAGAGACGGGATTGTAAAAAGACACTACAAAATCACCTTCGCCTGCTTTTTCAATACGCTTAAGGATGGTTTCCCATGGCGTTAGCAAATCTGACAATGAAATGGTGCAAAAGTCGTGGCCTAGCATGGCACCCACACGGCTTGCGCCTGCTTGCATGGCAGAAATGCCAGGGATCACTTCTAGCTCTACGTCCAGCCATTCTGGGTGGTTTTCTTTGCCTTCTAGCTGCATATCTAGCAGCTCAAACACCAAGGTGGCCATGGCATAAATGCCAATGTCGCCACTAGAGATAAGTGAGGTGGTTTTGCCACTGGCGGCTAAGTTTAGTGCCAAGCGTGCGCGGCCTATCTCTTCACCTAGGGGTAGGTCGTGGTGTTGTTTGCCGTCACATACGTTACCTAAAATGTCTAGGTATAGGCCATATGCCACTAAGTCTGAACTGGCAGCAATGGCACTATGGGCGCGTGGTGCTACTAGCTGTGCGTCACCTGGGCCGGTGCTGACGATAAATAATTTGCTCATGTTGATCTCGTGCTGTTTAGTATTAATTTAAATTAATTAGGATTAATCGTGTCCACCAATTGAGCCTGTGCCAGGGGGGAAAGCCCTAGCAATGGCGCAAGTGGCTTTGGGTGTTTTTAGCTTGGCTTGCAAAAGCTCTGCTTGGTTACCAGTGGCTTGCTGCGCAGACCAAAGGGCGGCAGATTCGGCTACGCCATAAACCCCTACAGTGTCATAAACATACTGTGATGGGTTTACTAGCTGGTCATTTACGCTGGCTAGTAGCTGTGCCGAATAGGTTTGAAAGCTTTTACCTAGGCTTTGGGCTAGCTCTATTAGGCCTTGTTCGTCGGCCTTTATGTCGATGCTGTTAATGCTAACAATGTCGCTAACCCTAAGGCCTTGTTTTGCGAGGCACTCATGTAAAAATTCAGCCAAGTGCTCTTGAGTGCAGCCACGCTCGCAGCCCATGCCTACGGTATACACAGGCTGCAAATAAGGCTGTGCGGTGGTTTTGGCCAGCTGGGCATTGAGCAGGTCGCTCACTTGGCGGCCCCATTCGTTTGCGCCGCCTTCGTGGCCAGACAAAAGTGGGATAACAAACTCGCCTTCTTCATCTAGCACCAGCACTGCAGGGTCGCGGTATTTATCTACTAACACTGGTGCCAAGGTGCGCACGGCAATGCCTGTGGCACAGATCAGTATGAGCCGCTGCCCATTGGTAAAAGCGCTTTGCACTGTTTCTGCAAATGGCTCAGGTTTTAGCTCAAAGGTGACAGGTGTGTGTGGGTCTTGGGCCAACAATAGCTCTTTTATATGCTTGCCTAAGGCTGCACCGGCATTGGTTAACGCAAAAATGCGAATCACGACTCGCGCTCCTGCTTTAGTATCACAAACAATGAAAAGTAGGGGCCAGCTTCGTTGGCTAAGGTAGACACGTTGGTTAAAATCTCTTCGTTTTCACGGCCTATGTAGGCTAGGTAGTTGGCATCTGCGGTGCGATTAGTTTTGTCTAGCGCCGCAAGAATGCGTGGCCTAGCACGGCCAGCCTTCATAATCACCACGCTGTCGTGGCTTAGCAGGGCTTGGGTAAGCTGTGCATCGCTATGGCGACCACTCATTACTACAAATGATTCTTGTAGCAGTGTTAGTGGTTGTTGCAAAGCAGATGCAGCGCCATTTACAGAGGAAATGCCAGGCACTACAAGGCATGGATGGGCATCACTTAAGCGCTCTAGCAGATAGCTAAATGAGCCAAAAAACAGCGGGTCGCCTTCACACAAAAATACCACAGACTTGCTTTGTTTTATGCACTGGGTAATTTGCTGAGCGCCCAAATCGTAGGCGGTGTTTGCAGCTGTCCGGTCTGTGCTCATGGGCATAGGAATAGCCACTTCTTCAGCAGGTGTGCTGCGGCTAGCAATGCTGTGGCTGGCGATGTCACGGGCTTGAGATGTGCCTGAGGGATTAGACAAATAACAAATCACATCGGCACTTTGGATAAGGTAATGCGCCTTTAAGGTGATCAACAATGGATCTCCAGGGCCTACACCTACACCGTAAAACACACCTGATTGGGCTTTAAAATTATGCATTAGTTGCGTGTCTCATAGCGAAGTCTCTAAGGCTTTATGCCAGCTCATTAGGATGATGGGTAGGGCTGGGCGCAATATATCTTGCCCTGCAATGGTGTCGTGGCGGCTAATAGCCACCTGTAAATAATCCTGGGGTGCTTGGCCAATAAGCAGGGTGAAGTCTCGAAGTGTGGCCTTGCTTTGCTCGGTCACTGCACTTGCTACAAGACGCCCACCAGGCTTGAGGCGCTGCCAAGCTAGCTGCAATATGGCGCTAAGATTGCCACCACTACCGCCAATAAACACCTTGTTTGGGTGTGGTAGTTCTATAAGGCAATGTGGCGCTGTGCCTTGGCTTATGAGTAAGTTGGCGCTCACTCCAAAGGCTTCCATATTGGCTTTTAGGCAGGCTAGGCGTTGGCTGTGATGTTCAATGCCATAGACGCAGCCTAAAGGATTCCAAAGCGCCCATTCAATAGCAACACCGCCACAGCCTGCGCCTATGTCCCAGGCGATATCTTTGGGTGAGGGGGCCAATAAGCTTAGGATGTTTAGCCTCACTTCACGTTTGGTGAGTAGGCCTTTGCCAGATTCGCCATCTGTCACAAAGTGAGCATCGGGTATGCCTGGAAAGCTAGGCATTAGATTGCCTTCGCCTAAGGTGCGCACTACCGTGACGTGAAGGGGGTCGAAGCTAGCAGTAGATTGCGCTAAGGCTTTTGCTTCAAACTGCTGACAATGTTGATCATGATAGCCTAGGCGCTGACACACATGCATGATGGAGAGTGGCAAGTTTGCCGCTACCAAGGCGCAGGCTATGGCTTGGGGGTGGCTGTTTTTGTCTGTAAGAATAAGCAGATTGCGATGGGGCTGTAAGTGTCTGTTAAGCTGGTCTAATGGCCTGCCATGCAGGCTTACAAGCTGTGCATCTTGTAGTGATAATCCAGTTAGTTCGCAAGCCCCTTGTAAGCTTGAAACGCCACTAATGCATGCCACTTCATAGCCTGTTTCTGGGCCAAATGTGCTCTGTAAGTATTTGCCAATGCCAAATAAAAGCGGATCACCAGAGGCCAAAATCACCACATGTTCAAAGCCCTTAATGTCTTGGGCTATGTGCTTAAGCTTGGGCAAAGGCAGGCGAGCTAAAGCTGAGCTTTGCGCCACACTTGGCTCAATGCTCTCTAGCTGTCTTGGCGATCCCATCACGCAGTCGCAAGCAAGTAAGGCGCTAAGGGCTCTTTGGTTGAGTAATGGCGGCTGGCAAATGCCTAAGCCAAGCACGGTGATTTTGGGCATTAGTAGCGTTCGCCTATGTTGCAGCGCAGCAAGGCATTCACTACCGAGGATGCAGCGGCGCTGCCGCCTTGGCGGCCTAGCAAGGTAATGCACTGGATGTCTAGCTCTTGGTGAATGTCCCAAAGGGCTTGCTTAGATTCTGCAGCACCCACAAAGCCCACTGGAATACCCACGATCAAGGCAGGCTTTGGTGCACCTGCTTTGATCATTTCTAGTAAGCGAAACAAGGCAGTGGGGGCATTGCCTATTACCACTACGCTGTCTTTTAGCTGATCACCCCACAGCTCTAATGCTGCCATAGAGCGGGTTTCGCCACGCTCTTTAGCCATAGCTGCGGTGTCTTCATGGTTTAGGTAGCACAGTGGTGGGTTTTGAATCATGCGCTTGGTAATGCCTTGCTTTACCATCTCTACATCACAAAAAATGGCGTTTTGGGCGGCCAGGGCAGCACAGCCTGCAGCGCAGGCATTGTCACTGATGCGCATTTGCTGCGCTACGCTTGGGTCGCCTACACTGTGCACCACCCGCATTACCACTTGTTGGGCATCTTCACTTAGGCCTGATAAATCTGTTAGCTGTCGAATTTGGCGAAAGCTATCTTGCTCAATAGCGTGTGGGTTTGGCTGGTATACAAAGCTCATATCAAAAAAACCTAGTGGTTATGGCTGTGGCCATGGTGAGTTTCTTTCAGTGCTACAGGCGTGTTTGCCCATGCCTGTAGTTGGTGTATCAATGCATCAAAATCTTCTATTACAGGGCCTGTAACCTCTGGGCGCTGTAACATAAATACCGGCACCTTTAGGGTGCGTGCAGCGCAAAGTTTGGCTTCTGTAGCTCTGCCACCGCTGTTTTTGCTAGCGATTACTTGAATCTGATGCTGCTTCAACAACGCAAGCTCGCAAGCTTCATCAAATGGGCCTATGGCTTTTATCCAGCTGACCTGACAGGGTAAACTATGAGCAGGTGCTACGGCAGTGCGCAGCCAAACTTGTTGGTCTGCATCTAATAAAGCCAGCTCTTTTGCGCTTACTTGGCCTAGTGTGAGCAAGGTGCGCTGATAGCCAGAAAGTGCACTTAAAAGCTGTGCGCGGGTGTTAAATAAGCGCCAGTCATCGCCTGCTTTTTGCTGCCATGTAGGCCGTAAAAAACGCCAGTAGTGGATGCTAAGCTCATTACATGCCTGTAGTGCATGTTGGCCCATGGTGGTGCTAAATGGATGTGTGGCATTCACAATGGCATCAATATTTTGGGCTTTGCAGTAGGTGGCTAGGCCACCAAACTGGGTGAAGCCGCCACTCACTACTTTGGCTGGCACTTGGGGCTGGCGCACTAGGCCTGCTACGCTATACACTAGCTCTAGCTCAGGCTGGGCTTGGTGCATGTGAGTGGCCAAATGGCGCGCATCGGCTGTGCCACCTAAAATCAATAGTTTCACAGCACCGTCTCTTCACTAAACGCGCTAGCCAATAGTTTGCCTTGCCTGTTTACTGCAAACACTTCCAGCTGCACAGAGCTTGGCACTGTGGTTTGGGCAAAGCTTAGGGCGTTTTGGCACACCGCATCGGCTAAATCTATGCCTTGCTTTTGGCATAGGCCTAATGCTTCTAGGCTGGTATTGCAGGCTGCTATGGATGTGGCCAAAGCTTCATCTGCGCCTAGTGTGCGGGCCACGTCTGAAAGCTTGGCTAAGTTGATAGATGAACGGCTGCTATGCAAATCTAAATGGCCATCGGCAAGCTTGCTTATTTTTCCAAAGCCGCCGCAAATAGTCACGCGTTTAACAGGCGCCTTTTTTAGGTGTTTCAGCACTGCACCTGCAAAGTCTCCCATTTCGATAAGCTGCATGTCATGGAGCCCATAATGCTCACTAATAAAGGCTTCACTGGCATTGCCGGTGGAGGCTGCTACATGGGCATAATTGTTTGATGCAGCTACATCTAGGCCTTGATGAATGGATGCAATCCACGCACTGCAAGAGTAGGGGCGCACAATGCCTGTAGTGCCCAAAATAGACAAGCCACCCAAAATGCCTAGGCGGCCATTCATGGTTTTTTTAGCGATTTCTTCGCCGTTGACCACGCCTACGGTCACTTCAAAACCACCGGTGTATTGGTAAAACGCACCAAGGCGGGTGAGGTGATCAGTCATCATTTGCCTAGGCACAGGGTTGATGGCGGCTTGGCCCACCTCTATCACCAAGCCAGAGCGGGTGACAGTGCCCACGCCTTCGCCTGCAATAAAACGAATGCCTTGTCGCTTACTAAGGCTTACAGACACCCAAACAGTAGCGCCGTGAGTGGCATCTGGATCATCGCCTGCATCTTTAGTGGTTTGTGCGTAGGCGCTAGTGCTGCTTCGCATCTCTAACAATGTCAGGGTTAGATCCACTTGCTTGCCAGCTGTTTGATTGGCTTCTGTGGCGTTAGGCCTTTTAACGGGCAGGGTGACGCTAACACTGGTTTTCTCTACCTTACCAAGCAACAAGTGACCCACAGCCAAACAACAGGCCGTAGCGCAAGTGCCGGTAGTTAAACCGGTGCGCAGGGGCTGTTTTTGTTCGCTAGATTCGGGCCACATAAGCTAAATTACCCCGGCGTCTGTGCTAGTGGGTTGGCTGGCAAGGGCTTGGTAAACAGCTGCGCCACTGCTTCTGGATTAGAAGGAAAGAACAAGTGTAAGTAACTAGCAGTTAAGCCTTGCTGGCGATAAATAGACTCACCAGGTGCTGGGTGACGCTGGCGCTTGCCATGGGCAATGGGTGCTGGCGTGTTTTGGCTACGCGAGCGGTGGTGAGCATGGGCGCGCACTTCGCCTTCTGGCAGCATGGCTGCTTGCATGCCTTGGCAGCCACGCTTGCCGCGCATGGTGCCTTGGCCTTCTAAAATGCCAGCCATGGTATGGGTGTTTTCATCTAGGTCGGTTAAGTCTTCTAGGCAATATAAAAAGCCGCCACATTCTGCCAAAATAGGCTTACTTTGGGCGTTAAATTGGCGAATGTCTTCTAACATGCTGCTATTTGTAGACAATTTTTTGGCGTGTAGCTCTGGGTAGCCGCCTGCAAACCACAATGCGTCTACTTCAGGTAAATGAGCATCACTTATGGGTGAAAAATAGCTTAGCTTGGCCCCCATGGCTTCTAGCAAGCGGGTGTTGGCGCTGTAAATAAAGCTAAAGGCGGCATCACGGGCAATGCCTATTTTGGTGCCAGCCAAAAGCTTTTCTGGTGGAGCTATGTCTTGGCTAGCAAAAGCCACGGCAGGTGGTAAATCACAAATAGCTTGTTCGCCAAGCCATGCTTTACCTAAGTTGAAGCGTTGCTCTAGCTCTTCACGCACTTCGTGGGCCTGCACCAAGCCCAAGTGGCGCTCTGGCAGTGACACTTCTGGGTCGCGTGCTAGGTTGGCTAGTAGTGGCATGCGGCCATCTAAGGCATCACGGATCAGCTGCGCATGACGCTGGGTGCCGCAATTGTTGGCAACTAGGCCATAAAATTCAACATCGTCTCTAAAATTTGCCAAACCCAGTGCCACTGCGGCTGCGGTTTGTGCCATGCCCTTTACATCCATCACTAA
>Ga0209815_1002045_pt1 | contig 12634 bp, 19 predicted proteins | sample CoawatmetaG00DNA_FD_187507 | JGI IMG/M metagenome (GOLD analysis project Ga0209815, IMG submission 187507) | Marine microbial communities from the West Antarctic Peninsula - Coastal water metaG002-DNA (SPAdes) (version 2) | ecosystem: Environmental > Aquatic > Marine > Coastal ...
ATTTTAAAAATCCCATTATTTTTTCTTTCCTATATTATATTTTGCCACAAGGCTCCACTCACTCTTTTCCTTGTGTGATATTATTTTGATTTGACTTAGAGGGGTAATTGGTTCTGCTGTAGAGTTGATATCATTAATAGTTATCAAGCCCCACTCTGCTAATAAATTTGTTATTGTATTTCTTCTACCTGTATCTTCATCTGAGAAGTTAGTTGGTTTGCCATCAAGGGCAAAGAGCTCTTTGAAATGTACAATATAATATTTTCCTTGTTTGTGGAGAATATGACAGCTCTGATAAAGTGTCTTGTCTTTGCGGGAGGCTACACCAATTCGAGTAAGTGTCTCTCTTACTTTAAGAAAGTCTTCTTCTTCTTTGAGGCTAACCTCAACCATTGTATCAATTATGCTCATGTTTCATTCCCCTAGTAACTTTTCTAGTTATGTAGTCAAGTTCTGAAGGGGTTAAGATGGCTATAGCCTGAAGTGCTTTTTTTGTAGAGTAGTTATAATATAATTTAACCATTTCCAAATCATTACTATCCATAGTCTTAACCCATTTCGCAAACCTTTTTTTCGGTCTGATACTATTTAGGAGATACTCGTATTGGAGCTTATGATCTATATGACAATATTGGTTTATTTCATTAGCATAAAATAATGTATCAGTGAAGTATGATAATGATCTATTAGTTAGGAATGGTACGTAACCTGACTCAGCTAACTCATCATTGTCTGAGTTCCTCATAAGATTCTTTTTACTATAGTTAATTGTGTTTATATAATCAAACGGCTTCATGTAATTAGAACTTCACTATGAGTCTCAACCCATACTTTAGCTCCGCATGACAATGGTTTATCAGGACTGTATACAACTTCACTTGGTCCAAATATTTTAACTTTGTTACCATATATATTCTTTCCACCTGTCTTACAAGTTATCACAGGCTTCTTATCCTCATTCTTTTTATTGTATCTTATATGGTGCATGTTGACATGTATTCTTTTTATCTTTTGTTTCATAATTCATTACCTATCTGTTCTGCTAAAGCCATACTCATAGTCCAGCCAAGATGACCTGCTCCACTATTAACCCATACATTACCTACTTTCTTTGCTATAGGCAACATGTCTGGTGTCATAGGTCTGAAGCATGAGTGTGGAGCTAGCCCATCATATTCAATATATGTATAATTATCTATCCATTTCAACAATGGATTTAATCTAGGCCATGGTTCTCCATTTTCAAATCCAGCTAGTTCAGCTGTACCTGCTATTCTAAATCTTCCATTACTGAATGTAGATGTAACAATCTTCTTACCGTCATCTACTATAGAATACTTTGGTGCACTTTTACTTTTATCCCATACTGTAACTGTATAACCTTTAATTGGATATATGTTACATTGTGGTACAAGTTGACTAGTCCATGCTCCAGCAGCAACTACTACTTCATCATACCGACTAGTTAATGTATCTAAACCTACGTTACCAGGTTCATTATTTTGATATCGTGTCACATTATTCTCATACTTTGTTACAGTATATTTTATTTTCATATGATTGTATAGTTCAGTACAAAAGAAATTGATATCACCAACGAAATCATCTTCACACATAGTAGCTCCTACTATGCTATTTGTTTTTATATTAGTTAATTTTTCTACTGGATAGTCTTTTACATCCCATCCTGTATCTTGAAATCTTTGTATGTTATGTAGTGCATGTTTATATGATGCACCATTACGATAGATGTGAGCTATGCCACATTTTTGTTGGTCATACTTTATACCAATCTCATCTTCAAGTTCCAAAAGTAACTCTCTTGATCTTAAAGCATACTGGATTGTCTTACGAGTATTTTTTTCATAGCCATTTGTTATTGTTGCACCAATAAAGCCAGCTAGCCATTTAATTTTATCCCAACTAATAATGTCAGGTCTTAATGCAAATGGAGCATCTTTTTTAAATAACCATCCCATACCACGAAAGACATTATCCCAAGTGTTCCATACTTCAGAATTACTTACAGATAGTTGTCCACCATTTTGATAACTGCATGAAAGTGGATGTGCTACATCTTTATTCTTGTCATAGATATCAACCTCATAACCTTTTTTAGCAAGGAAGTATGCTGTAGTTATACCAGCGACACCATTCCCTACTATTGCAATCTTCTTTAGGCCCATTCACATTCTGCCATTAGTTGTGTTAAGCATGCAACCATATTTATTTCTTGGTCAGCTACAAAGGCACTTTTATATTGGTAGTCAGCTATAGTTAATACTAACTGAGGTATTGAACCTTTATTCATTACTAATGAAGCGCTGTCATATATACTTCTAAATAATACCACAGGTTCATTATCTAAGTTACTAGCAACCCACTTTCTCATATCAGTAAAGTTTTTATCCTTTAAATGCTTCACAAGAGATTTAAAATTGTCATCCGATAAGTTAGTTAGTATTCCACTATCGATAGATCCAGATACACTATACCTTTGTAACTCATTCAGTACTCTTCTATAGTCTGGAAAGAACTTTGTTATAAGTTGCACTACTACATTTTTATCATATGTAATATTTTCTGTAGTCAGAATACTTTCAACACGTTTAAAGAACTTAGATGCTAACTGAGGTGCGTTACCATTAATTTTAAAATCAATTACACTACAACGAGAATGTAATGGTTGTATAATTCTATTCTTAAAATTACAAGTAAGAATAAATCCACAGTTAGAACTATACTCTTCCATAAAGTTTCTAAGAGCTGGCTGCGTACTATTAGGATTTAAATAATCAGCCTCATCTAGTATCACATATTTCCTTCCTCCAGTCAAACTTACCGAAGAAGCAAACTGCATTATTTCGTTACGCAGGGTGTCAATGTTACCGGATAGGCTACCGTTTATAACGATATAATCGCAGTCTAACTGCTCTAGCATAGCCTTGGCTATGGTAGTCTTACCTACCCCAGGACCACCAGACAATATAAGGTTTGGTATATTCTTACTGTCCACAAACTCCTGGAATGTATTATGTAATTCCTTAGGTAGGATAGTGTCATCAACCTTCTTAGGTCTCCACTTCTCTACCCATAAATATTCATCACGCATATGCTACTCGTATGTTGAATTAGCTTCGACAGCAACCCAGTACGTTAACTCCATGTCCGAAGACGTTGAAGTGAACTGAGCGATACCTCTGCTAGTTAATTTTACATTATAATCGAACTGCATCATCTTAAAGTTTTCTGTCTTAAAGACAAAGTTAAACTTTGTCTCATTAGTCCAATCCATAATCTCTTCTTTATAGTCATCAGTAGATGGATTCTTACTATCTATTGCTTGTAGATATACTTGAGCTCCATCACACATAATAGATACTTCTGGTAACTGTAACACAGCAGCTGCTTTTAATACAGCTTGTATTTTAGTACCAGATATATCTATATTCACATCAGGTTTGTCTATAGTAATTTGTTTATCTTTTGGTGGTGTAATGATCATAGAAGGATCAGCAAACGTATAGTTGACTGATGATCTTCCTCCTCGTACTACAACCTGTGTCTCAGTAAAATCAAACTCAGGTTTTTCAAATAGACTTACTACACCTAGGAACCTATTAAGATCATAGATTGCTCCAGTAGTAGTAAATTGTTCTGTTATCTTAGCTTTAGCCATTATAGATTTAGATGTTGCAATAGTCTGTAACATCTCACCTGGTTCAAAAGCTATAGAAGGATTGATCATAGCAAAGTTTTTTAGTATTTGTATAGTTTGATTACTTATTTGCATTTTGTTTCGCTTTCTTAGCAGCTAACTTCTTAGCTGTATCCTCTTCAAATGTACCAGTCTTTCTATTATGAACAGCACCAGTATCTTTCATATTAGCTTTAGAAGCTTCTAAAGGTCCTTTTAGTTTTTTCCCACCTGAATTAATTCCTACCTTAGAAGAGTCAGCTGTAGCAGAGGCTTGTATCTGAGCTAGGTCTGCTAAGCTACCACCAAACACATGAGTACCTACATGCTGTAATTTCATCCAAGGACATAACCATATCTTTAGATTTATCTTACGAGCCCACTGACAGAACATATAATCTTCTGATAAATATCTTCTTGATACAGGATCAATCAATGCTTGGAAGTACATCATTATTTCTGTCTTCCCATCAAACTCTTTAGTACGAACATGATCAGGTTTATATCTAAATCCACCAGGACTATTTACACTATCATTCCAATAAGCATCTTTATACCTTTGTAATATCTTTTTAGTAAACATCATGAACCCTGTACCACCTTCTAACACTTCAGCTGGTTGATCTAATTGTATTTTATCTGTACCAGGTACTGGATTAAATACATAGTCACCAACATAGTTATCTAAGTTCTGAGGATCTTCATCAGCTTTACCTTGATCGACAGCTGCTTTAATCTTTTCCCAAGCAATACATTTCTTAGGATAAGGACCACACATTATATCATATTTAGACTTTTCATCTTCATGATCCATTAATGCCATCATAGATAAAACATCTCTAGCATCAAAACCAATATCACTATCAATAAACATCATATGAGTACTATCACTTCTCATAAACTCATCACAACAATAGTTACGAGCTCTAGTAATTAAACTTTCATTAAATAAATAATAGAACTTAACTTCTATTCCATAATGCATACATAATGCTGACAAGTCATTAGTACTTCTAGTATACATACCATGACATTGTCCGCCATACATAGGAGTAGCTATAAACAATTTTCTTTTCTTTAGTTGGTCAATCTCAATCTTAATTTCCATTATCTTCTCCGGATGTAAAATGTGCTAACAATACAATATAATGAACAGCCTTTAATAGATCTTTTCTATTATGACCACCCTTCTTACCATACCTCATTAAATATTTTATAGCAGTATCTCTACATGTTGTATCAATACTACCTAGTGTTTCCCATACATCAATAGTCTGTACTTCTTTCTTACCAACATAATGTTGATTGTAAGTACTATCAATATAATTTTCTACTTCTTTTAAGAATTCTTTTTCATTAAATCTCATTAATGACCTACCGGATTAGGATTAGCATTGTAGTCACCATCATACATACTATCAGTTTCAGCTTCAATGTATATAAATTGAGCTACACGAGCACCTTTTTGTACTCTTGCATTACCACAACCAATATGCATCACACCTCCAACATAATTTTGGAAGCCACTATCATATAATCCAGATGTAATTGTAATACCATTACGGTTTAATGTTGATCTAGGTATTAGCCAACCAGCAAAGCCTTCAGGTACAACAACCCAATGACTTGTATCAAATTGATACTTTTTACCTTCTTCTAATAGCCACTCTCCAGTACTATCTGGAAAGATCTCTTTCGTATCTTCTCTATGTTGTTTTTTATCTATACCAATATAAAATTCACCAGAACCTATCTCCCATACCCTATCAATATTAAGGTCTACAGCATTAGGTTGTATGTTCTGATTAGGTAACACACTTATATTAGTCGTCAAACCTATATTCTTTAGCATTCACTTCTCCACATAATTTATCAATATAAGCTAAGTTATATTCTACACTTTTAATATCACCTTTTTTACAATTGAAGTCAACTTCTTTTTCAAATTTACCATTAACTGCACCAGTTGGGCTAGTATCAAACCTGATACCGTTAAGACCATACCAAACAGCAGCACTACTATCCCAAGTGTCAATACACTCACTGTAGCCATTGTATTCCATAAGCTCGATTTCATTAGGACCATCTACCATTCCTAGAAAATGTATCTTCTTACCATTCTCTACTATCATATCCAGCACACCAATCTTATCTAGCTCTTTGACGAACTTCAATCTCGAAAGGTATCTCTGTAATTTATTATTTTTTTCCACACCATAAGCGTTCGGTATATTCAATATACTAAAACCTATATAGTCTACTAAAGAACTTGTAGCTGCCCAAGCAAAAGCTGATACAAGACCATCAAGGTCTCCTACTTTAGATTGAGGACAGAAGAATGTACCAAAGCCAGCATCCTTAAACTTAGGAGCTAACTCCTCAGCAGCTCTAATAGTTACTGAAGGATCTTGATCAGGATAATCTGACATCACAATATAGTCTGCGTTAACTTTATGACCCATATCAATTAATTTATCAGATTGATACATTGGTTGCCCAGTCTTAAACATCTCAAAGGCAGAGTTATCTAATATCTTAGTGTTGTGGTACTTACTAAAAAAGTTAGCGTACTCGTTATCTGTCTCAACTAAATGAGCTAATACTAATTGTGTATCATATTTACGAGCATACTTCTCTAAATATACTGTCGGCATTATATGACAGAAGTCTATTCCATCAGGTGTGTATTTCACTTTACGCATTAATGTACTCCAATAATATTATCAACTGCTGGGTAAGTACAGATTGCTCCATTCTCCCCATCTTCACTCACAGTAATTACAAATGTGCGACCAGGATATTTGGTATAGATATATTCAGATAATTCGTCTGCCATCATCTCACATGACTTATGATCAGCTTGCATAGTACCTTTATAATATAAATCTTCCATCTCTCTTTTAAATAGTATGAATTCTATTTCTCTATCATCATGGAACACATCTATCTCAACTTTAAAATGAAATATATGTCTATGAGGATAGGCTAAGAATTCTACACCTTCTGGTGCACCAGGGTACTGATGTATACCTTCCTTCTGCCAGGTCACAAATATTCTTTTATTTAATAATTGTTTATGTTTAATTTCAGGATTATCAAAAGGCATTATTGACCTCTGGCTAGGTTTAAGAACTCTCTTCTAATATCAGACGTATCACCAGCAAAGATTCCACCAACAGCTAAAGTAACAGTAGAACAATCTACATCTTGTATGCCTCTAGTCTTCACACAGAAATGCTCTGCATCAATATAGACAGCTACATCAGATGTCTCAGCCACATACATTATAGCAGCTTTAATCTGCTCTGTCATTCTTTCTTGAACCTGAGGTCTTCTAGCAAAGTATTCTACAATTCTATTTAATTTAGATAGGCCTAACATTTTTTCTCTAGGTAGATAAGCAACGGTAGCTTTACCTTGAATAGGAACAAAGTGATGCTCACAAGTTGAGTTAATTCTAATACCTCTTTCTAATACAAAAGATTGATTAGTATTAATATCTTTTAATGAATTAGTAATTGCTGTACACTTAGGAAAGTTATGATGATCCATACCCCAGAACAATTCATTAACATACATCTTAGCTAAACGTCTAGGTGAGTCTTGCATAGAATCATTCTGCATATCTAAACCTAGTAGCTCCATAATCTTTTCAAAGTGATCTTCTAATAAGGATAGCTTCTGCTTATCCATCATATCAGTTACGTTAGGATTCATAGGTGTTTCAATACCTAGTGATCTCAAATGATCATGTACTTCCCAACCAAGTACACTATCTGTCTTATCTTTATTCAATGCCATCTACATTATCCTTTTCATTATAAACTCTTTCCCAAGGAAAGACTATCCAATTATCGTTATCCAATGTTCTTGCACTAAAGTCAACAGCATATTTAGAATTATATCTTGAGAACAATACTGCTGTTCTAATCCTCGACTTCATTGGAGCGTCTCCTAAATTATTACATTCCCATGTATTAATTATTCGTGTGAATGTTTTACCAGAATCGTTTATATCATCTACTAGTAGAATGTTTTTATCTTTATCAAAACCTTCAGGCTTATGAAACAACATTTTATTATCACCATCTCTTGTCTGGTAGTGTAACGGATAATGAGGTAGGTTCAATGCATGGGATAAGTACACACCAGCAATTAATCCTCCTCTATTAATCGATACAATTAGATCTGGTTCCCATGGCTCTACATCATATGGTGTATAACCTACACGAAGTGGCTTAAGCCATTCTGCAATTTTTATTACGTCGTTTGTAAATTTCTTATACGTATAATTAAGCTCAGCTGAATTCTCCATCTTCTCTATGTCCCACTTTCATTGCCATATTAGAATCTGTTTCTCTTACTTCTACTTTACAACACCAGATACGATTAGATTCTTCTTTACCATAGTCAGGTAAGAAGATAGTATTAATATATTCATATAGCCAAGTAGCTATACCTTCACATCCAGTCTTTTCTACTTGTGTTATCTTAGCAATGCCAGCTTTACCTAAAGCTAACAATTGATCTCTTTGAGGATCATCATCTGCTACTAATAATGTATGATCAAACCAATCTTCTAAGTTATCTTTCAAAGGCCTTAGGCCTCCAAAGTCCATCACCCAATTACGAGCATCTAAAGTATCTGCTTCAAATTCAAAATGAAATGATAGAGCATAACCATGTACCATATTACAATGAGAGTCAGCTCTCCACTGTCTATATGCTACAGGTCCTAATTGTTTATAAGTTTTAGTTGAAATATATTTTGCCATTTTAAAATCCAGTTAGTTTTTTAATTCCAGTGTTACGAGATTGAGCTACCTTATTGTATAACTTTTCATCTCTATAATTATAATTACCAGAGATAGATATACGTACAGTATCACCTACGTGTCTTGTAGTAAAGTGTGACAACCAAGACGGAAAGATTATAAAGTCTCCTACGTTTGGTGTAAAGTCTCTACTAATAGTTTTTATTGAACTGATATGAGTTTGGAAAACAATCTTACCACCCTGATCAGGTTTAGTTCTATCAACCATCTGAGGATAATAAACCCAAGACAAACCTAAGTGGTCCCAATCTTTTTTATTTTTATGACTATGTATTTGGGTTGACTCGCCTGGTCTTAATACATGAGCCCATATCTCACCTTCTTGTGCCGTCGGTTCTATTTCTTTATGAATAGTTCTTCTTATTGCTTCACGTAATGCTTTCACAGTAGGATGCTGTGGATCAATAGGTGAGTCTTCGAAGCCAGTTCCTGAAGGGTTCTGATCTTTTCTTTTTGATATATCTTCTGCTTCTTGTAAGCATAGCTTTACTAGTGCTTCATTGTCCACACCTTCAAGCCTTGCTCTAAAAACATTTAATGAATATAAATTATGAAATCCCATTTAATAAAATCCAGATAATTTTTTGATCCCAGATTTAGGATCATTTACAATATCTGTATACCTGAGTTTATTGTCTTCTGATATTCTATAGTTACCAGATATTGAAACACGTGTTATAGGTGAGGGATTTCTGGTTGTAAAGTGTGGTAGAAATCCTGGAACTATTATAAGGTCCCCTTCTTTAGGATCAAAATCTCTACTAATAGTTTTAGTACCACCAATTTGAGTTTGAAATACAATCTTTCCTCCATCATCTTCATCATAAGGATTACGTGCATAATACACCCACGACACTGCTAAGCAGCCCCAGTCACTATTGTTTTTATGAGAGTGTATCTGAATTGTCTCACCAGACTTTGTTACATGAGCCCATATTTCTTTTTCTTCCAGTCTTGAATCTATCTCTTTATGCATAATACGTTTTACACTATCCCGTAGTAATTTTATATGTGGATTGTTTACTTCAAAAGATATATTCCCAGTTACCAAAGCTTTATTTTCATCTTGAATTTTTCTTGATTGTATTGATAAATCAACTAATGCCTCATTGTTGATACCTTCTATTCTGGTATAGAAGACATTTAAACTATATAAGTTTTTAAACACCTATCACATTCCCCCAAATATATGTATGTACTCTAGCAGATATATGATAACCTCTTGCCACTGCTTCAGAGTATACCTTACTAGCTACTTTATTCTGACCTTCTACAGTTGCTCCTACAGCCATAATAGATATAGGAAACTGTACTCCAAAGTCTCTTAGTATGTTTACCTTCTCGTCAATCTCATTCCAAGTTTCATCTGTACCATTACATACAAACTTTATCATTCCGTGTGGTGAAACATCCTGCATCTCTTTTATAAGATTAGGGTGAAATGCTTTAGCTTCTGTCTCACCAGCAGTGTTCCATAACTTAGGACTTATAGACCAATGTACAGGGCACCCATAATTACTTATCTGTTCAATGAATGGTTCTGTTAATTTTTGTGTACCATTAGTTTCAAAAGTTATGCTAGCTGGTACATTAGCATCATTCATCATGCATTGTATAACCTGTATAGTACATTCCTGAGCATGAGGCATTAAAGGTTCACCACCAGTTATATGTAAGTGCTGCCAGTATGAGCCTTTACCAGGATGTATAAATTTACCATCAGGATTATGTTCGTTCTTCATACTATCAATTATTCTATCTGTAATCTGTCTGGGTGTACCTTTATGCTGTAACTTTTTATACTTAGCTGACCAAGAGTAACTACTATCACATCCATATTCAAACACAGGTAAATCTTCCATCTTATCATACTTACTTGTATCTAAATCCTTATAAGGTAATATGTATGTGCTCTCATCAGTAGGATCCTTCTGACCAAATCCATTACATTGTAGGTTACACATAAAGTATCTTAGCCAAGGTCCAGGAGTTCCAGTATACATTCCTTCACCTTGAGCTGAATGAAATATCTCACTATACAAATATTGTTTATCGCTCAAGTAACTCTCCCACTATTTTTTGCATGTCACTAACTTTTTCTATCTTATCTAAAGCATCATCAGGGATTGTAATATCAAACTCTTCTTCAAGTTCCATTATTACTTCTAATGACTGTAAGCTATCACCACCAAGGTCATTCATAATATGACTCTCAGGTTCTATCTTTTTGATATCCACATCAAGTTGTTCGACCAAAACATTTTTAATCCTATCATATATGTCATTATTTTTCAAGAGCTTTCCTTTTCTTTGCTTTCTTCTGAGCCATCTTTAGTTTCATTGTACTCACTTTGTCAGTGAAGTCAACACCTAATAAGTGATCATTCTCATGAAGGAATACCCTAGCTGACATACCTGCAAATTGTCTAGTTATCCAATTACCATATGGGTCTTGGAACCTAACACGAATAGATGACGGGCGTGACACCTTTAATAATAAATTTGGATACGATAGACAACCTTCATCTAACATTACACTATTAGGACTTTCAAATGTAATGGTAGGATTGAATACAGCAAAGGCAGGCTCGCCTTCTGTAACAAACATCTTAAAATTATATCCTACTTGATTGGCAGCTAAACCTATGCCACCTTGCTCTCTCATGTATACAACCATTGCTATAGATAGCTCTACTGGATCAATAGGAGGGTTTGCAAAATCAAACTTTGGTAACACATCCCATAAGTAATCATCTTTTAATTGTATATTAAGATCAGTATCTTTTATCTCTATGCCATCTTCAACCAGACCTACGTTGTCTGCTCTACCATCTAATGTTTCTTTTATTTTTAAACCCATGTCTGTATAGTCTATAGGTTTTTTAATTAACTCTGGTATTACTTTCTTCATGCTGCTACCCTACTAAAGTTCTGATGCTTCTCAAAACGTATTACATTATTAAATTTATCTACTAACTGATCTGTCTTATGACTTATTATAAAGATGTTTGTATCTAAAGTCAAGTCATTTATTATTTTTATGAACTCATCTGTACCTTGTGTATCTAAACTACTATCAAATACCTCATCAAGGATTAACAAATTAGTGGCTGCACTATTCTTCATCTTTGCAATAGCTCTCCAGGTAAACAATAATGATAAATCTATTCTCATCTTTTCACCTTCACTAAATGATGCATAGGTAAACTCATCTCTGAATCTGGATTTAATTACTTCATCAAAGTTCTCATCTATTTCAAACTGTACAAAGAAGTCCATTGCTGCTAGGTACTTGTTAACTAGTTTATTAATAATTGGAATATATTGTTTGATAATTCTAGATTTTATTCCTGTATCTCTTAACAGTGTGGTAGCTATATTTATTATTTCTTGGTCATCAGTCTGAGCTTGTTTATTATTTGTTAGCTCAAGCATCTCATAATTGAATTCTTTTATCTTAGCTTGCTCTACATTAACATCTTCTTTATCTGTCTTGTCAATATCATTTTGCATAGATTTTATAACAGATTGATTAGCATTCATCTCAGACTTATAATTATTAATAAGTTGGTTTACACCATCTATTTGTTTCCATACTTCCATCATATGATTAACACGAGCCTGCTCAGCATTTATTTCTTCTTCTAACTTTTGAAATCCTTCTTCACATTCACTGATACTATCTTTATTATTTTCTATAGAATGTGTTTTAGTTTCTTCATCTATAGGTCTAAAACAAGTAGGGCAATCATCATGTGCCTCAAAAAATGCTATCTCTTTTTTAAGACGTTTAACTTTATCACCTATCTTACTATCTAAATTGTTTAGTTGGTTTAACTTCTTTCTTACAGCCTCTTCCTCTTCAACTTCTTTACGTAAGCCGTCTAAATCAACTTGTTTATCTTTTAAATTTAATTCTATTATACCATTATTATTGATTAACTTTTCAATAGACATCTTCTTTTCTTGAATAGCTTCATCCTTCTGCTGCATAATTCTTTTAACATATTCACGTTGCATGTTAACTCGTTCTTGAAGTAGAGCTATCTCATTATTTGTATTGGATAATACTTTTCTATTCTCACTTGCTCTATCTTTTAAT
>Ga0209815_1002049_pt1 | contig 12625 bp, 10 predicted proteins | sample CoawatmetaG00DNA_FD_187507 | JGI IMG/M metagenome (GOLD analysis project Ga0209815, IMG submission 187507) | Marine microbial communities from the West Antarctic Peninsula - Coastal water metaG002-DNA (SPAdes) (version 2) | ecosystem: Environmental > Aquatic > Marine > Coastal ...
CAACGGCCAATCTGATCACAGCAAACAGCAACGCGCTTACCGATGGAACCAATGGCGGCCTAGCCAGCAACTACAGTCTGACTACAGGACAGACGGTCGCTTCAACGATCACAACTAAAGCACTGACAGCGACGATTGCCGCTGCGAGCAAGGTTTATGACGGCACTCTGACTGCCGCACCGGTATTTACGGTCGCAGGTCTGGTCGGAACAGAAACCGTCACGGCGACGGGTGCTGCAACCTTTAATACCGCGGATGTGACAACGGCCAATCTGATCACAGCAAACAGCAACGCGCTTACCGATGGAACCAATGGCGGCCTAGCCAGCAACTACAGTCTGACTACAGGACAGACGGTCGCTTCAACGATCACAACTAAAGCACTGACTATCACGGGTATGGCTGCGATCAACAAAACCTATGATGACAGCACAGTCGCCTCGCTTACTGGCGGGTTACTTAGTACAGGTATTGCTGGTGAGACACTGACCTTTACAGGACAAACCGGTACCTTTGCCGATCAGAACGTGGCCAATGGCATCGTTGTGACTGTTGCCGATACAACACTGGTAAGTGGCACGGGACTGGCGAGCAACTACAGCGTGGTCCAGCCAACCGGATTAACGGCAGATATCACCCAAATCTATTTTGTACCTGGCGTGCCGATTTTTAGATTTCCCACAGCCGTGAGCGTAGGAATTTCGAACGTAACGCCGCCAGAAATCACCGCTGATGGCACCAGCCTTCCGGCCGAAGAAACTGAAGAATCTGAAGAATCTGAAGAATCTGAAGAATCTGAAGAATCTGAAGAATCTGAATAAAAGGTCAGACATGTACAGCAAGCTGCAAACCATGAAAACTCTGTTCGCAATACTGTTACTCGCCAGCTCCCCGCTGGCTGCAGAAGTGGCGGGTCCTATGGTTCCCGGTGTGGGGAATATGTTGCAGCAAATTGCGCCGCTCACCCCTCCGGCGTCCTCGCCCCGCGGGGCTGGGCAGCTGATCGTGCAGGTAGAGAGTGCCAAGCTGCCGCAGAGCGCACCTTTCCTGGTGAATCATTTCCAGATCACCGGCAACACCCTGTTTGACACAACGACACTGCACTCACTGGTTGCGGACGCAGAAGGCCAGAATATCACCCTGACCCAACTTGGTGAGTTGGCCGCCCGCATCTCCAGCTATTACCAAAACAACCACTACCCTCTGGCACGGGCCATCATCCCAGCGCAGACTATTGTAGCAGGCGTGGTGCGCATCAAGGTCATCGAGGCGAGCTATGGCAAGGTCAGTCTCGATAACCACAGCCGGGTGAAAGATGCCTTATTACAGGCGGCACTGGTCACTCTGCATAGCGGACAGATCATCGAGGAGACCGAGCTGGATAATGCCTTTAGGTTGATTTCCAACATTCCGGGTGTCGTGTTAGACGCGACTTTTAAGGCGGGTGAGCGCATAGGCACATCAGATCTGCTGGTAAGCACCACACCTGGCCCAATGATCACGGGTAATATGAACCTGAATAATTACGGCAACAGGTACACCGGCATAGCAAATATCAGTGGCACCGTGAACATCATCAACCCACTGCGGCATGGCGATGTGCTTAGCGCACACGGTCTCAGCTCGGGCCGCAAGATGAACTACGCCAGCCTGAGTTACGAAACCTTGCTCAACGGGCAGGGTGCGCGCCTGGGCGGGGCTTATTCGGTCATGAGCTATACGTTGGGCGAACCGCTGGAAGCCGTGAATGGCAACTCCCGAGTAGCAAGCCTGTGGGCCACGCACCCGCTGCTGCTCAGCAGGGATGTCAATCTTTACGCGCGTCTCCAGTTTAACAGGCTGCAACTGCGCGACCACATTGACGACACAGCCATCAAAACCGACCGTTCGTTGGATAATTGGGCGCTGAGCCTGACCGGGGATGCCAGCGATGAGTTTCTATCGGGTGGTATCAACACCTGGAGCCTGGACTGGACAGCAGGGCGTGTCGGTTTTGACAACGCAGATGCGCAGGTGACCGATGCAGCGACAGCGGGCACACAAGGCCGGTACTCCAAATGGAACGCGAGCCTCACGCGTCTGCAAAGACTGAATCCAAAGAACGATCTGTACCTGGCCTTCTCTGGCCAGTGGGCGAACGGCAATCTGGATGCTTCGCAGAAGATGAGCGTGGGCGGGCCCTCCTCGGTGCGCTCTTATGGGCGGAGTGCGCTGTCGGGCGATACTGTCTATATGGCAACCGCCGAATTGCGGCACGCCCTGGGTGCGGCCTGGGGCGGGCAATGGCTTGCGGTGGCTTTCGTCGACGCTGCGCACGTGACGGTCAACCAGAACACCTGGGTTGAGGGAACGAACAGCACGACCCTGAGCGGAGCGGGTATAGGGGTCAGCTGGACTCGGCCGAATCAATGGCTTGTCAAGGCCTCTTTCGCCAAGAGGACTGATGTGGCCTCAACGCTGGTGGCCGGCAATGCATCCTCCCGTGTATGGGTCGAGATCAGCAAGGTGTTTTAGGGACATTGTCAGATTAAACTTAGTTGAGGAGGGCAACTGTAAAAGGTTGTGTCCCAAAACGGTTAAAATTCTTTGGTGCCGTTTTTCGAGCTGACAGCAGACCTCAGGCATTGGCTTTGCGATAGTCCGGTTTAGGTGCAAGCCGCAAATCGTCACTCTGATCTGATGTATAAATCGGGACCGCTTTTAGGACCACTTCCGATAAGACGTCAAACTCTAACCCACTATGATTGAATGATAATCCTATGCGTTAGAAGCCCTCTTCTGGGCACCACTTATTCCCCTATAACTTGAAGAAAACTAAGCAAAACCAGACGGTTGTGTTTTTGTGGGACCAGTTTCGGGACCGCTTTTGGGACCACTTGCGTCAGGTTTGGGTCGGGATTTGTCACTCCTGGAAGGGCGATTTGGGTTGCGCTGGGCGATTGTCGTGCTGACACTCCTCAGCATGGACCAAAAGATGCCTCTCAAACTACCGCGCTACATGTTTCGTCGGGCCAATGGCTCTTTCCGCTATAAACGGAGGTACCACTTAGTGTAATTGCTGCATGAAGTTTATATTTGTATTCTAGCGAGCTACCTTTTAAAAGAATACGCTTACTAAAGTCAGTGCAGCGTGCCAAGATTGTCCATTCGTTCGTGTCATCAAGATACTAGCGTTGGCAAATAACAAGAGGATGGACGATGAGACAACAAATCGTATACGGATGGAATTTCATATTTAATGCTGAGGTAAGCCCGCTTCGACACATTTCAGATGTTGCGGTAAGACATTATGTTTTGCAAGCACTTGCGCTCATGTGGGCTGTGTGTTTTGCCATTGCAATCGGAAGCTATACCGTGCTGGCAATCAGTGTCATTGGCCATGCGGCTCTAATAGCCGCAGCGGCAATTACAGTAGCAACTTATACTGCTGCCGCAAAAAAGCCTACGCTATTTGCCCGTGGTTCAGGTCGTGGCAGTGATGGCGAACACGATTAGGCTTTAGTCCACGACGATATGTAGCACATAATATGTCCCACTTTACAACCTCCGCATAGTCACCATCACTATACGCCTCTAAGCCCTTGAGCCAATGCACTCACGGGCAACAAACTTACTGCAGCTACCATCAAAAAGTTTTTTTATAAAATATCCTGTTTTTTTGCTCATAATTAGCCAACAGACCACCGTTTGCAATTGATTGAGATCAATTCGGTTGGGAGACAGCAAGTCATAGTCAAAGAGTGCGAAGGGCTGATGAATGCTTTCCGTGGTGTCCCTTCGAAGAAACGCTCCATTGGGTCTTCGCACACATTGGTTCCCTAGCTTATCCGCCTAACGCGTCCTGTGCTATTGCGTCGAGGAAGGCTTGAACCTTTTGCATCTCGCCAGTGGGATAGTTGCGATAGCCGATCATGACGTCTCCGCCTTGGTCAGCGACGAAAATACCATAGGGGCAATGCGCGATATTCATTGGGTCTGCTTCCATGACTTCTCGTGAGAGCTGCGCCGAGCAAAACAAGAAAACATCAGCGGCCTCAAAAATAGTCACATCACTGCCTACGTCTGCACCAGTGCGTTGCAACATCTCGCCAGTGTGACTGACATAGTCGATCACCAGACCCTTGTTAATGATTGCGTTTTCGACAGCAAATGTGGCGTCATCGAATGTGCCTTCAAATGAATATGTCGTCGCCTCTTGCGCCGCAGCAAGTGTGGGCAGCAAAAGGGACAGGATCAAAAAAGGTATCTTTGGCATAGCAGCCTCCATCAACGCCAGCACACATTTATATTGCCCCGGCAGGTTTCAATTGATAGGTTTTTTGCACGATCCTCACAGACCTGAAGTGACTTATATCAAGGCTGAGGTCCTAAGAAGGGAAACCGTGGATGTGCGTGAAGGGTCTACTATGACCGCGCATCCTGCTCGCCAGCCTGCAACATGCCCCAAGTGTAAAGCCGTTGGTGACAATACTTATTCAGTGGTTTGACTGGCTGGGTATTTAGTCAGGGGCCAATAGGCGCTGGGCGTCAGAAAGGCTCGCCTCACGGGGCCACCTAAGTCATTTGGTCATGCTGAATAGAAGCCGCTGCATGAAGGGCTTCAAGGGGCCGCAAACCTGTCCCAAGACATCCCACACATAAAGACATTAGCAGCCAACGCCTTGGAGATTTGAGACGTGAAGTGCTGCCTACGTCGCTGTAGCCGCCATAAACATTAGGACAACAAACAAGCCCTCATAAACAGGCATGGGAACAGAACAAAACACATTTTTCACATCAATCTCACAATCATTCTTATTTCGTAACATGAGATATGTTTACACGATGGCATCATTTGTCGCCATTGTACGAAAGTTCAGGAATGTAGGATTGATCTGAAACTAACTGTTTCCAGTGCGGGATGTGAAATGGTCGACCCTCGCCCCACTGTGTTGAGTACGCAATCAGTTCATATGCTTTTGGAAGGTTCCAGTTTGCCATATTCAAGGTTTGCAAAGCGCAGAGCAATGACATGGCAACAGAAGCGAGGGCATATGGCAGTTGTAGCGGAGTAATATTCCGCCAGTTTGTGTCCTTGGGGCGCAAGGTGATGTTTTGGCAGTGACTTACGCCAGCCTTAGTAGCCACAATTCTTGTAGTTGCTGCTCATGCATTCACGGGCGCGGCGTTGGGCTTCTTCGATTGCGGCGGGGCTCATTTCGGTCGCGATCCGATCTCTAGCTGGACCGCTTTCAACGGTGCCGTTGGCCGACGCAATGTTAAGCCACATGTGGGAAAGAACAGTGTCCTGTAGGACACCTTTTCCATCCATATATAGCATTCCAAGACGATGTTGAGCTTCTGAAAACCCTTGCTCTGCAGCGAGACGGTACAACCTTACGGCTTCCACCATATTTTTGGGGACATCATCGCCAAGTTCGTAATTTACTCCTAGCCCGTACTGATTATTTGCATCTCCTGACAAAACCGTAAGGCGCCAGTACCTCTCAACTTCTGCAACATCTTTAATGACGCCATGGCCATCTCGATACATAATCGCCAACATTACTGCAGCGTTCCAGTTTCCTGTCTCAGCAAGAGGGCGCAATTCCGTCAGTGCAGTTTCCCAGTCAAATGCACGAAATGCAGCCTCCCCCTTGTCTAAATCCTGTGCCATGACGGGGGCAGCAACTGCTGTACAAAGCAAGAAGGCGGCGGTTCTAAGTAGCTTAATCATGGTTGGTCTAACCTCAGGATCGTAATTCAAATGGGTGGTTTACGGTCATGCCTTAACCGCAATCCTGATAATTGGACGCCATGCATACGCGAGCGCGACGTTGGACTTCTTCGATTGCGGCTGGGGTCATCATCGAGGCAATAATCCACCGCAATGCGCTACCACGCACGTTGCCGCTTGCTGCGCTGATATTAAACCACATGTGAGCCAACACATAGTCCTGAGCAACGCCTTGGCCAAACTCATACATGCTCGGTACGTGAAATCTTCAGACCAATAAAGAATTCCAAGTTCTAAGTGTCTGGATGTTTCTAAGCTGGCTCAATCGGGACCGCTTTCGGGACCATTCCTGTTCAAACGGCAGGGCATAAGTATCTATTATTAAACGCATAAATTGCGTAGTAGATTGCCTCTTCTGGGCACCAAAATACCAATTAAAGCATTGTAATACCTCACTAATTAGACTTAGTAAGTGAGCCGTAGACCATGCTGGCAACCAAATCTAATAGCTACACGTTCCAAAAAGATGGAATCTGGTATCTCTCCCGTAGAGTGCCCGCTGATTTACGGCGGCATTATCGGACGGGTAGGATTGCTTACTCTCTGAGGACTAAATCAGTCAGGGATGCTCGTGTTAGGGCTATGAGTGATGCTGCTAAGTTAGACAGGCATTGGCATATCCTGCGGATTTCCTCTGAGGATCTTCCCGGTAAGCATTTACTCGCTGATGCTGTTCAGGAGCCTGTGGCTAAGGCTTCTATCGATGATCATTCGTTTAAGGCTGCCGTGGCTGTTTATCTGCGCCTGAAGGGCAATGATCGGCCTCCAACCTTTGAAGCTGCTGTGAGGCGCTCCTGCGGCTATCTGATTGATTGCTGTGGGATGAAAGACCTCCACGATTATGTGCGGTCTGATGCTACCAAGTTCCGTGATTACCTGTTTGCTAAGGGCCTGAACGGGGCTTCTGTTGCTAGGGTATTTGGAACTGTAAGAGCCGTTATAAACTTAGCCCTGAGTGAGTTTGGACTAGCAATCGTCAACCCATTCTCAAACGCCTATTTTGATCACAGTGTTGGGGTTAAGAAGCGGCTGCCAGTGAAGCCTGAGGACATCAAGAAGGTTCAGGTAGATTGCTATAAGGCGGATGATGAGAAACGATGGCTGATAGCCCTGATAGCTGACACTGGAATGCGTTTAGCGGAAGGCGCTGGGCTGCTACGGTCTGACTTCATTGAACAAGACGGCATCCTGTGTGTGAACATCAGACCTCATCCTTGGCGCTCCCTGAAGACCGCAAGCAGCACTAGAGTAATCCCGTTAGTCGGATCAGCTAAGTGGGCCGCAGAACGCATACTGGCCCAACCTGCTGATAGTGAGTTTGCATTCCCCAACTACAATGATGGGGAGAGAACCAACGCAAACTCAGCAAGCGCTGCATTGAATAAGTGGCTGAAGACAAAGATTGGGCGAAGCTATACTGTGCACAGCTTCCGTCACTCGATGCGAGACAGGCTGAGAGCGGTTGAATGTCCCAGCGATGTGATTGACCAGATTGGTGGTTGGCTAACGCACGGCGTGGGTGCTTGTTATGGATTGGGGCATAACCACCGAACCCTAACCAGATGGCTAGTTGATATCGTTAAGGCCCCAAATCTGAAAGCATAAAGTGAGGCCAATATACATAGGCCCCACCTTTGATTTTAAGATACAAAGATACTAAAACTTGCTCTGTCGGTTGTTACGATAACTCGTCACGCAAGCGGTGTTGCGCCCGTTTCCATTCGAATTATTTTTCCATCTTTGATCATGCAAACCAGCATCACGGCTTCTTTTGTATCGTCGGGGTAAGACATGAAATCATGAGAAACCAAAATTTCATCGTTCTCATAAACACAACGGGATGTATCGTTTACGAACTTTGGGTTGCCCATCATACCAGCGGCCATCGACACCCATTCAGTTTTAGTGAACTGATTACCAGATTTGTGGAAAATGATCTCGGCATCTTCGTGAAGAAGCTTTGCATAATCGTCCACATTTCGATCATTCATAACTTTCGTCAGTTTTTGGTATAAAGACATCTTTATTCTCCCCATGCCCCGGCAAATTCGTATACGACTGCACGTTTGCCTCCAACGCACCAAGCGTCGTGGTTAGGTGAAATGGCATATGCATCGCCAGCTGAATAGGTGGCTTCTGAACCATCGTCACAGACACAATGGATAGTACCTTCCACTATGATCCCAGTGTGCGTGGCTTGGCAGCTAGACGTGCCAACAATTGGCTTGATATCGGTGGACCATTTCCAATCTGGCGCTAACGTCAGCTTCATCACTCGCTGACCTAGAACGTTTACCGCCTCCATACGTGCGTTTGGCATGTCTTTGGCTTCGTCTGCCTGTGATGCAAAACTTTTAACTTCGATAGGCATATTCATCTCCTTATCTTAAAGTTGATTTACTGATTTAGTCCTCAGAGAGTAAGCAATCCTACCCGTCCGATAATGCCGCCGTAAATCAGCGGGCACTCTACGGGAGAAATACCAGATTCCATCTTTTTGGAACGTGTAGCTATTAGATTTGGTTGCCAGCATGGTCTACGGCTCACTTACTAAGTCTAATTAGTGAGGTATTACAATGCTTTAATTGGTATTTTGGTGCCCAGAAGAAGAGTTGGCTCCGCCAGTAGGCACCAAGGCCAAGCATTAACCTCATAAAACAAGGCTACTGTCTCATTCTGGTTCCTGCAACAGGCGTAAATTGGTCTACAGTTTGGTCTACGATCAAGGTTCAGGACTGCTGCATGTACACGTGGCATGCAGGCGTTCCTATGGCCTTAGTCGCCAGAGACTCTCAGTGAGTCATACAGGGCGATACTGGCTTGTATGCTAGGTTGCCGGCGGATGAATCTGGTGGGCCTGTACGGGCCTTACAGAGTCTCTCAGAGGCATTCAGCGGCAGGGGGTGAGTGCCACCCCCACCCCTAGGGGTATCGTATATGGACCTGACCTGAGATTGGGATTTGATGATCGTCAACCAGCAGCATCAGCCTGTTTCAGTGATACTTGACGGTTTCATCTGTGCGATAGAGTGCTGGCTGTATGTATGCCTCTGTCACTTCGTGGAGTGCTTATGCATGAAGCCTGCTTTGCTAACCAGTATCCCACAAATATCGTTACAGTAGTACTAGAGGGCCTATGCATGGGCCACAGGGGGTGTGCGGGGTAAGTATACATGACCTCTGCCAGTGATTAGGTCTGATCCATCGGTGGAGCAATCATCAACGATAATAATTTCGAGATTATCCGTTTGATTTCTGGCTGAAGTTACGGCGCGTGAGATAGTGCGATATTTATTGTAGTTTGTAATGACGACACTGAATTTATACTGCGTTTTCATCAAGCTTTTCCTCGCCATATTTAGCGATTTGGTAGATAATAGAGTACTCGGTAAGCGGTGTCAGTCCTGTTTGTCAACGTTCCAGGGCATGAGACCATCGATGCGGGCGCTTGGGTGGCCAGGTGCGATGGCTTCGAGGGTTGCCTTGAGATAGGCGTAGGGCTCGACGCCGTTGAGCTTGCATTTTGATGAGGAGGGCTATCCTGCCAACCATGGCGCGCTGCGTTGACGCATAAATCGGGACCGCTTTTAGGACCATTTCTGATAAGGCGTCAACGCCTAACCCACGATGATTGCATGATAATATTACGCGTTAGAAGTCCTCTTCTGGGCACCACTTATCCCCCCATATCTTGAAGAAAACTAAGTAAAACTTGGCGATTAGCGTTTTGTGGGACCATTTTCGGGACCGCTTCTAGGACCACTTTGTCAGGTTTGGGCTGTGGATTGTCAGGTTCGGTGGGTCGTTTTGGGTTGCGCCGCGTAATTCTGCAGCTGAGATTACTCAGTATGGATCAGACAATGCCTCTTAAGCTACCACGCTGGTGCCGTCAGACTAATTCGAACTTGTCTCTGCTAGGCCAACACTACTGTCATTTACGCCGCGCAGCGACCGCGCCACTCGGCGAGAGCCGCGGTTCGGTTTAACTTGAAGTTGCTTCGTGAATAGAGGCTGCGCTCCTGATTGAAGTGGTTGTGGAATGAGGCGTGAACGGAGGCGTTCGCATTCAACGAAAGCGCAACATCGCCCGTTCTCGCTTTCGGAACGGAAGATGAGAATTCACGCCTCTGTTGTTCTTCCAACGACCGGTTTCTTGTTTCTTACCATTCCCGGCAATCTTCATAGCAGCTCCGTAAGATCGCAACTTGTCCGTGACGACGACTTCCGGAGAACCGTATCGTTGTTTGCACTTTTGGTTTATCCAAGTATCCGCAACAAGGTCTGAGATGGTCGCATCACACTTTCGGTTTTCTGTGGGTCCGTAAGGAAGTATCCGCCCAGGTCAGCGGCGCTTCCTTCAGCTGCTGACAACTCTGAGAGGATGATTTCTTCGTTTTCTTCCAATGCTCTAGCAATAGGTGCAAAGTGGGCACTCAACGAAGAGTCTTCGTTCTGCGCAGCCAAAGCCTGGGCCCAGTAAAGCGCGAAGAAATAATGGCTGCTGCGGTTATCGGTTTGGCCGACCTTTGGTGCTGGTGACTTGTTCTGGTCCAGAACACCTTGCGTCGCAAGATCAACTGCATGTCCAAGAATGCGGGCCTTTTTGCTGTCTTTGGTTTCGGCCAAAAACTTCAGGCTTTCGCCAAGGGCACAGAATTCCCCAAGAGAATCCCAACGCAAGTGGTTCTCCTGCGTCAACTGCTGCACATGTTTAGGCGCAGAACCACCTGCCCCGGTCTCAAACATCCCACCGCCATTCATTAGTTTGACGATGGACAGCATCTTCGCAGAGGTACCTAGTTCCAATATGGGAAAGAGATCGGTCAGATAGTCACGCAAGACGTTGCCCGTCACTGCAATTGAATTCTCACCCTTGCGGATCGTCTCTAACGACAAACGGGTTGCCGCGCGCGGAGTCAGAACTTGAAACTTGTCAATGGCGCCTGCGGCAATGAGGATCGGTCTCACATATTTGAGCAGCTCGGCGTCATGTGCACGGGATTCATCCAGCCAGAAAATTGCCTGACACCCTTCGGCTTTCTGCCGGCTGATCGCCAACTGCACCCAATCCTCGATCGGCGCCTGTTTCGTAGACGCAGAACGCCAAATATCACCGGTTTCAACTTCATGCTCGAGTGGAATGTCCCCATTGGCCAATACGATGCGCACAGACCCATTATGAGGGATCTCAAACGTCGTCGGGTGCGATCCGTATTCTTCAGCCTTTTGCGCCATCAGGCCAACGTTTTGCACCGTCCCTGCTGTGCGAGGATCAAGTGCGCCTGTCTCTTTAAAATACGCCACAGATTCGTCATAGATAGGAGCGTAGGAGCTATCGGGAATGATACAATTGGTGTCGGCGGCATTGCCGTCCGGCCCCCAGCCTTTACCACCAGCGCGGATCAACGCAGGTAAGGAAGCGTCGATAATGACATCAGACGGCACGTGCAAATTGGTAATGCCCTTGTCAGAATTAACCATGTAGAGCGGCGGGCGAACGGCCATGACGGCATTGATCTCGGCCGTGATTTCCTCTGCGTCAGGCATTTCTGCGACTTGAGTAAGCAGAGCGCCAAGGCCAGAATTCGGGTTCACCCCTGCTGCTGCAAGTTTTTCGCCAAAGGCATCGAAGACCGGCTGCAGGAATACCTTAACGGCATGGCCGAAAATAATCGGATCCGACACCTTCATCATTGTAGCCTTCAGGTGGATTGAAAACAGAATTCCTGCGGCTTTTGTCGCGTCGATCTGCTCGGCTAGGAATTTATCAAGAGCACGGGCGGACATGAAAGTTGCATCGACCACTGTACCCGTCGAATAGGTCACACCTTCTTTAAGCACGGTGACGCTGCCATCAGTTGCGATAAGTTCAATGCGGGCTTCACCGGATTGTTCTGCCGTCAAAGTCACCGACTTTTCGTTAGAAAAGAAATCGTCGGCTGACATGGTGGTTACGATTGTCTTGCTGTCGGGGGCCCATTTTCCCATCGAATGCGGGTTGGACATGGCATAATTCTTGACGGCTGTCGCGGCGCGGCGGTCAGAATTGCCTTCGCGCAGCACAGGATTTACCGCAGAGCCCTTGATCGCTTCAAAGCGCACACGAATGGCCTTCTGTAAGTCGCTTACTGGATCTTCGGGGTAGTCAGGAATGGCGTAGCCCTTGACCTGCAATTCCTTCACCGCCGCCACGAGCTGCGGCACTGACGCAGAGATGTTAGGCAGTTTGATGACGTTCGCATTGGGCTTCTTCACCAGCTCGCCCAATTCGGCCAGATCGTCAGGCTGACGCTGATCTGCAGCCAGATCTTCGGGAAAAGCCGCAATGATGCGTCCCGCCAGCGAAATATCCTTCACCCCGACCGACACGCCCGCAGCAGTTGCGAAAGCTTGTATGACGGGCAGTAGCGACACCGAGGCAAGTTGGGGGGCCTCGTCAACTTTAGTGTAAATGATGTCTGGCGTTGCGTTACTGGTCATGGATCAGGGCCTATCTTTAAATTTGTTCATGTTGCGTGAAGGGATCAAATTTCGGTGCGTCGGTTAGGTTTGTCGGAGGACAACTTAAACTCAAATAACCCATTCGGGGAGAACTAAAAAGGCCCGCCGTGGCAGAATAGAAAGCCACGGCGGTTAAAGATGGGAAGACGTTCTTCGAAGTTCCGAATACCGCGCTTCCAGCAAGCCACTGCCTGCGAATTATCCTACACCACTGTCACCTAGCTTGAGGTGTTTGGTCCACCACCACGCACTGTCCGTCGTCAGGGTTTTTGGAACCAATGGGTGCTTAAACTAAGAGAGAGTTCGGCTCATCTGGTTGATTGCATTATGCGGCGCGTTGTCTGTGAT
>Ga0209815_1002063_pt1 | contig 12579 bp, 17 predicted proteins | sample CoawatmetaG00DNA_FD_187507 | JGI IMG/M metagenome (GOLD analysis project Ga0209815, IMG submission 187507) | Marine microbial communities from the West Antarctic Peninsula - Coastal water metaG002-DNA (SPAdes) (version 2) | ecosystem: Environmental > Aquatic > Marine > Coastal ...
CAGGAGACCTGCCAGCATCTGCGGCGCAATCGAACCCAGGAGAACCTTAGCCAGAGGCGCCGAGGCACCGAACAACACAGCGGATGCCAACGCCATCGGAACCCCCGACCAGATTTGAGAACGAGGAGTTTCGGACATCCGTTACTCTAACATGTGTCGTCACCTAGGTTGAAATCCAACGTGACGTCGCTATTCAAGGCCCAATGCCCATTTTCCTGCAAGCTGTACCGAACATAGGCCGGATCATGATCTCCGATGAGTTCTGGATCAAACAACAACGGCCCACGAAGTCGATGAAAATATTGCGCCGCACACAGAGGCGAACGGCTTCTCGCCGGCAGTCGCTAAATTAGTATTTCTAATAGCGTCCTTGCACGTGCATCTGGCAGGTCTTCCCTCATGGGGGTGCTTCCGGCGATCGCGGCTAGGATCGTCCTGCCCAACCGCTCCTACTAGCTCACCTGTTTTAACCGCTTGTGGCCTAATTTGAGTTTCGTAGTGGCCCGTTATGGAGTAAGGATCCCATTGGTTGCTTGCTTGCGGAGGCTCCAATGTGTCGCATCCGCTTCCCAATGTTGGTAATGGCGTTCACGGCCGCAACATGGTCAACTTGCCAAGCCATCGGGTCTTTTCAGACTAAACCGGCGTTTCCCGTGGTGATGGTTGGTGTAGCATCTCCGTCAACCGTCAGATTGCCCGATGTGTCCGCACGCGATCTCGTTGGCGGCTGCGGTAGGGGTCGCATCCGCGATCATCAAACACATGGTTGCCGTGGACCGGCCGATATCAGGTAAGGCATCGGCCAGTAAAAAAATCCTGTCGAAGCCCGTTGCAGTCGAGCCGGGTTGTAAGAGTGTTGCATTCTGAGACTTTATTACGAGAGGGCTTCCTCGCCGACTGAAACTGCCGCACTGGTCTACGGCAGTTACCGGATGTTGACACCACGAGGCGGTTGCGCCGGTGGCGCCCCCTCGTTGAGGTGAGGTAAGGTATGGTCGATGGGTGGTCGCTTTTGGACTGACCACGGCAACGGCCTTGCCGATATGCCTCGTCTCCCGAGCTTCGCCCAACGCGACCCTTTCGATCTCCCACAGGCCGGCTTGGTTGCGAAAGATCGCGGCGATTTCACGCTGGCGATACGCTTGTTTGATGAGGCGCTTCAGCGTGACCTGTTCTCTGAGGCAATTTAGTTTGCCGGAAATCGGGTGTGCGGAAGGGGATTCCTTGCAAATTTGATTTGTCATTCACGCGCCTTTGAGAGCTTTGGCGAGGGACCAGATGCGGCCGCCGGCACGACGGGAGAGCAGGATCATTCCGCGGCTCGATCAGATCATCTGAAGCATCCGCTGGCGGCGCTGGGGCGCACGGTGGAATTGGGGGTTCCTGGAACGGGAGTCTGGGGCGGTCTACACCGATGATCCGGGCCGCCCGCCACTGCCGACGCGATTGATGGCGGGGCTGGGGTGATCCTCAAGCGCGCCTATGACCTCTCCGATGAAGCGCTCTGCGAGCGCGGGGTTGAGAACCCCTACTTTACCCGCAGCCTCCACGCCATGCACTTGAAAGACGTGCTTGGCGAGAGCCGATGGTGGTAGGATGCATTGTGGATTACTCCTCTCTTTGTTGCTTCGGCAACACTCTGCCACATTTGATGCCGTCGAGTGGGTGTCATCCACACCATCATCGTGATGCTTCATATGCTGATAGTCGCACTGGGATTAACCGAGAGCGCGATCAGAATTGCTTAGTATTGCGAATGCACGCGAAAACTGAGCACCGAAACTGGGCCTCGGTCGCGATTGTACGCTGGATTTGCGATGAGCTGATAGTCCAGCGTAACCTTCGTGGAAAATACCGGAAAACTATAATAAGTCTCGAATATTTTTTCGCTGCCCGGATTTGGCAGCTTGCCATCGCCAACCAGGATTCCAAGTCCGCCGGCATTGAGAAACGCTTGGTGCACGCCGGAAATCCCGTTGACGACACCGGCTATGCCGAACGTATCGTTATCCCGCCCCCACTGCTTTCCGGAAATCGATAGGCCGGCGGCGACGGTTCGATCGACGTCGGTGAATTCATAGGGCTCCTTACTGCCATCCGCGACCCCGGCTCGGACAAACAGGCCGACATTGGGGATGAGTTGCTGCTCTAGATTCATGCTGATGCCGCCACGGCTTTGGTAGCGCCGCACGGCGGCGATATCGGCGGGTCCTCCGTTCACTGCAGCCAACTGGATCGCGTCCTGGAAGCTTCCCATCCGGCCGCGTGTCAGAAATCCGCTGATCGCGATTTTCCCGGGTTGATCCCAGATGGCATATCGCCGCTCGATCTCGCCGACCCACTGGAACTGTCCGAACTGTGAATCGAGGTGGGTGGCATTCGGTGCGATGGATAGATCGAATAGGCCGGCGCGCAAGGTCCAGGGACCTTGGTACCATTCCGCGGCCGCGCCGACGGTGTAAGCCCAGGCGTCGGCCGCATAGTCGAACGTTCCGGTGTCGATGATGGTCCAGTTCATGAAATCGACGCGAGGATCATGGGCGTATTTATTGGTGTCGAAGATATCGCCGACGCTGAATTTTCCGACAGTGAACACCAACCGATCCGAAGTCTGCGACCCGGAAAACTGGTTGAGCCCGGCATCGACTTTCTGAACCTCGCCGCCGAGGTCGATGGTCTGTCGCAGGAATGCCCGGTGCAGACGCGTGTACGGGTAACTCGCCCCGACTTTGTAGGCCTCGCCGCTTGGGAAACCCGCTGCGCCGACCGATTTGCTCAGTCCAAAGCCCTGATCTATTTCCGGATTGACCCATGCTTCGGCGCCCTCCCAGAGCCGGACGCCTGCGTACAAGGTTACGTCTGCAGTCTCGCGGCCGATATTCGGTGCGAGACTGTTCTGGCCGCTGTAGGGAGCCCGAAATGGAGGGGCATACTGATTGACGTAGGTGGCTTGGGCGTGGAACGCGACGCGGTCTGTTTCCAGAGCGGATGGGCCCTTGGCCAGGAAGTCCGATATGTGAGCGTTATCTCCACCGATCCGGTAGTTCACACCAAGCCGGACGCTTTGCATGGCGAGGTCGGATGCGAACACCTCCGCTGCGGCCGGGAATGTCACGCCCTTGCGGCCAAATCCAGTCGACAGATACTCGGCTTTTGCGGTCCAGTTGCCGGTGAGCGGAATCTCGATGCCCGCTCCCGCGGCCCACCCCAATCGCCACAGCAGCCTCGTGTCCACGGTTCCCGGCGTTGCGAAACCGCCAGCGGGAAAACCGGTCACCTGATCCCGCGTTGCCTGATTGTAGGTCCAGGCCAATCCTCCCGTTCCATAGAGGAGAAAATGCTCGAACGCGTAGCCGAGGCGAGCGCGGGCACTTCCGTAATGGATGACCGCCTCTCCGTAGATCACTTGGCCGGTCAAGGGCGAGGTGACCGTCTGACTGCCACGCACGGAAAAGGGTACCTGCACGTCCGAATTCGGAAAGCTAGCGTCGGCCTCGAAACCCAGCATCCAGCGAGACTGAAAAACGTAATTATACCCACCCTGCAGTCCGGCGAAATAGCTGCCCGTTCCGCCCATGAAATCGAAATTGAACGGAAAATCGAATGATCCATTCAAACCTGGACCGCCGGCTCCCGGCGCAGTTGCGGACCAGTTTGAAGAGCCTTTGATCACCCCGGCATGGGCGCCGATGTACCAACCGTTCCAATCGTAACCAGTCACCTCCGCAGCCTTCGAGACGTAGGGCAAAGGTGCCTTGACCGGAAGGTTTACGGGAAGGTCACCTGCGATCGCGACAGAACACGTCGCAAGCACTATCCAGGTGCCACCCAAAAAGTTGGACACTCGCTTCATAACGCGCCCCGTTACCCAACGCTAAAGTAGACCAAAGAAAGATGACATCCATCCCAAGGCATTATTGCAACTAATTCGCAATTGCAAGAACGAATGGGCATTGAGCGACGCCCGCACTCTTCAATGGACGAGATCACTGCTTCTCAGACATGGTGAAGACTGTTATTCCAACATAAGTCCGATCCCCAAGCCGGTTTTGGCCTGCGTGATCAGTTGTCGGATGATGATCCGAATCGGCGGCCGTAACGTCAAAAGGCGTAACGTCAAAATGACGAGAACGACATAACTCGTCGCCAGCCCCTGTTAACGGTTCGATCAATTGATGTGACATCCTGCTCGACCTTTTGGCGCTTCGCTGGCCGCTCAGAGCCGACCATGCCTCCGAACCGCTCCAGCCATCGCGCTACTTATAAGACAGCTCGAAGACCGCTATGTGAATCCTGCGCTGTCGTCGCGTAGCGCAAGATTGTGCTCGCCAGCCGAAAAACTCCAATGGCTCCCCGACATCGCGCATTTTCGACGGCGGTCCGTATCACGCTCCCGCCGCTCGGGGCCGAACTTGTTGAGTTGCGGCGACGGCCAAGCCCAATCGCTTGCAACCGGAAAGTTGTTCAATAGCCGCTAAGCCAAATTCGAAGGCTGTTTGCGCAAAGGCCTCAAGCTGCCAGTGTCATCCCAGTCGCGTCTCACCGTCGATCAGGGATCGTTGACAAATGCGCATCTGATCCATCGCGGTCCTCTTGGCCGGAGAACAATCAGGCAGGTTCGCATTGCAAGCAACCGTGGCGCCGACGACCCCAGGATCGCCTTGGATGACCGCACCGTCAGGCATAGAGGAAGATCAGGAAATCCCGGGCAATGAATGGCTGGACTGACTTGTCCTGCAGTCCGCCGCCGAACGCGAAAATATAACTCATGCCAGTCAGGCAGCCTAGGGTGCCAATGACCCTTTGAGAAGTAGTAGCGGATCGATTCGACGGCACTTGGTCATATTAGAAACTCAAGCTAAATTGAAACTCGGAAAGACCGATAATTGTGCTCCCTGATAATGCCGTACGGAGTGCATTGGAGTGACTAGATGATTGATCCAGCTCCCGAGCTCCCGGATAACACGCTGATTGAAAGTGTACGACTTCCGCAGAGAATTCGAAACCTACTGAATTCGGCCGGTCTAAAAACCGTCGGCGAGGTTCGCGATAAGGCAGATGCTGAATTTTTAAGTTTGCCGAGTGTCGATAAGAATTCGCTGCAATATCTGCGAAGGACCCTCGGGCTTCCGTCGTCACAGGGAGTTAGCTGCCTCCCATCGGAGCTGCGAGACGGCGATGATGAAGTCAAGTAAACGACTTCATAAACAAGCATGACTGTTGCTAACTTGCGCGATCCTTTCTCAAGCTGCGCTCCAATCAACTTTCGCTGGGCTTCGGCGCATTCGCACATGGAACTATCGGTTGGGTGGCGTCTGACTGCAGCGGTGCGAACGGCGGTAATATCACCTTTCGACCGACTGGCGCCGCGGCATTAGCGCGGATGTTTACCCGGTCCGTCTCGGACTCACTCGCTCATGATTCTCAACCGGCCAGTCACGGGCCCAGATCGAGACGAGCAAGGACGTAATCTACAAAGCTGCTCCGGAAGAGGTCGTGTAAGGCAACGGGCCGACGTTTCTCGCCGGCCCGATCTGCGTCTTACTTTATGCCTTCGTGCTGCCAATGGGCAGTGACTTCCGCGTCGGATTTTGTCAAATGGACGTGCTGGTCGACGTGATCGATCCAGCCGACGGGAATAAAATGATGGTGAACGCCGTCGGGCGAACTCTGTTTGGTCAGCTTGATCTTGTCGGAGCCTTCAAGATGGTCGACTTTGCCGACTGTCTTTTTGTCGGAAGAGACGACGTCCATGTGCTCTTTGATCTGCGAGGTATCTGTCATGGGAAACTCCTTTGGTATAGAAATTAAAAACTCGCTAACGGGGATTAGGTTGCATTTCTGGAAAGAACGTCTCTTACCCAACTCACCGGCGCGGCCGACAGAGCGGAACTCTTAATGTCCGCTTGGATGTACACGCTGATCCCGGCCGTAGCCGTCGTGGTCGGCGCCGCCGCGGCGGTCTGGCGGAAGCCGTCGCCCACATTCGCTGGTGCTATCCAGCATTTTGCCGCCGGTGTGGTGTTCGCCGCCGCCGCCGGAGAGCTTCTGCCCGACATCAAACACCGTCAGTCAGCTTGGGCAGTCATCCTGGGAGGGGCGGCCGGCATTGTGCTTATGCTACTTATCAAGCGCCTCGGCGAAATGACTAAAGGCACGTCCGGTCTCATCGTCATGGTAGCGGTGGATATCTTCATCGATGGACTGGTGTTGGGCATCGGTTTCGCAGCGGGCGCAAAACAAGGTTTTTTACTGACGGTTGCGCTCACGACGGAAGTCTTGTTCCTCGGCCTTTCATTGACCGGCGAACTGTCCGAGTCGATTCGAAAGCCTGCAAATGTTCTCGCCGTCGTTGGCGGGATCGCGATCTTGTTGCCCCTTGGTGCCTCCGTCGGCATCCCGGTTAGCCATCTTCCAAACTTTTGGATCGCGGCCTTCTTTTCATTTGGGTTGGTTGCATTGCTATATCTCGTCACGGAAGAGCTGTTGGTCGAGGCGCATTCGGCTCCGGAAAAGCCGTGGGTCACCAGCCTGTTCTTCGTAGGCTTTTTGCTAATTCTGCTGTTAGATGAGCTCGCAGGCTGAACACCGATCCGGGTCGTCGCCTGTCGCCCCCGGAGATTAATGCGTGCAAACAAGCCTTCTACGTGAGTGGCTCACCAAAGTCGGGTGGGAGATCGCGCTGGCGGTTGCTCTAGCGGCAGTCCTTGCAGTCAGTACGGGTGGCACGCTCTCGCTTGCCCTTCGTTACCTGGCAGGCTTCAGCGGACTGAACTCGCTCGTGCAGGTAGTTCTAGCCGTTGCGCGACGGCGGCCGCTAAGCGCGCGCCTTTCGGAGTGGGACGAAGCAATCGCGCTTGCGACGCTATCGGCTGGATCCCACCTCATGGCCGGCCACATCGACACGATCACATGAAAAACGTGACGCCCATCGCAAGTGCCGCTGCGGCCATGGTGGCGGTCGCGATCCAGCCGAGCCCCGTCAACCAACCACCGATAGTGAATTGACCCATGATCTTCGTGTTGGCGGCCATCAGCATCATTAAGGCCATCACCGGCACGGCGACGATGCCATTGATAACGGCGCACCAAATAAGCGCCTTAATAGGATTGATCGGGGTGAAGTTGAGCAGCACTCCAACGGCCGTTGCCATCACGATAGTGGCATAGAAAGCCTTCGCTTCTTGGGGCTGGCGGGCCAGACCGATCGGCCACTTGCGAGCTTCGCCGACCGCATAGGCTGCCGACCCGGCGAGTACGGGAATGGCGAGAAGGCCTGTGGCTACCACGCCTAGTGCGTAATTTCCCGCTATTGGACGAAGCGCCTCGGCCGCCTGGGCGGAAGTTTCGATGTTCGTCACGCCCGATACGTTGAGCGTTGCAGCGGTCGTCAGAATGATAGTCAAGGCGATGAAGTTAGAAATCCCCATGCCGATTAGGGTATCAATTTCGATCCGCTTGATGGCGTCGGGACCCTGTTCGGGCACCCGCTTAAGGACCTGTCGCTGCGGCACGGCGCGAATATCCTCCGCCTCTTGAGAGGCCTGCCAGAACAGCAGATAGGGACTGATCGTTGTGCCGAAGACGGCAACGATCGTCTGGATGTACTCGGTTTTCCAGGTGAGCGACGGCATGACGAACTGGCGCAGCGCTTCGCCCCAGTGCACGTCCACCATGAACAATGTCGCCACGTAAGCGAGCAGCGCGAGCGTTAGCCATTTCAAATAGGATACGTATCGGGTGTACTGTAGCAGGACCTGCAGGCCGATGCAGATAGCGCCGAACAGCGCTACATAGAACGTTCTCGAACCGCCGAGGACTAAACTCGTAGAATCGGCCATGGCACCCAGGTCGGCGCCGATGTTAATCGTGTTTGCCGTGGTCAGCAGCGCAACAAACGTTTGTAGGAGCCAGTTTGGATAATGTTGGCGCAGATTGCCTGCCAGACCACGGCCCGTCGTCCGTCCGATCCTGGCGCTGATCATCTGGACCGCCGCCATCAGCGGGTAAGTCAATAACATGGTCCAGCTCAGCGAATACCCGAACTGGGCGCCCGCCTGACTGTAGGTGGCTATGCCGCTCGGATCGTCGTCCGAGGCACCCGTGATGAGGCCCGGACCGAGGGCGCCGAGCAGCCGCGGCTTGCTGCGGCCGACGACGGGACTAGGACCGGCTTTGGCGGCGCTTTCCGACGAATTCATCCAACCGGCCTCAAAGATCTCAAAAAACTAGGTCCAATTACTCTCTAATACGCTCAAGGCACGACCAAAGTTCCACAATGGCCAAGACGCCTTCATTTGGAAGACGAGGTTGTAGAAAAATGCGCTGCCGCCAATGTATTTTGCTATGTTCTATCTGAACGATCCTTCCACATTAGGCCGAATCTAGCAAAGGTTGACAGGTGGCGTCCCGAAGCCAAACGGCTGTTTTTATAATTGGACTTCTGACGATGACCGCCTTAGTGGCGACCGTCGCCGGTATCTTGCTACATCGCGCATTTCCAGACCACCCTTGGGTTACGGTCGTTGGACCGGTAGGCGCAGCGTTGACGGTGATCGGGTTCGCAAAGAATTTTTTGCCTAGGTGACGCGCCGGTGCGTCGTTCGCTTTCTCGCCTAAAAAAATTCGCCCGGCGCAGGAAGTTTTTTTCCTCGTGGGCCGAATTCGTTTGCAGAATTGGCTAGAAATAAATCGCCGAACGCGCTCCGCAGTCGGGTCGGAGGATGTAAATCGGATTGATGGATGTGTTCGCGTGGTACGCAGTGAATTAACCGAAAGCCACCCGCATCGTTAGCGAACTGCTTCGGTATGTGAATGCGTTTGAGATGAGTTTCCATCACTATCTTCAGAACGCCAAGTAAACACCAATTGGTGGTCGTTCGTCAGGACCCGGTAGCCTTGAGGTTGTGGCCCCTGCGCGATGGAGAGCAAATGTTGACCTATTCGCTTGGCTTCCTCAAGGTACAAGGAGCCGCCTACCACTCGATCAAGAATTACCGGGCAGTCGTGCACAAATCCCAGAATTTCAATCGTGAACGGCGCTTTGTCGGTCATTCTTCGAATATGCGGACGTTAACAGCCCAGTTCAAGCCAATAGTCCAACACGATCGGGACCCAAACTACCGCACAATGTTTTTCAGTCGGAGAGTTCTCGATGGAACCCCCCTGCTGGGCATCCCGTTCCGATTTTCGTGAATTGGGGGTCGGCATCCACCCCAGCGCGACTTCCGCCCAGATCCCTCGGCTTACAGGCGCACCGTTTTTCAACTTAATCGTGCGCGTTGGGGCCGGCCGAATTGTCCTAATACCGCACCGCACCCGACCCCGGTTCTAAGAAGACAGCGCTGTCCTTCAGCTATCAATTGGTCTCCGATCCTGCCTACAATGCCCGACTAGACCAAGTTTGATCGTTAAGGGACGTATGCATTGGAGTTCTGAATTGCTAAATACCGCGGCAAGACAGGAAGCCCGAGCACGATCCGAAAGGAACGATTCCCGCTGGCCCGATCACCCAAGGAGGTGTAGCCGCCGCCTCCGCAAGGTACGATCCGATGCGTAGCATATTGTTGAATCCCGCCAGATTGATCCTTTTCGCCCTGACCACGGCGCTGGGCGTTGCGGTATGCTTGGTCCCGCCCAGTTTCGCGCAACGCGATCCTCTCGATCTCGCTCAGGCCGGCTTCGTTGCAAAGGATCGTGGCGATTTCACTGTGGCAATACGCTTGTTCGACGAAGCGCTTCAGCGCGGCCTGTTCGCTGATAAACAGCGTGGCCTCCTGTTGTACAGCCGGGGCGTCTCTTATGAAGCGCTCGGAATTCGCGACCGCGCGTTGTCGGATTTCGACGCGGCCGTCGCGCTGCTTCCGGATTTCCCTAATGTCTACCTCTATCGAGGGATCATCTGGGGCGAGAAGAGCGAATACCAGCGCGCGATGCAGGATTTCCTGACGGCCAGTAAATTGAATCCAAGCGATCCGCTTGCTTTCAATAACCTTGGAAACGTCTATGAAAAATTGGGAGATATTGATCTCGCCATCGAAAACTTTGGCCGCGCGATCCGCTTGCAGTCCGACTACGCCCAAGCCTACTACAATCGCGCCCATGCTTATGTGTTGAAGCAAGACGAAGAACGCGCCATCGCAGACTACGACAAGGCGATCTTGTTGCAGCCGACTTACGCCGAAGCGTATGTCAACAGGGCAATCGTGAAATTCTTGCTCCGAGATGTCCAGGGCGCTCTAGCCGATCTGGATACCGCAATCAAACTCAATCCGCGCGACGTCTCCGCACGGTCAAATCGAGCAAACGTGAATCTGGCAATCGAAAAATATGGTGAGGCGTTGACCGACTTCGATCGCAGCTTGGCGTTGGATCCCGGCAATGCAGCCACGTACTTGGGAAGGGGGCGGGCGCATCTATTCTCAGGCGCCATCGACGATAGCATTGCGGATCTTAAGACAGCCGTACGACTGCGCCCTTCGAACCCCTATCCCGTTATTTGGTTGCACATTGCCCGGGTTCATAAAGGGGAATCCGACCGCGAAGAATTTGCAGCGAATGCAATGGCCGTGAAACGCGGAGCGTGGCCGGGGGCAATGCTGGATATGTACCTCGGGCTTCTCGATGCGGACAAGGTCAAAGCTGCTGCCCAACAGGGCCCAAGCCGCGAAAAGTCCAAACGCCAATGCGAAGCGAATTTTTTCCTGGGCGAACTGGCGCTGCACAACGGCCAAATCGAGCAAGCGAGAGATGCTTTGCGCGAGGTGACGTCTACCTGCGGACCTGCGGAAACGGTCTACAGCGCGGCGGTGGCGGAGGCCAAGCTGTTACCGCGGCAATAAAGTGCCTTGCGAAGGCCGGGCTTCTACCACCCAGCTGCGCACCCGCCGAAGCGCACTTCCCCTATTGCTTGACATGTCAGTGGAGGCGTTACAACGGTTTACGATGCCGCGAGAATGGCCCGCGCCGGTCTAGGTGGTGTGAACTCTAGGGATTCCCTTTTAGGAGTTTTCCAGCACGTCTTCCCGCACGAGCGCTCGGACCTGAGCCATTGGCGCAAGCGGCTTGGCGACAAGCTGGAGCTGCTGCTGGCCGAGAGCTTGCGGGTGGCGCATGGGGCCGGCGCGTTACGCAGCCAGGACCTCAAGCGGGTCACAGTCGACACCACGGTGCAGCCGAAGGCCATCACCTTCCCGACCGATGCCAAACTGCTTCATGCGGCCATCAATCTGGCGATCAGGCATGGCGTCAGGCTTTGGAAATCTTATTCTCGCGTCGCCAATTCCGCCGCGATGATGGCGGGCCGCTATGCCCATGCCAAACAATTCAGGCGGCATCAGCGGCAGTTGCGTATCCTGAAGAGCCGGCTCGGCCGGATCATCCACGACATCGGCCGCAAGATCGAGAACCAGCCAGCACTAGAAGAGGCGTTCGCCCTGCCGCTTGGCCGGGCCACGCAGATCCGCTCGCAACAGCAGCGCCAGCGCGGCTGGAAGCTTTATTCCTTCCATGCCCCCGAGGTGGAGTGGAGTGCATCGGCAAGGGCAAGGCCAGCGCGCCTTACGAGTTCGGCGTCAAGGCCTCCATCACTTTATTTCGTATGACCTCCGAACAACCTACCCAAAAGAAGCCACACAGAAGCGCGGCGTGCTGGACGTTTCTTCAAAGCGAGCGGCGCGTGGATCAGTGCCCGTCACTCTCGATCGTGAATACGGCTTCACGCAAATTCATGCCCCCATGAAGGAACTGAAAGAAGATCATCACTGCCTGATCGAGCGTTCAAAAGAAACGGACGAGTGTGGCTTCTACAGTTAAAGCAGCTCTCGCTTCGGGAAATAATACTCATAGATAAAAGCCCGCAGCGATGCGGGCTTTTCGTTCTTATCGACGTTCGTGGCTGTTGTCACCCACCCCGATGCTCACGCCCGGGACTTGAATACCGATCCCAGGCTGTCCGTGCTGCTGCGGGCGTTCCTCGTGGTGCTCTCGCCGTGGCTCTTGATGACGGTCCTGCTGAATAATCATGGCGGGTCGGTCATGAGGGCGTTCCTCGTGATGTTCGCGCCGAGGTTCACCATGGCGTTCCTGAATAATTACGACAGGTTGGTCATGATGCTGTTCCCGGCAATTGCCATGTTGATCACAGACCATCTGGACGCGCAGCAGGCCGGTATCGGCCTGCGAAACGCCCTTGGTAAGGGATCCTGCCTGGACACCGCTCACGAACAGCCCGACAGCACCAGCCAAAAGCGAAAACGTAAGTGTGTTCATATTCATTCCCCTTTGTGGTTGATCGCTACTGCCTTGAAGTACCTTCGGGCTTCATACGACTCTCAGTGATGGCCGCCGTGATGACCGCCAAAGCCGCCAAAGCCGAGGCTTATGCCCGGGCCTCCGTACCCATATCCATACCCGCCGCCGCCATAGTACGGCTGTGCGTAGTAGGGTTGCGCGTAGTAGACCCGTCGAGGGGCGTAATAGCCGTAGCTCCTGTAGACGCGGCGATGCCCATAGTGGCGATAGCGACGATGGGCACTGAAGTCGGTTGACTGGCTCGTTCCGCTGGTTGCGGTTACCGTC
>Ga0209815_1002070_pt1 | contig 12554 bp, 10 predicted proteins | sample CoawatmetaG00DNA_FD_187507 | JGI IMG/M metagenome (GOLD analysis project Ga0209815, IMG submission 187507) | Marine microbial communities from the West Antarctic Peninsula - Coastal water metaG002-DNA (SPAdes) (version 2) | ecosystem: Environmental > Aquatic > Marine > Coastal ...
AATCCTGATGGTAAAACTGTAATTTCATCTCCTTTTCTAAATGCACCTCCTTCAATTCTTCCCGAATAACCCCTATAATCTCTATACTCATGTTTTTGAGGTCTAATTACATATTGAATTGGGAGTCTTGCATCTATATGATTTACATCACTTGAAATATAAATATTTTCTAAATTATACATTAAGGAACCTCCGCTGTACCAGGGCATTTTATTAGAAGTGTTTACAACATTATCTCCTTCAAGAGCTGAAATTGGTATAAAACGAACATCTTGGACGTCTAATTTAGAAGAGAATTTTTGATAGTCTTCCACAACACTATTATATATATCTTCAGAGTAGTCTACTAAATCCATTTTATTTACACAAACTATAACATGTGGTATTTTTAGTAAAGAAGCGATAAAACTATGTCTTTTAGTTTGTTCTAGAATACCTTTTCTTGCATCAATTAGTATTACAGCTAAATTCGCTGTAGACGCGCCTGTAATCATATTCCTAGTATACTGCGTATGCCCCGGGGTATCTGCAATAATAAATTTCCTTTTAGGGGTAGAAAAGTATCTGTAAGCGACATCTATAGTAATTCCTTGTTCTCTTTCAGACTTTAAACCATCTGTAAAAAGAGAAAGATCAATATAATCAAAACCTCTTTTCTTACTTGTTTCTTCAATAGACTGAAGCTGATCTTTATACAAGGATTTAGAATCTAGTAATAGCCTTCCTATTAAGGTGCTTTTTCCATCATCAACACTGCCTGCTGTAGTAAATCTTAAGATTTGAACTTCACTATTCATAATTAAAAATATCCTGTTATTTTCCTGTCTTCCATAGCTGTTTCACTACGCTTATCGTCTACTCTCGTTCCTCTTTCTGTGGTGTTGGCTAAGCATATCTCAGAAATAACCTCCTTAGTATTACTAGCGGTAGATTCAATAGCTCCTGTAATTGTCATATCACCACATGTCCTATATCTTAAAGTCCTTTCCTTAAATACTTCACCTTCTTTTAGATTAATGTAGTTAGATTTTGCTAAAATCACGTCATCTCTGATTATGCATTCTCTTTTATGAGAAAAATACAAACTAGGTAGATTTAAATTCTCTATATGAATATAATTCCAAACATCTAACTCAGTCCAATTAGAGAGTGGAAAAACCCTAAAGTGCTCCCCATGATTTTTATATGAATTATATAAACTCCAGAGTTCTGGTCTTTGAGTTTTAGGACTCCACTGACCAAACTCATCTCGGTGTGAGAAAAAACGCTCCTTAGCCCTAGACTTTTCTTCATCTCTTCTAGCTCCGCCAATTGCAGCATCTATTTTATGCTTATCAATCATTTCTAACAGAGTTATGGTTTGTAAGGAGTTTCGAGAAGCATTAATTCCTTTTTCTTCAATTAAAGGATTACTATCAATGTTATCTTGTACATATCCAATAATCAAATCCAGATTAGATTCCTTTATTAACCCATCACGAAAACTCAAGGTCTCTGGGAAATTATGTCCAGTATCAATATGGAGTAACCTAAAAGGCATTTGAGCAGGGAAGAAAGCTTTTTTTGCTAAATGGGTTAAAACAATGGAATCTTTTCCACCGGAAAACAACAATACAGGGTTGTCAAATTTACTAGCAACTTCTCTTAAAATAAAAATAGCTTCAGACTCTAATTCTTCGATATGATTTAAATAATATTTACTCATTATTTATTTTCAGTTTACTTTTAATTAATTTAAAAATTAATTCTACAGATTCATCAATCGTGAAACTTTCTTCTATTGTGATATCTGGAGAACTAGGATGTTCATACTTTGAGTCTAAACCTGTCATGTTCTTGATCAATCCTGCTTTTGATTTAGCATAAAGACCTTTAACATCTCTTTTCTTGCAAGTCTCTAAACCAGTATTTACAAAAATTTCAATATAATGAGATTTTCCTATGATTTTTTTAACTAATTCTCTGTCTTTTTCAAAAGGAGAAATAAAGGATGCTAAGACAACAGTTCCAGCATCCATTAATAATTTAGAAACTTCCGCTACTCTTCTAATATTCTCGGATCTACTAAGATCAGAAAAATCCAAATCTTTATTTAAACCACTTCTTATATTATCTCCATCTAAAATCAATGTTCTTATATTATTGTCATTTAATTTAACTTCCAAACCATTAGAAATAGTTGATTTTCCAGAACCAGATAAACCAGTAAACCAAAGAACAAAAGAATTGTGGTTATTTAAACCATTTCTAGATTTTCGATCTATTGTAAAATTATATTTTTCTAAGTTTTTCAAGTAGATAACTATTAAAGTTTAAGAATATAATAAAGAAACGAGATAATTGATTAAAAAGTATTAGATGACATTAGATAATAAGAAATTATTTATTTTTTTCCCACTGCCAAGCGGTGTGCATAGCAGAGTTAAAACTCATCACCGGGAACCAGCCAAGTTCATTATTAATTTTAGTATTATCTGAAAATATTTTCTCAATGTCACCAGCTCTTCTAGGACCGATCTTATAATTAATTTTCAAATTATTTACCTCCTCAAAAGAATCTACTACTTGTTTAACACTAAGCCCCTCTCCAGTACCAACATTATACACTGTTTTTGTTTTTTCTACTCCTAGTAGGTGACTTAAAGCGCTTACATGTGCTTTTGCTAAATCCACTACGTGGATGTAATCTCTTATACAAGTACCATCAACTGTATTATAATCATTACCATAAATTTGCATAACCTCTCTTTTACCAATTGCAACTTCAGTAATAATTGGAACTAAATTATTAGGCTTATCTGATGAGCATTCTCCAATGAGACACGACTCATGAGATCCAATAGGGTTAAAGTAACGAAGAGAAATACTGTTTACTTTAGTTTCATTAATTAACTTCTCACATAACTGTTTTGTTTCTCCATATGGGGATTCTGCCTTTTTAAAAGGGGCCAACTCATTAACTGGCAAAATATCTGGGCTGCCATAAACAGTACATGATGATGAGAATATAATATTATTAACTTTACATTCTTTCATTTTTTTTAAAACTACATCAAGAGATCCAATATTATTGTCATGGTATTTTTTAGGCTCTCTCACAGATTCTTCAACAGATTTAAATGCAGCAAAATGTATAACTCCTTCAATATCTTGTTCCTTTTGAAATAACTCACTCATTTGGAGCTCATCAGTGCAATCCAATTGATAAAAAGAAAGTTTTTTGCCTATGATTTTTTCAATACCCAAAATATTACTTAAAGAAGTATTAGACAAATTATCCACTATAATTGGTTTAAAGCCACTATTGTAAAGTTCTACTACGGTATGAGAACCTATATAGCCTGCCCCACCTGTTACTAAAATATTTTTTCTTTTCATTTAAAAAAATCTAATAATTTATTAATTATAAAATCCTGACATGATGTCTCAATTTCTGTATGAATTGGTAAAGATATACAAGAAGATGATAATAATTCTGTGGTGACTAAATTAGCTGGTTCAACTACATCTTTTAAAAAAACCTCTTGTTTATGTAGTGGTAATGGGTAATATACCATTGAAGGAATATTATTATTATTTAAATACTTTATTAATTCATCTCTTCTGCCGTCTAGAACTTTTAAAGTATACTGATGGTAAACATGTGTTGAATTATTAATAACAAAAGGAATCTGCAAGCCTTTAACATCTTTAAAAGCTGTATTGTAATTATCCGCCATTATGTTTCTATCTTTATTATAATCCTCTAAATATTTCAATTTTATATTTAAAATAGCAGCCTGAATACTATCTAGTCTAGAATTACAGCCAACTATTTTGTGATGGAATTTTTTAGTTTCTCCATGACTAGCAATCATATTTATTTTTTTAGCTAGTAAATCATCATTGGTAAAAATTGCTCCTCCATCTCCATAAGCACCTAAGTTTTTAGTAGGATAAAAAGAAGTAGTCCCAATATCCCCCATTGTACCGGTATACTTTTTTTCTCCATTAGAAAAAGTATACTTACAGCCAATAGACTGTGCATTGTCTTCAACTACTTTTAAATTGTGTTTTCTAGCTAATTTAAGTAAAGATTCCATATCACAGGACTGACCATACAAGTGAACTACAACTATAGCTTTTGTCTTTTTGGTAATTAAAGGCTCAATCAATTCAGAAGTTACATTAAATGTATTTGAATCAACATCGCAAAATACAGGCTTAATTCCAAGTATTGCAGCTGCCCCAGCTGTGGAAACATATGTCCATGATGGACATATAATTTCATCGCTCGGCTTAAGCCCTAGAGCCATAAACGCAATTTGAAGAGCATCTGTTCCATTTGCACATGGGATAACATTTTTTACCTTTAGATATTCTGATAGATTATTACTAAATTCTTGCACAATAGGTCCGTTAATAAACTTTCCTTCTTCAAGAGATTTAATAATACTTTGATTTATTTGGTCCTTTATCTTTTCATATTGACCAACTAAATCAACCATTAAAATATTTTTATCACTCATTTTTAACTCAAATTATTTCTAACTAAAACGGATATTGTTTTACCATCTGCCTTGCCAGCTAATTTTCCAGAAACCACTCCCATTACTTTACCCATGTCTTTCATGCCTTCAGCTTCTAGACTAGCGATAGTTTCTTTAACAACTAATTCAATTTCAGATTCTGACATTGCAGCAGGTAAAAATTTACTAATAACCTCTACTTCTTCCAATTCTGGCCTAGCCAAATCTTCTCTATTTTGTTTGCTAAATATGTCTGCACTATCTCTTCTTTGTTTTACTAACTTTTGAAGTAACTTCATTTCATCTTTCTCGCTCATTTCAGAGGAACTTCCTATTTCTGTTTTTTGAATAATTAAGGCAGATTTAACAGCCCTTAACGCTCTTAGACCTACTTGATCTTTAGATCTCATAGCGTCTTTCATAGCGGTCATAATTTTTTGTTCTAAGCTCATATTTATTTATTATTTAATCTACGTTGTCATGTAAGAACGAATTATTCGTTCTTAATTGTATATCATCATTTTCATCTAAATTTAAAGTTAACCTAGATTCATTGTTATCCGAAGAGTGATTAACTTCTTCCAAATCAATCCCTAACCTTTTATAAGCAGGTTCTTTTTCGATATCCTCAATTTTAGAGTTATTAAACTTATAGTTAAATTCCTTCATCTTAAGTCTTCTTTCTTTAGACCTTTGCAGCTGTAAATCAGCTATTGGGCTATTTAATGGATCAATTAGTTTTTCATCTTTTAAAGAAACTATTGTTTCATTTTCAAGTTCATTATCTTTTTTTATTAATTCCATATTAGATTCCTTTTCAATAAGCACATCCATCTCAAAATCTTCGCTATTTTCTTTTAACAGTGGCTCTATAACGATGTGATCACTTAATTCATGAATCACTTCTCCTTCTGAATTTGACTCTTCAGTGCTAACTAGTTCAATGTAATCAACTACCTCAATTTCATTTACATCAATAATTGACTCGTCTTTTATTTCAGCTTCTATTAACTCTTCACTATTTTCAACTTCTGTTGTTGATGTATCATCAAATAGAGACCAATCAAATGTTGGAGAAAAATCTTCCTGATTATCTTCTTCAACTTCATTTTGAATTAAACTCGTTTCTTCTTCATTTATAGCTATATCATTTGTGACAATCTCATAAGCTTCCACCTCAATACTTTTTATATTATCATTAGTAACTAGTATATCTTCATTAATGATTAATTCATCTTCTTCTAAGACATGAATAATTTTTTCATCAGATTTATTTTCTAATTTAATTTCATTTTTTTCTTGCAGTATACTTTTTTGAGTGAACAAACCATTATCCTCTTCAAGAGTATGAATTACTTTCTTTGCCTCGGTGTTCGATATTTCATCTTGTTGATCGATGTTAAAACCAGTTGCAATAATTGTTACAGAGATAGAATCTTCTAGTGAACTATCATCTCCAACACCCATTATAATATTTGCTCCATAACCAGCCTGCTCCTGAATATGATCATTTATTTCTCCAATTTCATCAATTGTAATTTCTTCATTTCCAGAAACAATCAAAAGAAGAACATTTTTAGCTCCAGTTATTTTATTATCATTTAAAAGCGGAGAATCTAAAGCTTTCATTATTGCTTCTTGTGCTCTATTACTCCCCGATGATGTAGCAGAGCCCATTATAGCAGTACCACTATTACTAAGGACTGTTTTAGCATCACGTAAATCTATATTTTGAGTATAATGATGTGTTATTACTTCAGCTATTCCTTTAGATGCCGTAGATAATACTTCATCTGCTTTGGCAAAACCTGCTTTAAAACCTAGGTTTCCATAAACATCACGTAATTTATTATTGTTAATTACTACAAGAGAATCCACATGTTCTCTAAGGGTTTCAATACCAATCTGAGCTTGATCATTTCTTATCTTACCTTCAAAACTAAAAGGCATAGTAACTATCCCTACAGTTAAGATATCCATCTCCTTTGCCATTTGTGCAATAACAGGCGCTGCACCAGTTCCTGTTCCTCCACCCATACCAGCAGTTATGAAAATCATTTTAGTATTTACATTTAACATGTTTTTAATATCCTCTGCACTTTCAATAGCAGCTTTAGATCCGATTTCAGGATTTGCACCTGCTCCTAATCCTTCTGTTAAATTAATACCAAGTTGAATTTTATTTGGAACTCCACTAGTATTAAGAGCCTGTGCATCTGTATTACAGATGACAAAATCTACTCCTTTAATTCCTTGCTTGTGCATATGGTTTATGGCATTACTTCCACCTCCACCAACTCCAATAACCTTAATTACATTAGATTGATTTTTCGGTAAATCAAATGCTATTCCTAAGTCTAAATTATCGTTCATGTTTTTAATTTTTTTATTATTCTGCGTTATCTAAAAAGTCTTTTAATCTATCTGTCAAATCATCTAAAAATGATTTTTTTGGTATCTTGGGTTTTGGAGGTTTTTTAATCTCATCTTCTTTATTTTCAATATTATCTGATACGCCATCTTCAATAGATTCCTCATCGTTATCTTCTTGGTTTTGCTTTTCTATTCTTTGTAATCCATCCATTACTAATCCTACTGAGGTTGCGAATAGCGGACTAGTGATTTCTTTATCACTATCTCCTGCTAAATGTTCATTTGGATATCCAACTCTAGTATCCATTCCTGTGATATATTCCACCAATTGCTTTAAGTGCTTTAATTGACTTCCACCACCTGTTAATACTATGCCTGCAATTAATTTTTTCTTCTGCTCTTCATGTCCGTAGTTTTTTATTTCTACATAAACCTGTTCAATTATTTCTACTACTCTTGCATGGATAATTTTAGAAAGATTTTTGAGCGTTATTTCTTTAGGGTCACGACCTCTCAAACCCGGGATAGACACTATTTCATTATCTTTATTTTCTCCTGGCCATGCTGATCCGAATTTGATTTTTAGTAATTCTGCCTGTTTTTCAATTATAGAGCATCCTTCTTTTATATCTTCAGTAATTACATTACCGCCAAATGGAACAACAGCAGTATGTCTAATAATACCATCTCTGAAAATAGCTAAATCTGTAGTGCCGCCACCTATGTCAATTAGTGCTACTCCAGCCTCTTTCTCTTCGCTGCTAAGAACAGCATTTGCAGATGCTAATGGCTCCAAAGTAATCCCCTCTAAATCTAGACCTGCGCTCTTTATGCATCTGCCTATATTTCTAATAGATGAAACTTGGCCTACGACAACATGAAAATTTGCTTCTAACCTACCTCCATACATTCCTACAGGCTCTTTTATCTCTGCTTGTCCATCGACTTTAAATTCCTGAGGCAATACATGAATAATCTCTTCTCCTGGTAACATAACTAATTTATGAACCTGATTGATTAATCGTTCAATGTCCCCTTCATCGATAACAAGTTCTGAATTAGCTCTTGTTATATAATCGCTGTGCTGCAGACTTCTAATATGTTGGCCAGCAATTCCAACAGTTACAGATGTAATTTTTTCACCTGAAGATTGTTCAGCTTCCTGGATAGCTTGCTGAATTGACTGAATTGTTTGTGTGATGTTGTTTACAACCCCTCTATGCACTCCAAGACTAATGGACTTGCCTTGGCCTAAAATTTGAGTTTTTCCATACTCATTTTTTATTCCAGACATCGCAACAATTTTAGTTGTCCCAATATCTAACCCAACTGAAATTTTATTTTCATTCATATCCTATTTTTTTATAGCAACAACTTGATTATCAAACTGTAAGTTAATTGTACTGTATTTATTTAATATTTGATCTTTCATACCTTTAACATAAAAGGCTTTAAAATTATTCACTTTTAATTCTAATTTATCGAGCCTGCCTAGGCTGACTTTAAATTTATGTTTCCTTAGTTTTAGAACAAAGTTTCCAGTCGAGTCAACAACAATTTTAGTAATGTTTTTTCTTAAGAATTTATCTTCATAGATAAAATGAGATAACTTATAAATAGACTTTAATTGCAACGTACTTTGATTAAATCCGACAATAATAGGGACTAGTGCCGAGTAGTCTTTAGACTTTGGCATTATTAGACCATTTACATCTAAATAATTTTTGTTATCTAAAAATCTAGCGATAGGTTTTCTCTGTTTAATATTTACTATCATATTTCCATTAACATCAACAAAAATATCCGATTGGTTAATTAATTCGTTCTTGTTTAATTCAGATTCTAAGTTGTTTTTATGAATATTAGATTTATTAATATTTTTTATAACCAATAATTTCGAAATCACATTTTGAATGGAATCTTCACTAATAAATAAATTATCATAGCTATACATATAAATATCTGAACTTTTAATATCTCTTAAATTATTTTCAGAAATAGTACTGTAAAACAGGCCAGATATTAATACTAGTAGTAGAATCAACTTTATTTTTAACCAGTTAAATTGCATATTCTAATAGCTTTTTTTTAATTTTTAGAGCTTCATTGCCAATACTTCCTGCTCCGAGAGTTACATTAATTTTCATTTTACAATTATCTATTTCTTTATTTAAATCTTCTAATTTTACAATTTTTTTAACCGGACAATTTATCTTAGAAAGCAACCAATCTGCAGTTACTCCTTCGATAGGCAATTCTCTTGCTGGATATATTTCTAAAAGTAAAACAGTATGAAACTTAGATAGCGCATTGGAAAACTCATCAATAAAATCTCTTGTTCTAGAGAAAAGGTGTGGCTGAAATGCAACAAGATAGTTTTCGTCAGGATACGATTCTAAAAGAGAATTATAAATAGCATTGATTTCTTCAGGGTGATGCGCGTAATCGTCTATATAAACCAGGTCTTTAGAATTAATATGGAACGAATACCTTCTTTCAACTCCGATGAAAGTATCTAGAGCTGATTTTATATCATTTATATTACAATCTAATTGTATGGCTATAACTATTGCGGCCAAAGCATTGGATAAATTATGTTTTCCAGGTAATTTAAAATTGAAGTTTTGAATCAAACTATCCTCAATAAATAAATCAAAATTATAAACTCCGTCAAGTAAATTAATATTCTTAATATTATATTTAGAAGAGCTGTTAAATCCAAACTTATCCGCTTTTAAGTCTAAATTTTCGTTCACTATTAAAAGTCCATTTGAAACGATATTTTTTATAAATAAATTAAAATTTTCTTTCAAATCATCTAATCCATTGTAAATATCTAAGTGATCTGCATCAATTGAGGTTATACATGCAATATTTGGTTTTAGAGTAAGAAAAGATTTATCAAACTCATCCGCTTCAACTACGCAGATATCTTTACCATTTACAATTAAGTTTGAATTATAATTTTCAGAGATACCTCCTAAGAATATAGTAGCCGATTTATTACAGGATTTAAGTAAATGGCCTAATATACTAGTAGTTGTTGTTTTACCATGAGTGCCAGCTACAGCTACACAAAAACTAGAATTTGCAATTACACCCAAAGCCTCTGCTCTTTTTAATACTTTAAAGTCATTAGAAATAAAGTAATCCAATAGTTTTGAGGAAGCTGGAACAGCAGGCGTATATATAATCAGTGTATTTCTAAAGTCCAAATATTCATTAGCTACATCCTCAATATTATCCTTGTAAATAATACTTACCCCATTAAATTCTAAATTATTTGTATTTGTAGATTGGAATCTGTCATAGCCACCTACTTTTTTATTTTCTCCAATAAAGTAATTTGCTAAAGCGCTCATTCCTGAGCCACCTATTCCAATAAAAAATACATTATTATAATTATCTAATTTCATTATAGTAATTTTTCTATTTCGTTAACAATATCTTTTGTAGCGTTTAATTTCGCTTGCTTTAAAACATTCCTTGACAAATCGATCTGAAGCTCCTTATTATTAATTAATTCCGTAAAGGAATTTTTGAAATCTTTTTTAATATTTTTTTCTTCAATCATTATTGCAGCTTTCTTATTTACTAAACTAAGCGCATTTTTACTTTGATGATCTTCTGCAACATTTGGAGAGGGTATAAAAATAACTGGCTTACCAACAATACAAAGTTCTGATATTGAACTCGCTCCAGCCCTTGAGATAATAATATCTGCTACATCATAAGCTAAATTCATTTCGTCTATAAAAGCAAATACCCTAACACTCTTATTAGTATTTAAATGCTTGTACTGTTCAAAATAAATTTTACCACACTGCCACAGGACTTGAATATCTAATGAATTAAATAATTCCAAATTATTCAAAATGGCTTTATTAATTTCTCTAGATCCGTTACTACCTCCTATAATTAATAGTGTTTTTTTGTTTTCTTCTAGTTTAAAATTAAAAGCACTCGTGGTTTTTATATCTATTTTTTTTATATCTGACCTAACTGGATTTCCGGTAAATACAATTTTATTCTTATCAAAAAACCTGTCAAGATTATCATAAGCAACACAGATTTTATTTACTCTTTTTCCAAGAATTTTATTGGTTATTCCGGGGTACGAATTTTGCTCTTGAATTACAGTAGGGATTCCAAATAGTGAGGCAATATAGAGAATAGGGCCACTAGCGAAACCTCCAGTTCCAATAACTAAATCAGGTTTATTACTTTTTATTATAAAAACTGAACTTATTAAGCTAATTAAAAGTTTTAAAGGAAAAATTAAATTTTTAATAGAGAAACTTCTACTAAATCCAGACACCCATAATCCAATGATTTTAAAGCCGTGCTTAGGGACTATTTGCATTTCCATTCGATTATTAGCTCCTACAAATAAGATTTTTGAATTTGGATATCTAAGCTTTAATTCATTAGAAATAGAAATTGCAGGATAAATATGTCCTCCTGTTCCACCTCCTGATATTATAAAGTTTAAATTTCTCATTTAAATAGTTTCTTTTAATATTTCTAATGGGTTATTTTGATCAATTATTTCATCTTCCTTTTCGTAATTCTTACTTACACTTAAAATTATACCAATAGAAAAACACGTCATCCAGATAGAAGTTCCACCGCTACTAATTAACGGCAAGGTTTGTCCTGTAACGGGCATTAACTCAACCGCCACAGACATATTAATAAATGCTTGAAATACAATTGGAAGCCCCATAGATATGGCTAAAAGGGATCCAAATATAGATTCCGACTTATTAGATATAATTACTATTCGAAATAAAAACCATAAATACAGAATGACTAAAAATAGACCTCCGATTAAACCAAACTCTTCAATTATAATAGCATAAATAAAATCCGAAGAAGATTGTGGTAAGAAATTTTTTTGGATGCTTTTCCCAGGACCTAGACCCTTAATTCCACCAGTAGCAATAGCTATCTTCGCTTTTTCAATCTGATAGTTAGATTCGGTGTTTTCAGAGTTAATAAAATTCTCGACACGACTTGTCCAAGTATCTACTCGATTTGGCATTATATCAGGATATGCCTTTATAGTCAAAATAAATATAGTTAGAGCGAACACTCCTGTTGTAATTATAAGTAAAAGGTATTTTATAGGATACCCTCCTAAGAAACAAATAATTAAAACCAACACAAATAAAATAGCAGCAGTTGAGAAATTAGCAGGAAAAATCAAAGCCAGGACTATAAATACTGGTATCCAAAGCGGTACTATGGTTTTAGAAAAAGTTACCACATCATCTTTAATTTTAGCTAGATATCTAGCTATGTAAATTAAAAGTATACTAGAAGCTAAAGTGGATGGTTGAAATGTAAAACCTAAGACTGGTATTTTAATCCATCTACTTGAATTAGTCATTGAGTCGGAGATCACAGGTTGAAAAATCGTATATGCCAGCAGTACAATAATTACTGGGATCATTAGAAGAGAAATTCCTTTGAAATAATTGTAAGGTATTTTATGTGCTCCATACATAATAGAAAACCCTAGAAAAAGGTGGATTAAATGTTTGAAAATATATCCAAGGGTATTTCCATTTCCATACAAATAAGCTAAATTACTGGAAGAACTATATACAGGCAAAAATGAGAAAATAGCCAACAGTGTAGCAATTGCCCAAACAGGTCTATCTCCGCTTA
>Ga0209815_1002072_pt1 | contig 12541 bp, 12 predicted proteins | sample CoawatmetaG00DNA_FD_187507 | JGI IMG/M metagenome (GOLD analysis project Ga0209815, IMG submission 187507) | Marine microbial communities from the West Antarctic Peninsula - Coastal water metaG002-DNA (SPAdes) (version 2) | ecosystem: Environmental > Aquatic > Marine > Coastal ...
GTTGGCGGAATCTGCGTGCGCAAGGGCATCTTCGTAGGTGATGGAACCCTCCGCATACAGCTTGTACAGAGCCTGATCGAAGGTCTGCATGCCAGACTCGTTCGATTTTGCCATCAGCTCTTTGAGTTTGTGCACTTCGCCCTTGCGGATCAGGTCTGCCACCAGCGGGGTGTTGATCAATACCTCGATAACCGCCTTACGCCCCTTGCCGTCCGGCGTGGGAACCAGTTGCTGGGCGACGATGGCCTTCAGGTTCAGAGACAGATCCATCCAGATCTGGTTGTGCTGCTCCGGCGGAAAGAACTGGATAATCCGGTCCAGCGCCTGGTTGGCGTTGTTGGCGTGCAGGGTGGCCAGACACAGGTGGCCGGTTTCGGCGAACTGAACCGAGTATTCCATGGTCTGGCGTGTCCGCACCTCACCAATCAGAATGACATCCGGCGCCTGCCGCAGAGTGTTCTTCAGAGCCACCTCAAAGCTTTCGGTATCAATACCCACTTCCCGCTGGGTCACGATACAGCCCTGGTGTTGATGCACGAATTCGATCGGGTCTTCGATGGAGATGATATGGCCGCGACTGTTGCGGTTGCGATGGCCAAGCATGGCCGCCAGCGAGGTGGACTTACCGGTACCGGTTGCACCCACAAACATGATCAGGCCACGCTTGGTCATGGCCAGATCCTTGATGATCTCCGGCAGCGACAGATCGTCAATCTGGGGGATTTTCACCTCAATCCGGCGAAGCACCATGCCGCAAAGGTTGCGCTGGAAGAAGGCCGACACCCGGAAGCGGCCAATGCCCCGGGCACTGATGGCAAAGTTGCATTCGTGGGTTTCTTCAAACTCGGCGCGCTGTTTGTCATTCATGGCGCCGTAGACAAACTCCCGCGTCTGTTCTGGCGTCAGGGCATTCTTGGTAACGGGCAACACCTTACCGTTCACCTTCATGCTGGGAGGCACCCCTGCTGTAATAAACAGGTCTGAACCACCCTTTTCTACCATCAGCCGTAACAGTTTCTCGAATTCCATTTTTCTACCCAGTTTTCAGTATCAGAAGTTATCCGGCATCTTCGCCTTGGCCCGCGCAGCCTCGCGGGAGATCAGACCTTTCTGAAGCAAGCGCTCCAGGCACTGGTCCAGCGTCTGCATACCCAGGGAACCACCGGTCTGAATGGCCGAGTACATCTGGGCGATCTTGTCTTCCCGGATCAGGTTCCGGATGGCGGCGGTGCCGATCATGATTTCATGGGCGGCAATACGGCCACCCCCCATTTTCTTCATCAGAGTCTGGGAGATAACCGCTTGCAGTGATTCCGACAGCATGGAGCGAACCATGGACTTTTCTTCCGCAGGAAATACATCCACTACCCGGTCGATGGTTTTCGCGGCGGAGGTGGTGTGCAGGGTGCCGAATACCAGGTGGCCGGTTTCAGCAGCGGTCAGCGCCAGACGAATGGTTTCCAGGTCCCGGAGCTCACCTACCAGAATGATGTCCGGGTCTTCCCGCAGGGCCGAACGCAAGGCTTCGTTAAAACCCAGGGTATCCCGATGCACTTCCCGCTGGTTCACCAGACACTTTTTGGATTCGTGCACGAATTCGATCGGATCCTCAATGGTGAGGATGTGCTCGTAGCGAGTATCGTTGATGTAATCCATCATCGCCGCCAGGGTGGTGGACTTACCGGAACCGGTAGGCCCGGTTACCAGTACCAGACCACGAGGCACAGAAGAAATATCCTTGAAAACCTGGCCCATGCCCAGATCTTCCATGGTCAGAACCTTCGAGGGGATCGTACGGAATACCGCGCCAGCACCGCGGTTCTGGTTAAAGGCGTTAACCCGGAAGCGGGCCACGCCGGGGACTTCGAACGAGAAGTCGGTTTCCAGGAACTCTTCGTAGTCCTTACGCTGCTTGTCGTTCATGATGTCGTAGATCAACCCGTGCACTTCTTTGTGCTCCATGGGGGGCAGGTTGATCCGGCGCACATCGCCGTCGACACGAATCATTGGGGGCAAACCGGCAGACAGGTGCAAATCCGACGCACCCTGTTTGGCCGAAAAGGCAAGCAGTTCAGTAATATCCATAGGATTCCTCGGAGGGCTTTTTCTTTTAGTCCAGAAGCGGCAAACTCACATTATGAGCAGCATAGCAGACAACATCGGGAGCGTAACCCGACGCATACAAAAAGCAACATTGCAGGCTGGCCGGGAGCCCGGCAGCGTGCGCCTTCTGGCGGTAAGCAAGACCCGCCCGGCGGAGGATCTGAAGGCCGCTTTCGAAGCCGGCCAGGTCGCGTTTGGCGAGAACTACCTGCAGGAAGCTCTGGATAAAATGCAGGCACTCTCCGGCACTGAGGGCATCGAGTGGCACTTTATTGGCCCGATCCAGTCCAACAAAACCCGCCAGATTGCCGAAGCCTTTGCCTGGGTTCACAGTGTGGACCGATTGAAGATCGCCCGCAGGCTCAGCGAACAACGGCCAGAGACCCTGCCGCCGCTCAACATCTGCCTGCAGGTGAACATCAACAATGAGGACAGCAAGTCCGGCTGCACGCTGGACGAGCTTGATGAGCTGCTCGAGGCCATTGGCGAACTGCCCAATCTGCGCCTGCGGGGATTAATGGCAATTCCGGACCCGGACCAACCCGAGGCCGAGCTGCGGCTGAGCTTCCGGAAGCTGGCCTCCACCCTGACAAAGCTGCGGCAGGGGCATCCTGAAGCCGGCCCGCTGGACACCCTCTCCATGGGCATGTCAGATGATCTGGAAATGGCTATTGCCGAAGGTGCCACCTGGGTTCGTGTCGGTACGGCCCTGTTCGGCGCCCGCCCGGCCAAACACAGCCAGAGCTGAACGCTGCGGTTCCTGCTATCATCCGAACCAACGATTCAAACGATCAAGACCGGGAGTGAACCTTGAGCAGATCACCCACCATCTCTTTCATCGGCGCCGGCAACATGGCCAGCGCCATCATCGGCGGTATGCTGGATAGCGGATTTCAGGCCGGCGACATCTGGGTGAGCGCCCCGGATGACGGCCATCTTCAGTCGATCCGCAAGCGCTTCGGCGTCAGTGTTACCACCGACAACCGCTATTGCGCCCAGCAGGCGGACATTGTGGTGCTTGCGGTCAAACCCCAGGTGATGGGCGACGTTTGCCGGGACATTGCCCCGGTAGTTCAGAACACCCGCCCGCTGATGGTTTCCATTGCGGCCGGGCTGACGGCCGACACACTGGATACCTGGCTTGGTGGCGGGCTGCCGCTGGTTCGGGTGATGCCCAACACCCCGTCTCTGGTGGGCAAAGGGGCCGCCGGTCTGTTCGCCAACAGCCAGGTGAAAGACGATCAGAGAAATGCGGTACAGAAAGTGTTCGAGAGCATCGGCTCGGCACTGTGGGTTGACGACGAAAACCTTCTGCACAGTGTCACCGCCCTTTCCGGCAGCGGCCCCGCTTATTTCTTCCTGATGCTGGAAGCACTTGAGTCCGCCGCAACCGAAGCCGGCATTGAGTCCGAAACGGCTCGCGCCCTCGCCATTCAGACCATGGCCGGGGCCGCCGAGATGGCCGCGCGCAGCGAGGATGACCCCGGCCAGCTCAAACGCAACGTGATGTCCCCTGGCGGCACCACTGAACGCGCCATCAACACCTTCGAGGAAGGCGGCCTGCGCGATCTGGTGAAAAAAGCCTACAGCGCTGCCTTCGAGCGCTCACGCGAGATGTCCAGAGAACTGGCCGATAAACAGTAACCGATAACGGAGACTCAGCTTCATGCTGGCAGATATTGTTATTACGATCCTGCTGATTGCGTCCACTTTCTATATGACCATCGTTTTGCTGCGGTTTCTGTTGCAGCTGGCGCGGGCGGATTTCTACAATCCCATTTCACAATTTGTAGTCAAGGCCACCAACCCGCCACTGCGTCCCCTGCGGCGTTTCATTCCGGGCTGGGGCGGCATTGACGGCTCATCCCTGGTATTGGCGGTTCTAATCCAGGCCATTACCTTCTTCCTCATTCTGGTCGCACTGAACGGCGGCATTCCCGCCATCAATCCGGTTACTCTGCTGGTTTGGGCCGTACTGAACGTGCTCAGCCTGATCGTGAAGATCTACTTCTGGTCGGTCATTGCCGTGGTAGTGGTCAGCTGGATCGCCCCCCAGAGTGGCCACCCTGCCATTCAACTGGTGGCTCAGATCACCGAGCCGGTGATGCGCCCCGTGCGCAATATCATGCCCTCCATGGGCGGTCTGGATCTTTCGCCAATCATCGTGTTCCTGATTCTGAACGTGATTACCGTGGTCATTGATCACATGAAAGTGGCGGCCGGGCTGGGCTCAATCGGGCTCGGAATGTAACACGCGTCTCGAATATACATTTCGTTACACAACACACTGATTTGTTACTATCGCCGGCTGACAATTCAACCTTATGAATTGTCAGCCTTTTTAATGAAAAATCCCGCCCCATTCCCTGAAATGCCGACTCGCGCACCCTCAAACATTAACAAAACAGGTTATTATTAAACGCATTTAATCTGGGCGAGCGATTGGCGACACGTGTTCACCATCACTGACCTTCTCACCCAGGACATACCCGGAAGTCGCGCAGAAGGATTATCCGATGAACCCGCAGGGAACTCTGTCGCAGCAGGTTGAGGCGTATCACAACTGGAAAAAGGAACTGATCCGGCAGATTGGCCGCTATCGGCTGTGGCTGCAGGATAACAACCTGTTTTCAGAAGACATCAGCACCCGTATTCGTCACGGACTTGAGCTGCTCATTGAGGATGAGCTGACCATTGCTTTTGTTGGTGAATACTCCCGTGGCAAGACGGAGCTGATCAACGCCCTGTTTTTCTCGGAATACGGCCAGCGCATGCTGCCATCCCAGGCCGGACGCACCACCATGTGTCCGACCGAGCTGTTTTTTGATCGCAGCGCCAACCAGAACTATCTGCTTCTGCTCCCGATCGAAACCCGCACGGGTGATCTGTCTCTGCAGCAGCTGCGCAAGAAGCCGGAACAGTGGATTCGGCATGAGCTCGACGAGCGCAATCCGGACGTCATGCGCGAAGTGCTGGCAGAAGTTGCCCGGATCAAGAGCGTGAGCCCGGAAGAGGCCCGGCAGCTGGGCTTCGACGAGGCCATGCTGGAACACGATCGCAATAATCCCGGCAATGTGCTGGTACCGGCCTGGCGTAATGCCCAGATCAGCATTCGCCACCCCCTGTTCGAGCGCGGCCTGCGCATTCTTGATACTCCGGGCCTGAACGCCCTTGGCTCGGAACCCGAACTGACCATCAGCATGCTGCCCCGGGCCCATGCCGTTATCTTTGTGCTCAGCGCGGATACTGGCGTCACAGGCAGTGACATGACTATCTGGAAAGAGCATATCGATACCGAGCACGCCGACCACCGGGCCGGCCGGTTTGCAGTTCTCAACAAGATCGACGTTCTATGGGACGACCTTCAGGGCGAGAAGCACACCCAGGAATCCATTGACCGTGTTCGCAACTACACCGCGGACCATCTGGGCATCCGCCAGCAGGACGTTATTCCTCTCTCTGCAAAACAGGGATTGCTGGCTCGGGTTCGCAAAGACAACAACCTGTTCGACCGCTCCAACATCGGTAAGCTGGAGCAGCTGATCATTCAGCGCATCCTGATGCATAAGGAGCAGCTGATTACCCAGAACCTGATCAACGACTTGCTGGGAATGCTGCAGAACAGCCAGGCGGCCATGCAGTACCGCCTGGATGCCCTGGAAGAAGAACGCCAGGCCTGCGCCGGCGCCACCCTCGACAAGGCCGCGCTGTCCCGGCTCGCGGAACGGGCCCAGAAGGATTATGACTTCTACTACAAGAAGCTGATCACTCTGCGCTCATCGCGTCGGCTGATGGAATCCCAGGGTGACATGCTCACCAAGCTGGTCAGCGAAGATCGCTTTGAGCAGCACGCCAGCCAGGTACGGAAAATGATGTCGAAAAGCTGGACCACGGCCGGCATGAACCGGGCCATGGAACACTTTTTCGAACTCCTGGAGAGCGACCTCACTAACCTGCTGAGCGAAGGGCGGCTCGCGGAGAAAATGGTAGGCGCCATCTATCGCAGATACAACGAAGACACCCGCGCCCGGCACCTGGAGCCCATTCCGCTACGGGCCGGCCGGCATGTGATTGCCATTCGTGAATTGCGCAAGAAAGCCCGGCGTTTCCGCAATAACCCGAAGAATCTGCTGTCGGAACAGTCAACGGTGGTCCGCCGCTTCTTCAATGTGATGGTGAGCGAGGCCCGCACGCTGCATGGCCGGGTGCGCAAAGATGTAGAGCGCTGGCCACACGAAGCCCTGCTACCAATCATGCAGTTCTCCATGGAACAGAAACAGCTGCTTGAGCACCAGATCCGCCGCCTGCGCGACATGGTTCGCACCGATCGGGACAGCCGGGCCGAACGCCAGCGTCTGGATCATGCCACGGCAGACCTGCGCAAGCAGCTGGAACTGGCCGACGCCATGATGCGCCAGATTCGCAAGCCGGCACCCACGATGATCCAGCAAAAAGTCGTCAATATTTCCGGCGCCATGTAACCAGGCACTGGCGAGCCGCACTACTTTGGTGCGACTCGCCAGACAGGCACCCTAAACGCCGGTTGCAGCAACCTCCCCCCGCCTTTAAACTGCAGTGCTGGCGCCAGTTCCGGTGCCAGCCAAGGCCTGTGGCCAGACACCAGTGGACCGAACCAGGAACTCATCACACCCATGCCTGATTCCCTGCCCTCGGATTCCGTGGGCCTTGTAAGCCCGAAGACCATCCACTTCGACAAGCCGTTGGAGCTGGCCTGCGGCCAGACGCTGGAAAGCTACGATCTGGTGGTGGAAACCTATGGCAAACTCAACGCCGATGCCAGCAATGCGGTACTGATCTGCCACGCACTCAGCGGCCATCACCATGCCGCTGGCTACCACTCGCTGGATGACCGCAAGCCGGGCTGGTGGGACAGCTGTATCGGCCCCGGCAAGCCCATTGATACCAACCGGTTTTTCGTGGTCAGCCTGAACAATCTCGGTGGCTGCCACGGCAGCACCGGCCCCAACTCCAACAACCCGGAAACCGGGAAACCCTATGGGCCGGACTTCCCGGTCGTTACCGTGGCTGACTGGGTCGCCAGCCAGGCCCGACTGGCGGATCATCTGGGCATTCAGCAATGGGCCGCTGTGGTTGGCGGCTCCCTCGGAGGCATGCAGGCCCTGCAGTGGAGCCTGGACTACCCGGACCGGCTAAGGCATTCCGTGGTCATCGCCTCGACTCCACGCCTGACCGCACAGAACATCGCCTTCAACGAAGTCGCACGGCAAGCCATCACTTCGGACCGGGAATTTTTCGAAGGCCGCTATTACGACGAGAATCTGGTGCCGAAGCGCGGCCTGATGCTGGCCCGGATGGTTGGCCACATCACCTATCTTTCAGACGCCTCCATGGGCGAAAAATTCGGCCGTGAACTGCGTGAGGAAGCCTACAAGTTCGGTTTCGACGCCGAGTTCCAGGTGGAAAGCTACCTGCGTTACCAGGGCGAGCGCTTTTCCGAAACCTTCGACGCCAACACCTATCTGTTGATGACCCGGGCACTGGACTACTTTGACCCCGCCTACGACTTCGGCGGCGATCTGTCCAAGGCCCTGGCACCGGCACAATGTGAATACCTGGTACTGTCCTTCAGCACCGACTGGCGATTCTCGCCAGCGCGCTCCGAGGAAATGGTCAATGCCATGATTTCCGCCAGAAAGCGCGTAAGCTATGCCGAAATTGATGCACCCTGGGGCCATGATGCCTTCCTGATCCCGACCCCCAGATACACCGATATCTTTACTGCGTATATGGACCGGGTAGCACGGGAGGTCGGCGCATGAGAGCAGATCTTGAGATTATTCAACAGTGGGTGCGCCCGGGCCACCACATTCTGGACCTGGGTTGCGGCGACGGCACCCTGCTGGATTTCCTGCAACGGGAGCGCAATGCCACCGGATTTGGCCTTGAGATCAACCCGGACCACATCACCACCTGTATGGGCCGCGGAGTGCGGGTGATCGAGCAGAACCTGGATACCCAGGGCCTCGACAACTTCGATGATGGCATGTTCGATATTGTCCTGATGACCCAGGCCCTGCAGGCGGTACGCCGCCCGGACAAGGTCATTGATGAAATGCTGAGGGTGGGTCGCGAAGGCATCGTCACCTTCCCCAACTTTGCCCACTGGCGACTGCGCTGGGGCCTGGCGCTGAGCGGCCGAATGCCCGAATCCGATGCACTGCCGTATAAATGGTATAACACCCCCAATATCCGCCTTTGCACTTTCAAGGATTTTGAAGCGCTGTGCCGGCAGAAAGGCATCAAGATCAAAAGCCGCCGGGTAGTGGACGGGCAGCATCAGAACAGCTGGCTGGCGCGGCTCTGGCCCAATCTGTTGGGGGAAATCGCCATATACCGCATCACACGGGAGAGCACATGATGAACCTTCTGACTGCAAGCAAGACACTGTTTCTGGCGTTCGGGCTCATGCTGGTATCGATCACCAGCCAGGCCGGGCAAAAGGATTTCGGAGAATATCAGGTGCACTGGAGCGTGCTCCCCAGCACCTTCCTGGCGCCGGAAGTGGCACAGGCCAACAATCTGCAACGCAGCCGGGGCATCGGCATCGTTAACATCTCGATCATGACCGACGACGAGCACGGCCAGATCCAGCCCGTCAGTGGGCAGGTGGAAGGCCAGGTCTCCAACGATATCCAGCAGGTGAACTTTCTGGCGTTCCGGCGCATTCAGGAAGGTGATGCCGTGTACTTCATTGCCCAGTACCAGTATCAATCCGGAGATCTGATGACGTTCAACGTCACGGCGCGCCCCAGCGGCCACCAGGAAGACCTTCCGATCCGTTTTTCCCATACCCTGTTCAACGACTGACACCATGGCCCGCAAACTCGTCATCGCCAGCAACAACAAGGGCAAGATCGCCGAACTGACTGATCTGCTCGCGCCACTTGGCTTGCAGCCGGTCGCCCAGGGTGAGCTTGGGGTATCAGAGGCCGAAGAACCGGCCGTTACCTTCGTTGAGAATGCCATTATCAAAGCCCGCCATGCAGCGAGAGTCACTGGCCTGCCTGCGCTGGCCGACGACAGTGGCCTGACCGTGGATGCCCTGGACGGCCGCCCGGGCGTTCGCTCCGCCCGCTTTGCCGGCGAAGAGGCAACCGACAATGATAATGTCGAGGCGTTGCTGGCAGCGTTGAAAGACACGCCTGAAGCAGAGCGCAGCGCTCAGTTTCACTGCGTTCTGGTTTATCTCCGCCATGCTGACGATCCCACGCCGATCATCTGCCATGGTCGCTGGCCAGGCCGCATTCTTGCCGAGCCGCGCGGGCAAGGCGGCTTCGGTTACGACCCGGCCTTTCTGGTACCGGAGCATGGATGCAGCGCTGCCGAGCTGACACGGGAGCAGAAAGGCAGGATCAGCCATCGGGGACGGGCTCTGGCCAGCCTTCTGGACCAACTCAGGGCGGAGCTTTAATACTGTGACCGCCACCCTGCCCGTGGCGGTCTGCCCGCCCCTGAGCCTGTACATTCACGTGCCCTGGTGCGTGCGCAAATGCCCGTACTGCGACTTCAACTCCCACGCGATCAAGGGGGAGATTCCCGAGCACGCCTACCTGAACGCCCTTCTGGAAGACCTGGATCAGGACCTGAGCCTGGTCCGGGAACGCCCCATTGAAACCGTGTTCATCGGTGGCGGAACCCCGTCCCTGATGAGCGGCGCGTTCTACCACCGCCTGTTCGAGCGACTCCGGGAACGGCTGAGCTTCCGCCCTGATGCCGAAATCACCCTGGAGGCCAATCCAGGCACGCTGGAGGCCGGTCGATTCGAGAGCTTCCGGGAGGCTGGCATCAATCGGCTGTCCATCGGTGTTCAGAGTTTTGACCCAAACCAACTGAAAACCCTGGGCCGGATTCACGACAGTGCGTCGGCCGACAGCGCCATTGACGCCGCCCGCAAGGCCGGTTTTGACAACTTCAATGTCGACTTGATGCATGGCCTGCCAGGCCAGACACCGAGTCAGGCTCTGGATGATTTACAGGCAGCGTTGAGCCACCAGCCCCGGCACCTGTCCTGGTACCAGCTCACCATCGAGCCCAACACCGAGTTTTTCTCCCGACCACCCGCCCTGCCGGACGATGATCGGCTCTGGGAAATTTACCAGCGCGGGGGAGATCTGCTGCGCCAGGCGGGCCTGGACGACTATGAAGTCTCCGCCTGGAGCCTGCCGGGTGCCCAGAGCCGGCACAACCTGAATTACTGGACCTTCGGCGATTATCTGGCCATGGGAGCCGGCGGCCATGGCAAGGTGAGCCTTGCCGACGGACGCATCCTGCGATACTGGAAGACCCGGCAGCCCGACGCGTATCTCAACCGGATCGGCTCCCGCACGGCCGGCAGTGAGGCCATAGAGCCGGAGGACCGGCCCCTGGAATTCATGATGAATGCGTTGAGACTAAAAAGCGGCACCGACGAAAGACTGTACGGTGAGCATACAGGTTTACCACTGTCGTCCATTGCGGTAAAACTTGAGCAGTTACGAAACGAAAACCTGATCGTCCCCGACCGTCTGCAGGCGACGGCAAAGGGGCAAAGATACCTGAACAGCCTGCTGGAGCACTTTCTCTGATGGACTCAGCCCAGCGCCCACCGCTTATTCCCATGCGCCCGATGAAGCTGCCCATGAAAGTTTCCCTGGTGGCTGCACTGGCACTGTGGCTGGTTCTGGTGGCGCTGAACCAGCCACTGCATACGGCCGCCGCGCCTCAGGGGATTGTCAGTTTACAGCTGGCCGGTACCGCCGAGCAGACTCACGCCATTCTGCGCAGCTGGCGGGACGGCAATCTCGCCATGGCACGGCTATCACTGTGGCTCGACTTTGTGTTCATCGTGGTCTATCTGGCCGCGCTGCTTCAATTAACCCGCCACTTCACGCGGGACAGACCGGGTATCCGGGAACGGATGGTCGCCCGCTGGGTGCGCGCCCTGTTTGTCATCGCAGGCATCAGCGATGTAGCGGAAAACATTGTTCTGCTCAATAACTTCAATCCGCCTTCAGATTCCCTGAGCCTGACCGCCACCATTCTGGCGCTGGTGAAATTCACCGGCCTGATACTTGGCATGGCGGGCCTGGTGGTCATCCGTGCTTCCCGCCGCAGGCCCCTGACTCACTCCCACTGAACTCAGTTGGTGCGATAAAACAACAAATCCCATACTCCGTGGCCAAGATTTTCGCCACGCTTCTCGAACTTGGTGATCGGGCGGTCATCAGGCTTGGGCGAATAACCACCTTGCTCCTGGGTATTGGCAAAGCCTTCTGACGCACTCATCACTTCCAGCATGTGCTCAGCGTAGTTCTCCCAGTCTGTGGCCAGGTGCAGAATACCGCCCACCCGCAGCTTATGGCGGATGCGCTGAACAAATTCCGGCTGGATCAAGCGGCGCTTGTGATGCTTTTTCTTGTGCCACGGGTCCGGGAAGAACACCATCACCCGATCCAGGCAGGCATCTGGCAGACACAGGTCAATCACATCATTGGCATCAATGCTGTAAACCCGCACGTTCTCGAGACCACGCGATTCCACTTCTTTCAACAAAGCGCCGACGCCCGGCAGGTGTACTTCCACCCCGATAAAATCCTGCTCGGGTGCCGCTTCGGCCATATCGGCAAGGGATTTGCCCATCCCGAAACCGATCTCCAGGTTGAGCATGTTATCGCGGCCAAACACCTCACGGGGGTCGATCATGCCATTGTCACGGCTCAGTCCGTACTTGGCCCAGTTGCGATCGAAGGCCTTCTTCTGACCTTCGGTCATCCGCCCCTGGCGCAGTACAAAGCTGCGAACACCGCGGCGTGTGGTGACCGGATTCGTATCCTGAGTCTCGTTCTGGTCAGTCATTCTGTGTCCTCAAGCTTCAAAGCGGATCTCGTGGAATAAACCTGGCACACAGTTTACCAGAGTCAGTAGCTTCAGGCGGAGACAACCGACCCCTGGCCAGTCTGACGGTCGAGTTGGCGGTAACCCAGCGCCTCCATCAGGTGCGACTGGCTCAGGTGTTCAGCACCCTCCAGATCCGCCAGGGTGCGGGCCAGTCGTAATATTCGATGGAGCGCCCGGGCCGACAACCCCAGTCGCTCCATGGCCCGGGTCAACAACCGCTCACTGGCCGCATCCAGCCGGCAAGCCTGATCCAGCAACGCTCCCGAGAGGCCCGAGTTGAGCATCCCACGAGCCTTCTGCCGGGCCCTGGCAGCCAGAACCCTGGCCCTGACACTGGCGCTACTCTCACCGGACGCCCCGGAACCGAGCAAGACCTCTCCGGACTGCACTGGAACCTCCACATGCAGATCGAACCGATCCAGCAACGGCCCCGAGATCTTTGCCCGATAACGCATCACCTGTGCCGGCGTGCACTGGCACTCGATATTGGGGTGACCACTGTAACCACATGGGCATGGGT
>Ga0209815_1002075_pt1 | contig 12529 bp, 9 predicted proteins | sample CoawatmetaG00DNA_FD_187507 | JGI IMG/M metagenome (GOLD analysis project Ga0209815, IMG submission 187507) | Marine microbial communities from the West Antarctic Peninsula - Coastal water metaG002-DNA (SPAdes) (version 2) | ecosystem: Environmental > Aquatic > Marine > Coastal ...
TATTTTAATAATATTATTATTTTTATCTCCTTCATTATTTTCTCAAAATATTGATATAATTAATCCGTTGAACGAAATAGGGCTTAAAAACTGGAGAATGGTTAATGATAGTGTTATGGGTGGTATTTCTGATTCGACTATGTATTTAAATGAAGAGAAAAATTTAATTTTTAGCGGAGAAGTTTCGTTAGATAATAATGGTGGATTTGCTTCTTGTAGACTAGGTCTTAATAACGTTGATTTAACAGGAATTGGGTCATTTAAATTAAGAGTAAAAGGAGATGGTAAAATATATAAATTTAGAGTAAGTGAAAGATATGGGTCTACAAATTATTCTTCAAATTTTGAAACCAAAAGCGGAACTTGGTTGGATATAGTAATTCCACTAAAAAGTTTAAAACCAACATTTATGGGTTATTATTCACGCTCATCACCAAAACTCAAAATTGAGAATATGAAATCAATAGGTTTTCAAATTTCAGACAAACAAGAAGGAGAGTTTAATTTAGAAATAATGTTTGTTCAGGCCAACTATTAGGTTTCAAAATTCAGTAAATTATTTTACAGAATTTATTGTTCAGTTATCACTAATTCAAATTAATTACCTTCCTCTGTTCAACAAAGTTATCAAAGTATATTTGGTTGTAGAAGTTTCTTGTAATTTATTAATTACAATTAGAGCTAATTAATGATTTTTAAAATTTATTAATTAATAGCTAATGAATATCCAAGAGCTTTTCGAAAAGTATTTTCAACAAATAAAGGATTTAAATTTTTCCATTTATTAAGCATTTTACGTCCTGAACCTTCGCTTGAAAAAGCATAATTATTTTTTGGATTTATTTTCTTTGAATATGCTCCGTTACAAAGACTAACACATAGTCTAGCAGCTATTAAGTAATAAAGGATTTTTATTTCAATTTCTAAAACTGGAAGTTCATCATTATATGATTCTAAAATTATAAGAGCCCAATCTAACGGGTTTTCTTTATCGTATGAGGCATAAGTCATAGCAATAGCAACCTCATTAATTAAAGGAGAATATACTAAATCTCCAAAATCAATAAGCGAAGAAACTTTGCCATTTAATACAAGAACATTCCACTCGTTTGCATCACTATGAATAATAGATTTTCTTAATAAAGGTATTACTGGATTAACATTTTTCTCAAATTGATTAAAAAAATATTTAACTAAAATTTTATCATTTTTAGTAGGAAGATCATTAATATGTTTTTTATTTAGATGAAAATACTGCAAGTCCCAGTTCCATATTCTAGACTCTATTACGCTATTCTTATACGGTTGTAGTTTTAAATTCATTTTAGCAAGAAATATTCCAAAAGATTGAAATATTTTTTTGGTATTTTTGATATTACCAAGCATCTCGCCTTCAATAAAAGATAACATTCTACATATAAATATTTCATTGTTTATTTCTAAAACTTTCACATATACTCCATCAACTGTCTTAACTGGACTAGGGAATTTATTGTTGTTTTCTGACAAGAACAAGAGTGCTTGATTTTCACCGTGAATAATTAACTCTAAATCAGTTGAATATGGATATTTCTTGAAAATAAATTTATTGATATTTGTCTGAATTAAATAATTTTCATTTTCGTAACCATTAAGTTTTTGAATTGAAATAATTTCAAAATTAAAATTTTCTTCAATTATTTTGTTCATATTATAAATTTACTCATTCACTAATGTAAATAAAGAATATAGTTATCTGTATGTTTTTAGAAATTTAAATAGTATTAATAAATCTACCAGAAACATTAAAAAATTAATAAATAAAACATTGCTTGATTGTATCTAGACTCTTAAATTACTCTTTAAATAAAATTATTATAACCATCGCGTTCTACATGAAACTACAATGAATATTATCATTAAATAACTTTATTAAATCTAAATAAGATAGCTGAAATTAATATAACTAGAATATATATGCTTTGGTTAGTGTTTTTTAAAATAAACTAATAATATTGAATTTATTTCAATTTAATACAACCAAAAATATCCAATAATTTAATGATTAAAAATGTGATATCAATTTCATACCATTTTACACCAAAATTAGCACTATTTGAGTGCTTATGATGATTGTTATGATATCCTTCACCCATCATTAAAAAATCAAATCGAAAGAGATTTTTACTTGTATTTTTCATTTTATAATTTACATAGCCATAAATATGACCAAACCAGTTAATAATTGCTCCATGAATTGGAGCCATTAAAAACGTCAAAGGAAATAATAACCATTGCCACCAACTAGTTACAAAATATATAAAAAATAATAAGTAAACAGCAATCCAAAGTAATCTGGAAAAATTAGAACTTGCTAATAGGTCGAAATTTTTCCATTGCGGAACATTTTTAGTAAAACGTTGATCAACTTTAATACGTTGTTCATTAATATCGTGATAGATTGTTTTTGTTTTCCACATCATCGCAAATAAACTGGCATCATGCGAAGGAGAATGAGGATCTTTTTTAGTGTCTGTATATGCATGATGCATACGATGCATAATTCCATAGCCATAAGCACTTAAATAGCTCGGTCCTTGAAAAATCCAAGTCAAAACAAACGTAATACGTTCCATTGTTTTTGACATTGTAAACACCTGATGAGCCGCATAACGGTGTAGAAAAAAAGATTGAAAAAACAAACCTCCATACCAAAGCACCAAAATAAAAATAATTATCATAATTTTTAAATATAGCTACATACCTTAAAAAAAACAATGAACTTAAATCAATAAAACGATTGTATCAAACGTTTTCTAATTCTACTTAAAGCCTGTGCAGTAACGCCAATATAAGAACCGATGTATTTTAAAGGAATTGCTTTTAATAACTCCGGACGCTCTTTAAAAAGACTTAAATAACGTTCCTCTGCTGAAAGATTCAACAGATTTTGCTCACGTTTAGATTTTATTAAAAAAAGATCTTCTGCAGTTAATCTTCCTATAAGATTTCCTATTTGTGTTGATTTATAAACGGATTGTAGATCATCATAAGTAAGGCTCAATATAGTTATGTCTGTTAGTGCTTGCAATTGATAAACTGAAGGTGATTGAGTTAGGAAGGAATCATAAGCACTAACAAATTGATTTTTAAAACTAAAACCAAAAGTAATTTCTTTTTCTAGATTATCATTTGGAATAAACAAACGTACAATACCAGATTCTATAAATGATATATGATTTTCTGTTTCATTAACTTTTAAAAAAATAGACTTCTTAGAAAATAGTCTACGCTCAAGTTTTGACTTGAAAAAATTCCAATCAAAATTAGATATGGTTGCCATTTGATCTAAGTATGCTTTTATCTGATGCAACTAGTTTAATTGATATTAATTATAAACAATAAGACTTTAAAAGATAAAAGAACCTAAGTAATAGCCTACTGCAAACAGAACCAAAAGAACTATTATAGTCTTTGGGCTTTTAAAATTTAATAAATCCATGACTTAAATATACTAATTATTAAGTTGCTTGATTAAAATACAAACTTAAATATTTTTTAAAATTAGTAATTAAATTAGGTCAATTAATGATTTAAATTTTGGAAATTATTATTTTCAACAGATATAATTTCTTTGTTTAGAAAGATTAACTAAACACCTAATCATATTCAAACATACGTATTGTTATAAATTAAAAATCAAAACAAAATTTCAGAAACTCGATAAAGGTTTATGAAAGAGTCTATCTAATTACATATATCACTTTGATTTATAAAACTTTATTATTGAGTTTAATACTTGTCTCAAATCAAGTATATTGCATTAATTAAATTATTAATATGAAATTAAACTTATTGTCTTGTGATGCTCATAGACCAGACAGAAGAGCGATAGCAAAATGTATTTCAGAAATTTCATCTAATATTAATGAATCCTTATCAATTGAGTTTACAGAAATAATCTTAGAAGGAGATCCTGTAGAAATTGAGATTGAAGATAAAAATTCTGGCTCAGCTTTAAGAGCTTTCAGAAAACTAAGCCTTGACTACGAAATCATAGAATAAATAAAGTTTTAAATGATTTTTTAAAGTATATAATTTACTCCATTTATATACTAATATCTTTGTAAAACATTGACTAATTATAGCTAATTACAAATAGGTAAGAAATGTTTATAATTAAAAGATTCATGTCATACTTTGAATGTGTATTTTTGAACTCTTTAAAAAGAATTAAAATTTTATGAATCTACTCTCTGTTGAAGGTATTTCAAAATCTTATGGTGAAAAAATAATTTTTAATCCCCTTTCTTTTGGGATTAACCAAGGTCAAAAAATTGCTTTAATCGCTAAAAACGGAAGTGGAAAAACCTCTATTTTAAATATAATTGCTGGAAAGGATACACCTGATGAAGGTAATGTTGTGTTTAGAAAAGGAACTCGGGTTGCTTACTTGGCTCAAGAATCTGACTTAGACCCTAAACTAACAGTAAAAGAAAGTATTTTTAAAGCAGATAATCCTATCTTAAAAATAATAGCTGACTACGACAAAGCTTTAGAAAACCCAGAAGATCAAGAAGCCTATCAAAAAGCTTTTGAAGCTATGGATCAATACCAAGCTTGGGATTTTGAAACACAATACAAGAAGATTTTATTTAAGCTCAAACTAGATGATTTAAGCGCAAAAGTTGAAAGCTTGTCAGGAGGGCAAAAGAAAAGAATAGCTCTATGCAACGCTTTACTAAAGCGACCTGAATTATTAATTTTAGACGAACCTACCAACCACATAGATCTGGAGATGATTGAATGGTTAGAAGATTATTTTTCTAAAGAAAAAATAACTTTATTTATGGTTACTCACGACCGCTATTTCTTAGAACGTGTATGCAATGAAATTATTGAGTTAGATGAGGGTAAACTCTACAATTATAAAGGTAATTACTCATACTATCTAGAGAAAAGAGAAGCACGACTTGCTCAAGAAAATGTGGAAGCACATAAAACTAAGTTACATTTCAAGAAAGAACTAGATTGGATGCGTAGACAACCCAAGGCAAGGACTACTAAATCAAAATCTCGTATTGAAGATTTTAAATTAATAAAAGAAAAAGCAAGTCAAAGACGTAATGAGCACCAAGTTCAATTGGAAATAAACATGGAACGCTTAGGAAATAAAATGATTGAAATGCATAAAGTTCAAAAAGCATTTGGTGATAAAATCATATTAGATCATTTTGATTATATGTTTCAACGGAAAGACCGTATTGGAATCATTGGCAAGAACGGTACTGGGAAATCTACGTTCCTAAATCTATTAACATCTAATGATACTGCAGATGCTGGAAAAATTGTTTGTGGAGAAACATTAAAGTTCGGATACTATACTCAAAAAGGAATTCCTGTTAAAAAAGGACAAAAAGTTATTGATCTTATAAGAGAATATGGTGATTATATTCCTCTAAAAAAAGGACATAAAATATCAGCACAACAATTGCTAGAAAGATTTTTATTTGATCGCAAAAAACAATACGATTTTGTTGACAAATTAAGTGGAGGAGAACGTAAGCGTTTATATCTGTGTACAGTTTTAATTCAAAATCCAAACTTTTTGATTCTTGACGAACCTACAAATGATTTAGATATTATTACACTCAATGTACTCGAAAATTTTCTATTAGACTTTCCTGGATGTCTACTAGTTGTTTCTCATGATCGATATTTTATGGATAAAATCGTAGATCATTTGTTTATATTCCAGGGTTCAGGTGTTATTGAAAATTTTCCTGGAAATTATTCCGATTATAGAGCATATGAAGATTCTCAAATTGAAGAAAGAAGATCAGCTCCAAAGCAAGAAAAAAAACAAAAAAAAGAGTCAAAGGATACAATAAAAAAAATAACCTTAAACTTTAAGCAACAAAAAGAATTTAAAAAACTAGAACGAGAAATAAAAGATATTGAAATTCAAAAAGAAGAAATTAAAAATCATTTTATAAATGAAACTCTAGACCAAAAACAAATTGAAGAGTATTCAATTAAACTTGGAATGCTTGAAAAAGAACTAGAAACAAAATCAATAAGATGGTTTGAGTTATCTGAGAACTAGGTTTAACAACCCTTAGATCTAGGATTAGTAATCAGTTAGATGTCGTTAAATACAAAAAATAAGTTTACATTCTAGTTTGATAGGTGTATAATTCATGGTATCTACCCTGTAAAGCTATTAATTCTTCATGTTTACCACGTTCCACTATATCACCATCTTCGATTACTAGAATTTGATCTGCTTTTTGAATAGTACTTAGTCGATGGGCAATCACGAAAGTAGTTCTGTTCTGCATTAATAAACCTAGACTTTTTTGAATATATGCTTCACTTTGAGTATCTAAATTTGAAGTAGCTTCATCTAAAATTACAATCTTAGGTCGCGCTAGTAAAGCACGTGCAATAGAAATTCGTTGTCTCTGTCCACCAGATAATTTCACTCCACGCTCCCCTATTAGAGTGTCTATACCTTTCTCAAAGCGATCTGTGAATTCGTTGACATAAGCACCTGTAATGGCCTGTTGAAGCTCTTCTTCAGTAGCATTAGGACGTGGAAAAAGAATGTTTTCTCTAATTGTACCTTCATACAAAAAATCATCTTGAAGAACAACACCCAATTGATTTCTATAACTTCGAAGATCTACTTTAGATAGATCTTCTCCATCAATTAAAATTTGACCCGAACTAGGATTTAAAAAAGCACTAGCAAGGCCAGCAATAGTAGATTTTCCTGAACCTGAGGAACCAACTAAGGCAGTAACACTTCCTTTCGGAGCTTCAAATGAGATGTCATGTAATACTCTTGTTTTATCATCATAACTAAACGAAATATTTTTAAAAGAAACATTACCTTTAATTTTTTTGAGAACTACTTTTCGAATTTTAAGGTCATTCTCTTCTGGCAAATTCATTAACTCTTGTGTTCGATCTAAACCTGCAAAAGCTTCGGTAAGTTGACTCCCTATATTACTCATTTGAACAATGGGCGCAATCATAAAGCCAAGAAAGAGCGTGAATGATACAAATTCACCATAGGTCATACTTCCATTCATAATGAAATAACCTCCCATTCCCATGATGCCAGCTGAAGCTAAACCAAGTAAAAAAGTAGAAGAACTAGTTATAAATGCTGTAGCGGTTAAACTCTTTTTTACATTTTGAAACAATTCATCAACCCCTTTTTGAAAAACTTTAAGTTCTTGTGATTCTGCATTGAAGCCTTTTATTACACGAATTCCATTTAAAGTTTCAGTCAGCCGACCAGTAACCTCAGCATTTATTTTTCCACGAACTCTAAAAATAGGTCGTATATATCCAAAAGCTTTCAAAGCAATTAAAGCAAAAATCGCAACAGGCAACAAAACAAATAAAGTCATTTGTGCATTTATTTTTATTAAAATAAACAAAGAAATAAGGGCAGAAATACTTCCCCCTATTAACTGAACCAGTCCTGTTCCAACCAAATTTCGAACGCCTTCAACATCTATCATTACTCTTGAGACTAAAGTTCCCGACTTATTATTATCAAAAAAACTTACTGGAAGGGTCAATAATTTTTGTTGAACTTTTGCACGCAATACAGAAATCAAGTGTTGTGCTTCTACACTTAAAACACGGGTTAAAGAAAAAGAGCTAATCGATTGAAATAATAATGCAGAACAAACGATGATTAATAAAAGTATAAGTGCATCAATATCTTTTGAGGGTATTACTTCGTCAATCAGAGTTTTACTAGCGTAAGGAAGCACAAGTCCTGAAAGGCTTCTAAAAATTATCAAAATCAGTCCGAAAGAAACTACTTTTCTTCTTGGCCAAATAAATTCTTTAAAGGCCCAACTAAATGAAACGTTTTTTTTACTCATATTTATTGATTCAAATATTTTAAACAACTGTAAATAAATGGGGAAGCTATTAGTAATACAATAAAAAATTAAAAAACCGTTCTTATAAATATTACAATTTTATCATTAAACACTAATTGCTTATGACTGACTATTTATTCATTAAAAGCTAATTAATAGAAAAACATATAGTTATGTTTAGAATATTCTATTTTAATGTTTTTGTAAAATTTTCAAGATGTTTTTCTGGCATTGTATCAACCTCAAATCGAACTATTACGTCTCCCCATAATAGAGAAACGATAGCTTTCTTGTTATCATTAGCACCTATTATATATTTTAATCTTTCAACAATAGTGTCATTATCCCAATATTCTGGTTTCACATCAACACTAACAGCCAAATCTTTATTGTAGGCTTCCTTATCTAGAATTCCACCGCTCATATATGCGAAAGGGTATTTACCTGCAGAATTTAGATCTATAGTCCAATCACCTTTTTTTCTAGGCGTAACAGCAATTGCATACTCACCAGCTCTTAATGTCTTTTCACCAACAATTACACTTGTTGAAAATTTTATTATAGTAGGGCTATTTGCACCAGCTCTCCATAGTTCATTATATGGAACTAAACCACCAAAAACTTGTCTTCCTTTAACACCCGGCGAAGAATAATTTATAGAAATATTTGTCATCCCAACATTTTGACTTACAGAAGCTTGAGGACTATACACTGGACTTAAATATGATGTAGCTATTTGTGAATATGATGTTATAGCTACAAATAGAAATAATAATGTTAATGTTATGTTTTTCATGGAAATATATTTTTAAAATGATTAATAATTTAATAAAAAGCTTAAAACTTTATGATGATTTTTATTTTAGAAATTTATAAAATATTTTACTTTCTATTTTATTAATACTTCAATATTTAATTAATTAAATTTATTTCAACACGTCTATTTTCCGTTCTTCCTTCGACTGAATCGTCAATTGAAACAGGTTTACTTTCTCCGTAACCTATTACTGATAATCTATTAGGATCCACGTTGTTTTTGACTAAAAAGTTTTTAACAGAGATTGCTCTAGATTCTGATATTTTTTGATTTACTGAACTTTTACCAGTACTGTCGGTATGACCTTCAATTAAAAATTTAGCAATTGGATATTCTTTAATAACATTAGCAATCTCAATTAAAACAGCATTAAACTCTTCTTCGATAGATGATTTTCCAATATTAAACAGTATTGTTTTAGCGTAAAATGTTTCTTTAACTTCTAAAGACAACTCATTAACAGGACAGCCGTTATTTGACAACTTACCTACTTCATTTACACAGATATCATCCTTGTCTAAAACACCATCTCCATCACTATCTTCCCAAGGGCAGCCTCCATTTTCTATTGGACCTTCCATTTTAGGACACTTATCAATATTATCTAATAATGAATCACCGTCTTTATCTCCCCAGGGACAACCGTTATTTTCTACAGAACCTGCAATCTGTGGACAATCATCTGTATTGTCAAACAGAGTATCCCCATCTAAATCTTCCCATGGGCAGCCATTATTCTCTACAGGACCTGGTACTTTTGGACATTTATCTAGTTTATTTTTTACACCATCCTCATCTTTGTCAGGCTTTTCATGATATACAGGAATTTTTAAACCTGCATAAACATCTATCTGTTGAGTGTTCTTACTATTCAACACAGAAACAATAGATCCAGAACCAATGTATAATGGCCCTGCTCTTAAACCTGCTCCTAATCTTAAAACTTCACCTTCCATATATTCCGTGACACTTAAAGGTAAATAAAAACTTAACCATTTACTCTCGTATCTTGGAGTTAAAGACAATGTACTGTGAATACGACTTGATTTTATCTTGCTTTTTGAAATTAGAGATAAATCGCTTCTTAAATTCAAATAGAATTTATTATTAAAACTCCAATCTGCATTTAAATGTAGTGCTGTTGGTAAAATAGCCCTATAACTATTTTTTGTTTCATTTAGTGAATACAGGTTATTTAAAATATCATCAATATCATTAGCATCTCTAAGGTCTTGTTCACTTAAGTTAGAGTTTGCAACATTAAAAGTCTCTTCTAAACCATCTCTATAATCTATACTCCCAATATCAGTTATGGATAACCCTAATTTTAATTTGTACTTATTCTTATCTTTTCTATTAAATCTATCATTAATTTCTTTTTTAGAGTTTGATTTATTTCCTGGTCTCCATTCATAAATAATACCTAAGTCTGTTCCAAATCCTGAAGATTCTGGCATTTCATATTCGTAACCATCTTTGCTATAGTCTTCAAATCGACCATAAGTAATTTTTCCTGACGAGGTTAAACTCCCTGTAGTACCGAACCCAGCAGGAAGTATTGTTCCATCTGCATCATAATCCACTACTAAACTTTTTCCGTTAACAAAAGCTTGACCAGCTCCTCTTAAATGTTTAAGTGTAAGACCTGCTTTAAGAAAGTTTTCTTTTTCATTAAGAATTACTCTTGCATAGGTAAATCCAAACTCAGACCATGCATGTGCATTAATATTAAAATCACCTTCATTGATATTAACATCCTTATCTAGATTACTATCAAAACTTTCTACTTCATCTATTAATTCTCCATTAAGTTCATCAACGTTAATAAAAGCTCTAGCTCTTGAGAAAATTGCAATAGAATTGTTTTTATCAATATTAAACATAAAAGAAGGCCCTAAAACATCTATATTCAGAAAAGCATTATTGTTTTCTGTTGGATATTTTTTTTCATTATCATAATCAAAATCATACCCATTTAAAATATTTGTCATGTCTAGTTTTAAGTAATCAGTAGTTGCAAATGAACTAACTCCTAATAAGTTTATATCTGTTTTTAAACGAGAATCTACAATATTAGCAGGATTGATCACTACACTATTTACTCCACTGTAATTATCACTTAAAAAACCTAAGTAAGATTGAGCGTTTATAATACTTGCATTTAATAATACCAATAAGAGTGCGATTTTATAATTTTTCATAATTTTCATTTGACGAAGATAATTATTTATTTACCCTATATAAATAACTAGAAATTTATTTTATAATAATTTTTAGTTAAAATTCGTTAAATTTGAAAATGGTATTTAATTTACATAATTATTACGCTCATCAAAACATAAAGAATAGAGATTCTTATATCTTCGCATAATCCTTTATTTTTTCTTTTAAAAAGAACTCTTTTAAATTTTATCCATTAACAAAATCAACCTACAAATGCAATTGCCTTATATAGAACCCTACAAAATAAAAATGGTAGAATCCATTGAACAATCTACGCCTGAACAAAGAAAAAAATGGATAGAAGATGCTTCTTATAATCTATTCAAATTAAATAGCAATCAAGTTGTTATTGACTTGATTACAGATTCTGGAACAGGAGCCATGTCGGATAAGCAGTGGGCAGAAATCATGCTCGGTGACGAGAGTTATGCGGGGTCAAGTTCTTTTTTAAAGTTAGAAAAAACTGTAAAAGATATTACTGGTTTTAAATATTTCATACCTACACACCAAGGTAGAGCTGCTGAAAACGTTTTGTTTTCAGCTTTAGTAAAAAAAGGTGATTTTATTCCAGGAAATGCTCATTTTGATACAACAAAAGGACATATAGAATATCGTAAAGCAACTACACTTGATTGTACTATTAGTGAGGCATTTGATATAAAAACAGACCATCCTTTCAAAGGAAATATTGATTTACAAAAACTAGAAAAAACTCTTAAAGAGACCCCAAAAGGTAAAATTCCATTTGTACTTATCACTATTACCTGTAATTCAGTGGGTGGGCAACCTGTATCTTTGGAAAATATACGTTCTGTAAGAAAATTGTGTAACCAACATCAAATTAGTATGTTTATTGATGGGGCTCGATTTGCTGAAAATGCTTATTTTATTAAAATTAGAGAAAAGGAATTTGCCAATCACAGTATAAAGGATATTGTAAAAGAAATGTTTTCACATTCAGATGGCATGACTATGAGTGCAAAAAAAGATGGGATTGTTAATATGGGTGGCTTTATAGCATTAAACAATCCAGATACACATGAGATTTGTTCAAATTTCGCAATTATGTATGAAGGTTTTGTTACATATGGCGGAATGTCAGGAAGAGATATGGGTGCTTTATCTCAAGGACTAACTGAGGGAATATCCTTTGATTATTTACAAAGTAGAATTCGACAAGTTTCTTACTTAGGTCAACGACTTGATGAATTTAATATTCCTGTTTTAAAACCTTTTGGAGGGCACGCCATTTATATTGATGCAACAAAATTTGTTCCAGATATTCCAAAAGAAGAATATAGAGCTCAAGCATTGGCCATAGAATTATATATAGTGGCTGGAATAAGAGGAGTGGAAATCGGAACCTTATTAGCTGATCGTGATCCAATAACTAGAGAAAATCGTTTTCCTAAACTAGAGATGGTTCGTCTTGCGGTTCCTAGAAGAACCTACACGCTGTCACATATGGAATATGTTGCTGTAGCATTGAAAAACATATACGAAACAAGAAAAGATGCTAAAAGTGGTTATAATATTGAATGGGAAGCTCCAATAATGAGACACTTTTCAGTAAAACTAAAAAAGAAATAGACTCATAAATATT
>Ga0209815_1002077_pt1 | contig 12522 bp, 10 predicted proteins | sample CoawatmetaG00DNA_FD_187507 | JGI IMG/M metagenome (GOLD analysis project Ga0209815, IMG submission 187507) | Marine microbial communities from the West Antarctic Peninsula - Coastal water metaG002-DNA (SPAdes) (version 2) | ecosystem: Environmental > Aquatic > Marine > Coastal ...
CCTCCCAGTTAATCACGCTCCAAAATGCGGAGATGTAGTCTGGGCGACGGTTCTGGTAATTCAAATAATAGGCGTGCTCCCAAACGTCAAGGCCCATGATCGGTTGCCCTCCGCACCCTACACCTGGCATAAGTGGGTTGTCTTGATTTGCTGAAGAGCAAATTTCCAGCTTACCGCCATTAACACATAGCCAAGCCCATCCTGAACCAAAACGAGTTGCCGCGGCGGCATTGAACTGGTCTTTCAAAGCGTCTAATGAACCGAACGCTGATGCTATCGCTGATGCGAGATCTCCTGTTGGAGTACCGCCGCCGTTTGGACTCATGATTTCCCAGAACATACAGTGGTTGTAGTAGCCACCGCCGTTATTGCGAATCGCTGGATGGTCAGAATGGTCCGCCAAAAGCGCTTCAATACTCTTGCCTTCCATTGCCGTTCCTTCAACTGCTGCGTTCAGTTTTGCCGTATAACCTGCGTGGTGCTTGGTATGGTGGATTTCCATAGTACGTGCGTCAATATGCGGTTCTAGCGCGTCATGTGCGTACCCTAATTGAGGTAATTCAAATGCCATAATGGGTTGTATTTTCTTATTAATTCTGGTCTAAAGTTAACGCAAATTCCCCTTGAAGGTTTTAACTTCCACTTATATACCTTTTGGTGAATTCTATGAGCTCTTCAACAGTATCTTCTCCTCTTCATGCTAAGGCCCCGTTCATCGTGCTAAATGCCTCTGCAGGCTCTGGCAAAACCTACGCGTTAGTTCAGCATGTTTTGCTCAATGCTTTACGCCCAAAGGACATGCCTAATGCCTATCAAAAAGTATTGGCTATTACTTTTACAAACAACGCAGCAGACGAGATGAAAGGACGTTTGCTGGAGCATTTATTAGCTTTTAGCGTACATGAACGGCCGGAACAAGATGGGTTTTTTCAGCCCATATGGAAGGCGCTCGAAATTCCAGCGAATGAGCTTCAAAGGCGAGCAAAGGCGGCCTCTAAGCATATGCTTCATAATTACAGTACGCTCAACGTTGGCACTATTGATCAGTTTACACACCGGCTGGTGCGTACCTTTACGAAGGACCTGAATCTGGATGACAACTTTGAGGTACGGCTGGATCTGGACGCCATGGTCACAGAAGCCCTGGATCTGCTTTACAGTAGCTTAGGAGAACACCCTCACCTGCGCGATGCGCTCGTAACGCTCGTTCAAGAGCGCATGAACCGTGACGAAAATCATAATCCAGATCACGCTTTAAAAAGAGAAGGAAAAAACAGTTTTAATGAAGATACCTGGGAGCATCTAAAAAAACTACCTCATCCTTCACGCATGATAGAAATTGAGCAGGAGTTGAAGGAGAAAATCACGGCCATTTGTGCACAGGCTAAGGCTCTTTCCAACGAAGCTCGAGCCATTATTAAACAAGAGGGCTACGACGCAGATAGTATGATACGTTTTAAGGATGTTAACAATCATCTGGTAGACCAGTGGCAAAACCTTAAGCGTCATGACATGAATGCAGGAGCATATGTTTGGCAATCCCGAGTAAAACAAGGTGATGGGTCTAGGTGGAGTGCCTTTAAGGAAAAAGCACAAGAGTTTCAGGGGCAAGAAAAACAAAACCTTATGCTGCTGAAGCAAGCAACGGTAAAGCTTCAGCAGTTGGCGGCAACCCGGGCGCTTCTAGATAAATTCGACGAGCTTCAAAAAAATCAAAACACCATGCCACTTAGCGCGTTCAACAAGCTCATTTCAGAGGAGTTGCAGCGTGAACCGACTGCTTTTATTTATGCGCGTTTGGGTGAAAAATTTTGGCACTTTTATATTGACGAATTTCAGGATACTTCAAGCCTACAGTTCGAGAACATTCACCCTCTCATAGAACATACGCTCACTAAAGACGAAAGCAAGAACACAGCGCTCATTGTAGGGGATCCTAAGCAGAGTATTTATAGATGGCGCGGTGGAAAAGCGGAGCAGTTCATGTCGTTAACAGAAGGCTCACACCTGTCAAACCGTTTCGAGCAGCTCCCAAATGGTCATCAGCTCTACAAGCGCGAGACCATACAACTGGGAAACAATTTTCGAACCCATGGCGCTATAGTCTCTTTTAATAACGATTTCTTTCCCCACCTCTCGTCAAGCTTAACGAGCGCACAGCATCGTGATGCCTATGCGAGTCATAGCGTGGTGCAACAACCTAAGGTTAGTGATGATCTCGGTGAGGTTCGCGTGAACCTCTATAGGCAAGCGGAGGGAATAGCGCCCTCGGCCGAAGAGTTTGGTAAATTGGTTTGCAGAAAAACATTAGAGCGTATAAATGAACTGCGCGCCCAGGGGAGCTCGTACTCAGATATTGCCATCTTAGTCAGGGGGAATTCAAACGGGAAAAAATTAGCCAATTATCTAACCCAGCAAAGTGTTCCTGTATTAAGTGCCGACAGCCTGCTCTTGAGTAACGCACATGAAAGCGCGGTACTCGTATCTACCGCAAAATTATTCCTCAACCCTTCCGATAAGATTGCCCGGTTTGAGCTTGCTTATGCGCTTGGAAAACTTGATAAGCTAGACCAGGGCACAGAGCGGTTTGTCTTTGAAAAAGCGGTTGCCAACTTTGGTGTATCCGCGCTCGTAAAGTACTTTCCTAAATCGGCAGCCTTACTTCAGGGCGCTGATAGTTTATTTGCGTTTGCGGTTCGCGTTTTCGATGCTTTCGACATGCTTCATGTTCCAAATGCAATGGTAGATGCTGCATTAGACTTGATCTACACTTTTCAATGCTCCGATGGCACTTTCGCAACATTGCCTGGCTGGTGGGCTGATGAATCCGCTAAAAGAAACGTACCCGTGTCTCAAGATCGGCCCGCAGTTAGAATCATGACCATACATAAGAGTAAGGGATTAGAATTTGAGCACGTCATCTTGCCCTTTGAAGTCAATTTAAAGTCTGACGACAGTGACCATTGGATTCCATTTCCTCTCCATGATGAATTACCAAGAATGCCGGTCTCAAAATCTAAGAAGACTCAGGAGCTTTTTGATTCAGAATTAGCAGATCATATAGACAATCAATCTTATTTCGACTGGATGAACATGGTGTATGTTGCTATGACAAGGCCTGTAAGTGGCCTTCATATTTTCCTGAACGGTGACAAGTTAGGAACGTTTGGTACGCAGATTGTCGATTACATAGGTGTAGACACCGACGAATGGCGAACCGGGAAAAAGGCGCCAATACAAGAAAGAAATAACGAGCATGCGCCTGTGCCAACGCAAGGTCCATTGGCCATGTTTAGCCCTGCACACCTTAGAATGGCAAATACGGCACCTGAAAAATGGCAGGAGGGTGGAACAGATGCTAAAAAATGGGGAACGGCGTTACATCGAATTTTACAACTACCACAATCGATGAGGGAAACCGCTATTAAACGACTATATAGATCCGGTGAGTTTTCGTCAAACCTTCAAGACAGAGCGCGTCAAGTGCTAACAGAAATGTCTGTTACGCCCGAATTAGACGGCTTAAATTCCATGGATACTGTTGTTTATATGGAGCGAAGTATGGTTAGTAAAGAAATTACCCTGAGGCCTGACCTCATTATTCATACCTCAAAAAAAACAACCGTCATTGACTATAAAACAGGGATTCCAAATAAAAAAAACGACCAGCAGCTTCAAGAATATGTGGATGCGTTGTCGAATACATTTAAAAACGTGACGGGAGAGTTGCTCTACTTATAAGTTTGGCCTTCATTCGTAAAGCGCAAGCGGTTTACTGCTTTTGTCCTAATCTAGACTTATGTAAATGGCTTAGATGTGCTTGAGGCGGGACTGCCAATGTTACGTATAAGTAGTTACACAAGGTGAGTGCCTATATTTGTCATTCGAACTTGATAGCCTACAATGAGTTATATACATTCTATGATACGAAACATTTTGAGTTTTGCCATGTCCTTGGTTTTAACAGTAGGTTGCACCTATAATAACGCAGAGGACCTTTACGGAGGTTCTGTTTTGCCCTGCGATACCGCGGCAGTTACTTTTAGTCAGGATGTTAGCAAAATACTTACCCAACAGTGCTTGAGCTGTCACAACGATAATAATACGACGGGGGGGCTCTCCCTTGAGGGGCATACAAAAGCAAGTGCCGCCGCAGTTCTTTATACTTTTATGAATCGGATAGAGCGCTCTGTTGGAGATGTACTGCTTATGCCGCCAAATGGACCTCTTTCAGATTGCGACCAGTCCAAGCTACGCGCTTGGATTGCAGAAGGCGCGCCTAACAACTAAATGACCCATTTGTGAAAATTTTTGCCCTTCTTTTTATCAGCCTCCTTTTTAGTACCTGCGTTTCCGCCCAACAGTTCTTGACCAGAGAGGGAGGCCTAGCTTTTGACGCCGGCTCACCACTCGAAGACATTATAGCGGAAACAAAAAGTGCCACAGCTGTTTACGACGCCCAATCAGGTAAGATTGGTTTTCAAGTGCTCATGACCTCGTTTAATTTTAAGCGCGCCTTAATGCAAGAGCATTTCAATGAGAACTATGTGGAAAGCGAAAAATATCCAAAAGCTTCATTTAAAGGTTTTTATAAGGACGGCTTCACCAAAGGCGAACTCACCATGCACGGCGTGACTAAATCTATTCGAGTACCCGCTGTCCTGACGGAGGTTAAGAATGGAATTAGATTTAAAAGCACATTTAAAGTAAGCCTGTCAGATTACAACGTTTCTGTTCCCAAAGCTGTTTCTAATAAAATTGATCCGTATGCGACCATAACCGTGAATTGTATGATGAAAAAACGACCCTGATGAAGTATTTAGCCATTACCCTATGCCTGTTTATTAGCCCATTAGGTTTTGCCCAAGACGATGTTTTCGACTTGCTAGAGGTAACGCAAAACAAAAAGTACGCCTATGCGACATTTAAGGGAACACAGCTGGTTAACTCGGCTACAAACGAAACCCCTGGTGCCGGTGTGCTCCAATATATAATTGCCCATAGGTTCGGCAGTTTTGGGGAAGACTATTTGTATAATTTTTTAGGATTAGACAATGCTCAAATCCGCATGCAACTAGACTATGGTATAACGGACCGTTTAAATATAGGGATAGGCCGCTCGTCTGTTTTGAAAGTTGTTGACTCCTTTATTAAATTCCGTGCAATTCGCCAGTCTAGTGGGCCAAATCCAATCCCGATAAGCATAACTCTTCTTTCTTCAGCAAACTATAGAGGAGAACGCTATGCAGATGGTATAGACCACTTAATCGCTGACCGATTATCCTATCACCACCAGGTAATATTCACGAGAAAGTGGAATTCCAAGCTGAGCACTCTATTCTCCCCGTCGCTCGTTCATTGGAATCTAGTGCCTTCAGTGGGCGATCCTAACTCAACCTATAACGCGACGCTTGGAGCGCGTTATAAACTAACTAAGAGAATGGCTTTAACCGGAGAGTATTCTCTAATTAGCAATAAGTCTTATAGCGATGGAAGCGCCTTTACAGTTCCGTTCGGCGTAGGGGTTGATGTTGAGACCGGTGGCCATGTTTTCCAATTTCACCTTTCTAATACAAGGGGGATGAGCACGCCTTATTGGTTGTCGCGAAACAGTTACAGCGCTTTGAACGGCGGTCTCTTTCTTGGGTTCAATATTTCGCGTGTCTTTACGTTACGTGATTAGTTTTTGAACACATATAAAAAAATTGAACATAAAAAAACCCCGTCCGAAGACGGGGTTTAACCAAACCAATAAACCTAAGCTACTCTTAAGTTAAACCGAATATACAACTACAAAAGGTCGCTCGTACTATTTGTATTACGATTCGCTTAGTTATTGCGTGATTATCCGTTATAGTATGTCAAACAGTGTTATTCTGCTTAATTATTGTCTAATAAATAGTATAACGCCGTCATAGAAGCAGCTCCCATTTCTAGACTTCGAGGATGAATTGCATCAATATTATCTCTTGCGCTATGATGAAAATCAAAATATCGTTGACTTTCTGGGCGAAAACCTATAAAAAAATCATCATGCCCCCTGAGAGGCCCTAGGTCTGCTCCGCCGCCGCCCTTTGCTAATACATGAATGCCATAGGGACTCAACACCTCTTTAAAGCCTCTAACCATTTTTACACGGTCGTCACTTGCGCCTATTCCAAATCCTCTAGGGACATCTCCACCGCCATCACTTTCCATAGCGACCCAGTGGTGAACCTCTTGTTCCCTTGCCCAGCGCGCGTATTCCTTGGCGCCATCCAAGCCAAACTCTTCGTTTGCCCATAAAACCACCCGAATCGTTCTTTTGTTTTGGTAACCTACTTGTCGCATCAAACTTGGAACCTGCATCGCGTGCACGCATCCGGCTCCGTCATCTTGTGCTCCTTGCCCAAGATCCCAAGAGTCTATGTGCCCTCCAACTAACATGATTTCATCTGGTTTTACACTTCCGTTAAAATCTGCAATTACATTATAGTTGATGGCCGTTCCTTGCACACCACAATCTAGATAAATGTGGATCTTAGCGGCAGGGTCTTGACGAATCGTCTCGCTTAGTTTGTCCGCCGCCTGCCAAGAAATAGCTGCCGTTGGAATCTTGTGTTCACTATCGCCGTAGCTCATGGCACCTGTATGTGGCAGGTCATCCCTTAATAACGTGACAGAACGCATCACCGTTGCAACAGCGCCATGCTTTACCGCTTCCATGGCTCCAGCCCATCTGTATTTCACCGCACCGCCATACGCGTTGAACGTGCTAATCCGAGTGTGGTCCATGTAAGTGTTATAAAAGACTATTTTCCCTTCTATGCCAGCTCTCCCAAGTTTCTCCAGCTGTTCAAATGAGTCCACCTCTACCACCTCTGCGGTAATTCCGTCTAACGGGGTCGGAATAGATCCGCCTAAAGCCGTCGTGGGCAACACCGTTGTCACCCCTTCAGAAGTCACTTTCGACCACTCGTCTCCTCGATGCCATTTAGGAACCTCAACGGGCTGCAGCCACGCTGTGTCCGCACCCGCCTGAAGCATTTCAACCTGTGCCCACTTAGCGGCTTCATTAGCTGCTTCTGAGCCACTCGGTCTCGGCCCAATCTCTGTACACAGGTGCCGTAGCCACTGGTATCCTTGTTGCACGCCTAAAGCTTCTGTGTAAAAACTCTTAATTACTTCTTTAGCATTTTCAGGTATCTCCTGTGCAGAAAGTAATGTGGCCCATAATAGCCCGAATATTAAAGCTGTTTTTTTCATTTTATCTTTTATTTCTTCGTCTCTTTTTCTAAGACGGTAAGCGAAAAGCTCTCTCGCCGAAAGCTAGTTTCTACCTCTAATTCTTTTCTAAAACTCACGTTATGTAGCGTTACGTTGCTCTAAAAACAGCGTTGCTTTCATAAACACGCATAACCTTAAACGATGCTCAACACAAAGTGCGGTTCCTTAGTATACGCCCGCGGCACCCTGCATTAGGAGCCCACAAATGTAGGCGCCGTATGTTCCAAGCGCATAGCCTAAAACCGCCAACAACACTCCTACAGGGGCAAGTGCTGGGTGGAACGCCGCGGCAACCACCGGTGCGCTCGCTGCTCCACCAATATTTGCCTTGGAGCCAACTGCAAGGAAAAAATACGGTGCCTTAATGATCTTGGCGACGATAAACATAAGTCCAATATGAATCATCATCCACACCAAGCCTACTGCAAAAAGACCTGGATTGTGGAAAACCTCCATGACATTCATGCTCATGCCGATTGTAGCTACCAAAATGTAAATAAACACAGACCCTACTTTAGAAGCCCCTGCTCCTTCCAAATTTCGAGCTTTCGTGAAGCTCAGCAAAATACCTAGCGTAGTTGCGATAACCACGAGCCAAAAGAAACCTGATGTCAAGCTAAATTTAGCCAAGCCAGGGTAGTGCTCCCCTATAAAAGGAGCGATTAGGTCACTCCCTAAGTGAGCCAGTCCTGTTGCGCCAAAACCAAGCGCAAGAATATATATGAGATCATTAAACGTTGGTATTTTTGAAATACTGTTTGTATAGGCCTCCATTTTGTTTTGCAACGACTCTACGGAACTCGCGTCTGCCTTAAATATTTTATCAATGTCCTTTGATCTCGCAACACCTATCAGAAGAAACGCCATCCATAGTTCAGCGACCAAAACATCTACTGTTACCATTGCGCTAAAGATATCTTCACTAACGTCAAAGACTTCTTTCATTGCTGCCTGATTTGCACCACCACCAATCCAAGAGCCTGCAATAGTGGTCATTCCTCGCCAGATTTCTTCTGGATTCGCGCCAACGATCTCTGGTGCCACTGCGCTAAAAAACAAAATACTAAGAGGACCGCCTATAACTACACCAACCGTTCCTGTAAAAAACATAATCAATGCTTTCGGCCCTAGTTTAACAACCTCCTTAAAGTCTATGCTCAGCGTTAATAGAATTAATGCTGCGGGTAACAGATAACGCGAAGCCATGAAATAGAGCCGGCTCTGCTTAGGATCAATGATCTCGAATGTCGTCAACAACGAGGGTAAGAAATAACACAGCAATAGGGCGGGAATAACCGAATAAAACTTTTTCCAAAGTCTGTGGCTACTTTTTGAAGTATAGAAGATACCACCAAGTAGTGCTGCTAGTATGCCAAAAAGAGTTGCGTCGTTTGTGATCCAAGGATATATTTCGTGTTCCATGTGCTAGCGAATTATTTGTTCGAGACGTGCAATCTCTGATATTAAAATGACCTGATTAAGCTTGTGTCCACCTTTGTAAATAGAAACATCTAAATCTAGTTCAAATTGGTTCTTATAATAGGCCTGGATTTCTATTTGCTTCTGTCTACCTATAAATTCATCGTTATCCCCAAACCAGCCTTGGAAATTGATTTTAGAAAGCGCTTTAAGGTTTACTATCGAAGCGTCCAGTGGCCAGCTTCCGGCCCAAGCCAATACCGTGCTTATCGCTACAGGGGAGTGCCCTAAAAATCGCATAACAGTGGCTACCCCCTGACTAAATGCTAAAACATGAATGTGTGCAGTAGGGGCTTTAGAGTGCGCCCAATTTAAGACCGTAGTCAGGTATTTTTTTTGGTTCTCTATATCTTTCAGTCGTTCGTCCTTGGTCATCCAAGAAGCGCCAACACGGCCTGAGACACCGTTAATGTAAAATTTATGAGGGGCTTGGGGGAACACAAAAGCTCTGTCTTCCGTTTCTAAGTCTCTAAAGGGTCTTTGAAAGAACTCAACCAATTGGCCGTAGCCATGTAGGCCTATCCAAATGTGCTTCGTGGCCGACGTAAGCTCCCCCAACACGTCCATGCGCTGTTCCTGCTCAGTAGAAATCCAGTGTTGTCTCATTAGGCTCCTGGAAAAGACGGTTTGCGTTTCTCTAGAAATGCTGTTGTGCCTTCCTTAAAATCTTCCGTCTCAAAACAGTCACCAAAAGCTTGAACCTCTACATCGTATCCTATTGCACCTTCTAACATTCCTGCGTTTACCGCTTCAACAACAAAACCCATCGCTACAATACTGTTTTTCATGAATGATGACGCCATTTTTTGAGCTGTTTCTAAAAGCTCCTCCGGGGCAACAACATGGTTTACTAAACCATAGTTCAATGCGGTTTCAGCGTCAATCATTTTAGCGCTAAACAGCATCTCAAATGCCCGACCCTTGCCTATTAACTGCGGCAAACGCTGTGTTCCTCCATATCCTGGAATCAATCCCAACGATGTTTCCGGCAATCCCATTCTAGCGTTCATAGAGGCTATTCTAATGTGCGCCGACATAGCCAGCTCTAGTCCACCGCCCAGTGCAAATCCGTTTATCGCGGCAATCACCGGTTTTGGAAACTCTTCTATGATATTAAAGACCGTCATGTGCCCAGTCTTTGCTAATTCTGTTCCCTGCGCTCCGCTAAAGTCTGCAAACTCTTTAATGTCTGCGCCAGCGACAAACGCTTTTTCACCAGAGCCTGTAAGCACCACCACCTTTACTTCGTTGTTATCACGGAAAGCTTCGAAAGCCTCGCCAATCTCTTCCAAGGTTTGTTTGTTCAATGCATTGAGTTGCTTTGGTCTATTGATAGTTACTAGCGCTAACCCTTCGTTAATCTCTACGATTACATATTCCATCATGTCTTATTTTATGTTTGTGAGAGGCAGTTCAATGGTAAAAGCTGTTCCGTGATCTCCAGTACTAAAATTAATTGTCCCGCCAAAATTTTCTATTAGATTTTTAACCATGGCAAGGCCTAGTCCCATCCCTGAACTCTTTGTGGTAAAGTTGGGTTCAAAAACCCTGTCTTGCATCTGCTGTGGTATACCGGTTCCGTTGTCTCGAATTATTACTACCGCTTTATCCTGCGTTTTTTCAATGGAAACCTCCACAGCCGCCCTAGAACCCTCTGGTATACTTTGAAGGGCGTTCTTCACGAGATTGTGTATAATTCTTGACCACTGGCCTTTGTCCACCTTAGTGTAAACGGCCCCTGTGGAAACAAAGGTTACACCGCGGTCAATATATAGGGAAACTGCGCTATTCGTTTGATATGAAATATCTAGACTTTCTGCTTTGAGTCCAGGCATTTGTGCAAACCTAGAAAACGCCTCTGCAATATTGGTTAGCGACTCTATTTCTTCGAGCAGGTGCGTTGACATCGACTTCATTTCTGTAACATCTGTTTCGCGCTGCATCATCTGCAGCGTAAGCTTCATCGGGGTAAGTGGGTTTGTGATTTCGTGAGCCACTTGCTGTGCCATTTCCTTCCACGCGCTTTCTCTTTCGCTTCTGGCTAATTCTATCGCAGTGGTCTCCAGTTTGTCAACAAGAACATTGTATTCTTGGATAAGCTCCCCTATTTCGTCATTCAACCGCCACGTTAGTTTTTCGTTGGACTTATTAATACGCACTTTTTTTAGTTGATCAATAAGAAGTCTAATGTTGTTGCTTATGTAATTGGAGAAGAACAAGGCAAACGTAATTCCGATGACAAACAGGAGTATATACAGCAGTAATAGTTGACGTAAAAAAGCAACATCCTCCTTTGGAATAGCTGAGGGATCTATTTCATAGGGTATTCTTACGACGAGTTCTACACGATTGTTGTTCCCTAAAATCTCACTCGTCGACGTTAAGAAGTTTCCTTCATTGGTGACTTTTCGACCCTGACTTTTAGCTGATCCCGCGTATTCGGTAAGGCGCCGAGGAAAAATCGCGAGGGGTCCGTTTTTTACTACGCTCGCGGTAATTAAATCGCCAGACGAGGTATATATTCCAACGTCTAGTTTGTGAATTGAGCTGATTTCTATGACTTTCCCAGATAGAATAGGTTTCCACTGGGTGGCAAGCAAGCCTTTATTCTGGTTGTTACTGGTTAAATAGTCTATGTGACTAAGGATCGCTTTTTCTTTGCGCTCTAGACGCTCGAAATGATAGTTTCTATTCTCAAGACGAAAATGATAGAGGCTGAAAATTCCAGTCAACAGAAATGCAACCACTATAGTGAGCAGCATTAATAGAAAGGTGCGAACACGCAAGGTTAGAAAAGACGACATGTACCGAAGTTAAAACATTAGATGTCTCAACGGATGTTGGTCATGAGGTTTTATACAAACTTCTCACGCAATGGCTTCGTTGGAATAATCACTTTTCCTCCAAGTTTACTGCTGTGAATTTCGCCACTTTTTAGCAGTCGTTGAGCTGTTGCTCTAGAAATATCAAAAATTTCCATTAGTTCATTTACACTTATGAACTCCTTCTCTAAAAGAGTGGCTTGGCGCATTGGAATTGGAATTGGTTTGGAAGCGCAAAATCAAAAAAAATATCTACAAACCCGCCACGAAAGCGATTTACCTTATTAAATAGTATGTTCAAATAAAAATGAACAGCAAAAAGCCCGCTCTTGATAGAACGGGCTTTTTAAATTACAAGGTTGGAAGGGTTATGCTAGAGCGTCAGCTCCTCCAACAATTTCAAGAATCTCATTGGTAATGGCCGCCTGACGCGCTTTGTTATAGACCAGCTTTAAGTCCCCTTGAAGCTCCTGTGCGTTATCAGTCGCTTTGTGCATTGCGGTCATTCTCGAGCCATGCTCTGAGGCGTTAGCGTCCAACAATGACGCATACAATTGCGTCTTTAAAGAAATAGGTATTAGATCGTCCAATATCTCGGTCATCGTGGGCTCGTACAAATATTCAGTAGTGTCTACATTAACCTCCTTGCTGTCTAATGCCAATGGCAAAAATTGCTCTACCGTAGGTATTTGAACCGCTGCGTTTCTGAAAGAGTTATATATAATAACCACCTTATCAAAATCTCCACCCAAATAACCCTTCATCAATGATTCAGCGTAATCAGAAGCGTTAGCAAAAGTGATCTCGTCCCAAAGCTCTGTGTTACTCTCTGCTAATCGAGTGTCGTACTTAAACGCTTCACCTGCTTTTTTACCTATCGAAGCAATGCTTATGTCCTCATCGTTGCTATTCATATAGGCCTTGGCCTTTTTTACAACGCTTGAATTAAACCCTC
>Ga0209815_1002078_pt1 | contig 12521 bp, 12 predicted proteins | sample CoawatmetaG00DNA_FD_187507 | JGI IMG/M metagenome (GOLD analysis project Ga0209815, IMG submission 187507) | Marine microbial communities from the West Antarctic Peninsula - Coastal water metaG002-DNA (SPAdes) (version 2) | ecosystem: Environmental > Aquatic > Marine > Coastal ...
CTCCAAAACCAGATGCAACTTACACAGCTAAAATGAATTACTTTAAAAAATTCCCAGCTTTAAGTTCATCAGTTGCAACAAATTATATTTTAGAAAGTCATCCAGCAATTTATTTGTATGGATCATTATTTCATGCAGCAAACTTTTTAGGTGGTATCAATCCACAACAAATCCAAACTTGGCAACAAATGTATGCAACAGCTATGGAACGATTAGAGTTAAACGATAGAGAAGATGAATACAATGGAAGTCCGTTACAAGTTAGAACTGTAACCTCAGTAAGATCTCCATTTGTTTCAATTTCTTAACAACAGGAAAAAAAAATAATGCAATTACCTTTTGGCGAATGGCTACCAGATCAACCAGATCATTTGAATCCTGGTGCAACTGTGGCGACTAACGTCTACCATGCCCAAACTTCATACAAGCCTGTAAAGGGTTTAGTATCTTATAGTGGTACATCAACAGTTACACAAAATGCAAAAGGTGCTGGATCGTTTCGTAATAATGAAAACACAGTATTCACTTTTGTAGGAACAGAAGATACTATTTATCAACTAGCATCTGGATCTTTTGTAGATAAAGGAGCTGGTGGATTATTTTTAACTACAGCTAAAGCTACTTGCACAATTACAGTTTCAGATTATGCAAATATTGGAGCTAGTAAAACTATTACTTTAAAAAAAAATGATGCTTCAATTGTTGTATTTACTTCAACAACTGGCACAGCATCTGGCACTCAGTTTAAAGTAGAAACAAATAATAATACAACAGCAACAAATTTAAAAACTGCAATTAATGCTCATGCTGATTTTACAGCAACAGTTGCAGATGCAGTAGTGACTGTAACAAGAGCAGCAGTAGGTAGATTAAATTTAACTAATGTTTCATCAGATACTGTAAGATTAACAACAACAAATTTTATTGGTGGAACTCCTTTAAGTGGAACTGCTAATGACTTTATAACTTTTACTCAATTTGGTAATTTTGTAATTGCTACAAATGGTGTAGATGTTCCTCAATATTTTTTAATGGGTACATCAACAGGATTTGTTAATTTACAAGCTCTAGCAGACGCATCAGGTTCTGGAACAGTACCAGCTAAATTTAGAGTTTCAGGTGTGATAAGAGATTTTTTAGTAACTGGTAATATAGAGGGTGCAAAAAACAGAGTTGCATGGTCAGGATTAAATGACATTTCAACATGGGAAGCTGGTGTTAAATCATCAGATACTCAAGACTTGCCAGGCTCTGGTGGACAAGTAGTTGCAATAACTTCTGGTGAAGTTGGATATGTTTTTAGACAAGATCAAATTATAAGAATGGATTTTGTTGGAGGAGCAACAATATTTCGTTTCTCAGTAATCTCTCCAAATAGAGGAGCTGTATTTGGACAAACAGTTTGCCAAGACAACAGACAAATTTTCTTTTACGCATCAGATGGATTTTTTCAAATCAATGGCGATCAAGTATTGCCGATAGGAGCTGAGAAAATAAATAGATTTTTTGATAGTGATTTAAATAAAGCATATACAGATAGAATTACTGCTGCTGTTGATCCATTTAATACTTTAGCAATTTGGTTATATCCCTCAAAAGATAATCCAAACACAACTGGTATTTGTGATAAAATGTTAATCTATAATTATGTAACTCAAAAATGGTCAATTGCAAAAATTAAAGCATCACAAATCTTTAAACAATTTGTAGTAGCTAACACAGTTGAGTTAATGGATATTATAAGTGAGAACTTAGATGAAATTAATATTTCATTAGATACTCCATTTTGGACAACAGGGCATTTGTATTTAGGTGCTATTGATGAAAATTTTAAAGCAGCTATTTTTTCTGGAAAAAATTTAGAAGCCGAACTTGAAACTAAAGAAACAGAATTGTTTCCAGGTGCAAGAGCAAATGTAACTGGTGTTAGACCAATTGTAGATGCTAGTGCAAATGTAATTATTAAAACTAGAGATAAATTATCAGATGCAGTTACATCATCAGCATCAAGTTCAATGAATGATTCTGGTATTAATCCAGTAAGAAAATCTGGTAGATACTTTAGAGCTAATGTAAAAATTCCAGCAGAAAGCATTTGGACTAATGCACAAGGAATAGATTTAACAGCTAGTCCAGGTGGAACAAGATAATGAGTGATAAAATTGATATTGATAATGTTCGTTACTCAATTGAAACACAAGAATATTTTCAAAGACAAATTGAAGAAGCAGTAAATACATTAATTAACAAAAATAATACTGAAAGCGATAAGGCTTTTAGTTGGTTTATGAATTAGGAGCAAATAAATGTCAGGAATAAAAGATTACTCAACAACACAAGCAAATAATATTGATCTAAATGGAATTGATACCAATGAGGGTATGCTTCCATCTAACTTGAACAATGCTATTAGAGCTTTGATGAAAAATACTAGAGAATGGTATAACGATAGCCAATGGGTTGAGTATGGTGATGGTGATGCAGCTTTTACAGCAGCTTATGCAAGTTCAACTTCTTTTACAATTGCTGGTGTTAATGTTACAGCAATTTATCATGCTGGAAGAAGAATTAAATTAACAGCTTCTACACCTGGTACAATTTATGGAACAATTAGTTCTTCAACTTTTTCTACAAACACTACAGTAAATGTAACTTGGGATAGTGGTTCGTTATCAAGTGAAGCTATTACAAATGTTTACATTGGTGCTTTATCTAAAACAAACAATTCTATTCCAGATGGTATTATTGAAACTATTAAATTAGCAGACGGATCAATTGCATCTATTAAAATTGCAAGTGGTGCAATTACAGTTGCTAAGATGGCAGTTAATTCTGTTGATTCTGACCAGTATGTAGATGGCAGTATTGATACTGCACATATTGCATCTGCTCAAGTAACAGCAGATAAAATTGGAACTAATGCTGTAACTACAGCTAAAATAAATGCTGATGCTATAACTGGTGCAAAAATAGCTGACGACCAAATTAATAGTGAGCATTATGTAGATGGTTCAATTGATACAGCTCATATTGCAGACTCACAAATTACAGTTGCTAAAATGGCAGCTAACTCAGTAGACTCAGATCAATATGTTAATGGATCAATTGATACAGCACACATAGCTGATTCTCAAATTACTACTGCAAAAATAGCAGATGGTGCAATTGTTAATGCAGATGTTAATGCAAGTGCAGCAATAGATGCAACTAAAATTGCAAATGGAACAGTTACAAGTGCAGAATTTCAGTACATTAATACTTTATCATCTAATGCTCAAACACAAATAAATGCTAAAGCTGCAACAACATATGTTGATAATGCAGTAGCTGGATTAAGAACTAGAATTATTGCAGAGTGTGCTTCAACAGCAAATATTAATTTATCAAATGGTTTAGAAGCTGGTGATACAATTGATGGTGTAACCCTAGTTGCTGGAGATAGAGTTTTAGTTAAAAATCAAAGTACAGATACAGAAAATGGTTTATACCTTGCAGTAGGATCTGGTGCTGGTGCAGCATCAAGAGATCCAGAACATAATACTATTGCAGAATTATCTGGTGGTATGGTTATAACTAATCAAGGTTCTGCAAATGATAATAAAATATTTTTATGTACTACAAATACTGATGCAACATTAGGATCTACAAGTATTACTTATACTGTAATTACACCAAGTAACTCAGGAACTGTAACTTCTGTTGTTGCTGGAACTGGTTTATCTGGTGGTACTATTACATCTGCTGGAACAATAGCAATTGATACAGGAACAACTGTAGATAAAACAACTGCACAAACTCTTACAAACAAAACTTTAACTTCACCAAAAATAAATGAAAATGTAGCATTAACTTCTACTGCAACAGAATTAAATTTATTAGATGGTGTTAGTGGATTGGTTCAAGCAGACTTAACTAAACTTGCAGCTATAGATGCTACAGCAGCAGAAATAGACAATCTTGATGCTTTAAGTAGAGGAAGTATTATTTATGGTAATGCTAGTGCTGCCACAGCAATTTTAACTAAAGGTACAGCTAATCAAGTATTAACATCTGATGGTACTGATATTTCTTGGGGTGATGCTTCTGGTGGAGGTCTTTCTTTTCAATCAATAGTTACAGCTTCAACTGTAACAGTTGCAGCTGGAAATGCTTATTTAATTAATACAACATCAAATGCTTGTACTGCTACATTACCATCTTCTCCAAGTGTAGGAGATGAAGTACAATTTATTGATTATGCTGGTACGTTTGATACTAATGCCTTAACAATAGATCCCAATAATGTAAAAATTCAAGGTGGAACAGTTAATTTACAATTAACTGGAGAAAGAGAAGCAACTTTATTACGTTATGTAGACACAACTCAAGGGTGGTTATCTATTTCTGGAACTAATGAAAGTTTATCTGGTTTGCCTTATGCAACAAATTTTTTAGTTATTGCTGGTGGAGGAGGTTCTGGTGCATCGCAATCTGGTTCTGGTTCTGGTGGTGGTGGAGCAGGAGGATTTAGAACTTCTACTCAAAATTTAGCTGTTGGAACTGAAATTACAATTACAGTAGGAGATGGTGGTTCTGGTGGAGCTGGTACATCAGCTGGCAATGATGGTGGTCAAGGTGGTTCTTCATCTATTTCTGGTTCAGGTTTAACAACAATAACTTCTGCTGGAGGTGGTGGTGGTTCTGCTGCTGATGGTGGTGTTGGTCAAGCTGGTGGTTCTGGTGGGGGAGCTGGTGGTTCACCTTCAGCACCTACTGGTCAAGCTGGTGGTGCTGGAAATACTCCAAGCACTTCTCCTTCACAAGGTAATGCTGGTGGAACTGTAACATCTGGTAGTGGATATGGTGCAGGTGGTGGTGGTTCTTCTGCACAAGCTGCTAATGGTGGTGGTGGTAGTGTTGAAGGTGGAGGTGCAGGTACTGCAAATTCAATTACTGGTTCTTCTGTAACTTATGCCGCTGGTGGAAATGCAGGTAATGCAGCACCTGGTGCTGTGGGTACAGCAAATACAGGAAATGGTGGTTCTGGTTCTGGTCAAGGAAATGCAGGAAGTGCTGGAGGAAAAGGTGTTGTTATTTTAAGTATACCAACTGCTAATTACACAGGAACTATAACTGGTTCACCTACAGAATCTACATCAGGTTCAAATAAAATATTAAAATTTACAGGAAGTGGGAGTTACACAGCATAATGGCTACATTCGCAAAAATAGGATTAAATTCAAAAGTAATAGAAGTTCTTTCAGTTCATAATAACGAACTACTAGATTCTAACGGAGTTGAACAAGAAGTTAATGGAATAGATTTTCTAACTAAATTAACTGGTTGGTCTATTTGGAAACAGACTTCTTATAACACTTATGGTGGGGTTCATTCTTCAGGTGGAACACCTTTAAGAAAAAATCATGCTGGAATAGGTATGACTTACGATGAAGATAGAGATGCCTTTATATCTAAAAAACCTTACGCATCATGGATATTAAATGAAGATACTTGTCTTTGGGAATCACCTATTGGTAGCATACCAGAAATAAATTCTGAACAACAAGATCAAAATACATCTGGAACTCATAAATGGAATTATGCTTGGAATGAAAATAATCAAACATGGGATCTAATAGATAATCTTAACACTTAACAGACAATAAATATTTGTTAATAATATGAAAATACCTATTATTGAAAATTTATTTCCAACTCCTATTTATATGTCAAATATAGATAGAACATTTACAAAACAAGAATTACAATTTGTAACTGAACAAAAAAAACATTGTGTTAAAAATGAAGGAAACATTAACACAAAAGATAATTATATTTTAAATAGAAAAGAATTTAAAAATATTAAAAAATTTATTGATAAAACTTGTCAAGATTATTTAGAAAAAATTATTTCTCCTAAAAATAATATAGAACTTTACATAACTCAATCTTGGTTAAATTATACAGAAGAAAATCAATATCATCATCAACATTCACACCCTAACTCAGTTGTATCAGGTGTATTCTATTTTGATTGTAATAAAGAAAATGATAAAATTAAATTTACAAATCCAAGAGGTTATCAACAAATAGTACCAGAAATAGAAAAATACAATTTATGGAACTCAAACACATGGTGGTTTGCTTTAGAAACTGGTCAATTAGTAATGTTTCCATCATCAACTATTCATCAAGTAGAAACTAAAAAAGGAAATAATACTAGAATAAGTTTAGCTTTTAATACTTTTTATAAAGGAACTATAGGTTTAAATAAAAATTTAACAGAGTTGATACTTTAATAACAAAATTAATATTAAAGCTACTACAAGGTAATTATGGCAAATACTTATAAATTTAAAGGTGTTGCGTTAGCAACAGCATCAGAAACTTCACTAATAACAGCAGCTAGTAATGAAACTATAATTATAAAATCTATAAGAGTTACAAATAATACAGCTAACACTCCAACATTTTCACTAGATGTTTTGGATAGTTCTGCAAGTAATGCAGAATATACAATATTAAAAACACAATCACTTACAGCTAATAGTTCAGTTGAAATTTTAACAGTACCTTTAATACTAGAAAGTTCAGATCAACTAAAGGCAACAGTTAGCTCAACAGACTCAGTTCATATAGGAATAAGTTACTTAAATATTACATAATGAATTTAGTACATATACCCTCATCTAATTTAGATGACGTTTGGAATTTAGTTAAAAAAGATATTAGCGAAGCATTGGCATACTCTGGCAATCATACTAATGCAGATTTTGTTTATGATGTTTTAAAAAAAGAAACAATGCAGTTATGGGTGGTGTGGGATAAAGACAAACCAACAGCTTTAGAAAAATATTACGGAGTTGTAGTTACAGAAATAGTTGAAAGAAAACTAAAAAAATCTTGCAATATTTTTATTGTTACAGGCAGACACAGACAAAAATGGCAACATCTAATAAGTGTAATAGAAGATTTTGCTTTAGATAATCAATGTTCAAACATGGAACTAATAGCAAGAAAAGGATGGGAAAAAATTATGGAACAATTTAATTATAAAAGAACTCATGTAGTTTTAGAAAAATCAATAACACAAAAGGGGAATAAATAATGTCATTTGGAGGAGGAGGATCTGGTGGAGGAACTGTTACATCAACTGGTGTTGAACCTTATGCACCAGCAAAACCAGTTTTAAATCAAATTTTATCAGAGTCTGGTCAATTATATAATCAAGGTGTAAATGCTAGTGGCTATGTTCCACCATCAACACAAACAACAACTGGATTAGCCCAACAAGAAGTTCTTGGAACTGCTGGTTATAATCAATTAAAAGATACTTTAGCTGGTAATTATACTAATCCTTATTTGTCACCCATGTTGCAAAACGCAACAAGTGAAATTGCAAATAGTATTAATAGTGAATACAGTCTTGCTGGAAGGACTCCAGGTAGTGCGATGAATCAACAAGATATAATCGCTGGTGTGGCTGACTATGCCTTACCTTTAGCTTTTAATCAGTACAATACTGAAAGACAAAACCAATTAAATATAGCTGGTAGTGTTCCAAGTTTAACTCAAACAGGATCTCAATTAGAAAATATTGATAGACAAAAAAACTTAGCACCTTTTGCATCACTACAACAATATGCTGGTTTAGTTACACCTATTGCTAGTGGGTTTCCAACACAACAAAATCAAACACAAACACAAGCTAGTCCAGTAACAACTGCTTTAGGTGGTGCTTTAATAGGCTCTAAATTTGGTGGTATGCAAGCTGCTGGGGGAGCTTTAGCTGGTTTGTTAGCTGGATTATTATAATGGATAAAATACATAAAATAATTTACGACATAAAAACAGACATAGATCAAAACACATCTAAATATATTATTGGTTTAATAATTTTTTGTATAATTTCAATAATTTTATAAGGACATAAATGTTATCAAAAGACAAAAACTTTGTAATACAAGGTGGTGTAAAAAACTATCTTGGTAAAACCAAAGAAGTTAAAGCACCTAAATTTTGGAAATCATCTAAAGACAGTCCGTCAACAGAACTTGTATATATTACGGAAGCTGAAAAAGGATTATTACTTGAAGCCAATTTACATAACTCTTTAGATAATGGAAAACCAAATGTCGGTGCATCTGGTCTTTTAAGTTTAGATGGTCAAGGAGATATGGGTGGATCAGAAGATAAAGGTACTAATGATGATGGTAGTAACAATCCTGGTAATACAAGAAGTAATTTTGATTATGAGAGTGAAGCCTACAATGTAGCTGAAACTAAAAATTTTGATTATGAGAGTGATGCTTACAATGTAAAAGAAACTAATAATTTTGATTATGAAACAGATGCTTACTCAAATATTAAAACAACTGTAACACCACAATTTAATCAAGATGGTAAATTTACTGGAGTTAAAACTGATGGAGTTGGTATTGTAAAAGGCGAAACATATACAGCTAAAACTATTCAAGGTGTGATGCTAGACTCTACCATTAGTGATAAAGAAAAAATTGCAACATTAAATAGCTTACAAGCAATTGCAAACTCTACAAGAAATTCAGGAAAACCAAATGTAGATATAGAAGGTAAAGCATATATTCAAAATGCTATTGAAGTTAGTTTAGATAGTTTAAAAAATGATAGCTTTTATGATGACTTAACAAGTAAGATGAACTTAGATGCTTCAACTTATAATGATGGTTTTTTAGATGCTCCAGTAGAAACTTTTCTTAAATCAAGTATTGGTATAACTGGTGTCAATCCAATAACAGGAGCTATGTCTATTATTGGTAAATCATTAATGGATGCTTTTAAAAATAAACAAGCACTAGATATTTTAGGATTTGATGGAACTAAACTTAAAGCTAACTATTCACAAGTTGGAGATGATGGTGGCATATTAACTAATAAAGAATATTTACTAGGTAATACACTTGATAGAAGTCAAATTAATCAAGCAGTTCCAGATATTATTTCTGGTGGAAATAGTTTGCCAGACTCTATGGTTAATAGTTATTTTGATAATGTAACTGGGGGTTCATTTTCTCAAAGCTACAACGATATAAAATCAAGATTAGAAAATCAAATAAGCACAAGCCAAAATGGCAAAGTACACAAAGACAATATATTTTATGACTACTTACAAAAGGAAGGACTACTAAATGGTTAAATCATTATTATACAGCCCAGAAGTATTGGGTGGATTATCAATACTAACACAAGGTCTGGCTGGTAAATCTCCAGAAGTAGTTATGCCTAGCCTTATGCAAGGTGTTCAAACTGCATCAGCTATGTCTAAGTTTGAAGATGAAGAAGATAAAAAGAAATTTATAGAAAAATATAAAGATCAAGTTCCAGAATCAGACATGGATTTATATTTATACGATCCACAGCTTTATATAAAAAATAGAGAATATGCTAAACCAGTTAAAGCAAACATAATGAATTTTATGAGCAAGAATGGTAAAGAAAATAGGAGTTTAGATATATCAACTGCAATTGGCAAAGCAGAGTCAAACAAAATGATGGCAGAGGGTTGGACTAAAACAGCCAGAACTGTAACAGGAGATACTGAAAGCTTTGGAAAAAAAGCTAAAGCAAATTCTGATACAAAAATACAAAATGCAATTAAATTAGACGCACAATTAGAGGGTATAGAAATGTTGCATGATCCTAGATTCTCAACTTACTATGGTATGGCTGATGCTAAGTTTGCAGAGGTTATGGAAAAATTAAATTTTAAAAACAGTAAAGAAAGACAAATCTTTATGGTTAAAAGAGGTGAGTGGGAATCTTCTGTTCAACAATATTTTGCTGATTATAGAAAAGCAATTACTGGTGTTGCTGCTGGTGAAAAAGAAATTAAATTGCTAGAAGCATCTGTTGCTAATGTAAATGATGCACCAAGTGTTTTTATTAGAAAAATAAGACTTTCAAGAGCTTTAATGAAACAAGTAGTTGAGAGAAATAGAGTATTTAAAAGTGATGGTGGTATGGCAACTTTTGATGATAAGGGAAAACCAACTGGCAAGTATAAAGAATTTTTATCTAAACCAGAAAATCAAATCCAAATTAATAAAGAAATTGTAATACCTTTTATTCAAGATTTACAATATTACGAATACACCAAAAAACAAATAGATTATAAAATTAAACAATATTTTGGTGTGGGTGCTATTGAAAAAATTAATAAAATGTTAGAGGAAATGGAATAATGGCTACTTTAAGTGATAAAGCTCTGGAAAATTTAAAAATTTTAAGCCTAAAAGAAGATGAGGAAAATAATAATAATAATAAGCTTAGGTTAGATTTACTTCCCAGAACTGAAGATAATGAAACTATGGTTTTGCCAGATGTAAAAGATTTACCATTTGAATTTGATATGAATGATTTAAGTAATTCAGCAATCGCTGGAGTTCCTGATGCTGTTACATTTTTATTAGACATACCATATTTAATTTCTAAGGGTACAGCATTTGTAAGAAATGATATTGTCCATCCTTTGGCTATGAAAGCAATTAAAGCATCACAAGAAATTTTAGATATTTCAGATGTAGAGATGGCAGAGCTTGAAGAAAGAATAAATAAAAAAGTTGAGTTTGAAAAGAAAAATACAAAAATAGAAAACGAAAAATATTCAATTGGAACTAAGTTAAATAACAAGTTAGAAAAAAATAATGTTTATCCTTTTAATTATGAGTCTAGCACTGCTGGTGGTAAAATTATAAAAACTGCTGTTGAATATGCTTTACCAAGTTTATTGTTTGCTCCGTTTGGTTATGGGAAAGTTATGACAGCAACAGGATTTGCTAGTGGTGCAGTAGGCGAAACTATTACACAAGCTGGAACTGGTGACGATAATGCTCTTGCTGGAACTCTTACTGGTGTAGGTCTTAATGTAGCTGCTGATGTGATTGCACTTAGAAAAGGTAATGCTCAAGGTATTGCTAAACGAATTGTCGATACTTTTACAGATGCTGAATTAGATGCTGCAAAACTTGCACAAAAAACTGCTTTAAAAGATGGACTAGAAACAAAAGTATCAGATGTTTTAGAGGGGTCAGTAATTAATAAAGTTGAACAAGATGTTATGGCATCAGAAGTTGGCATGAACATTATAGATAAATTCTGGAAAACTAGACCAAAACAATTAAAAAACTATATTAAAAAATTTGCACAAGATATGGGTTTAACTAAAAATCCAAAAGTTTTATCTGAGGCAGAACAATTTCAAAATCTTAAAAATGTAGCAATGGCTTTAGAAACTAATAGAGCTTTTCTATGGAAAAAATCAGGTGGTCTTAAAATTAAAAATTTTAATTACGATATTAAATCAGTAGATAATATTGTTTTACAAATGAAAGATATTGCTAAAAAAACTAACGATAAAGAGTTGGTAGATTTTATGAATAAGTATGCTGTTTTAGTAAAATCATCAAAAGGCGATGGAGCTATATTACACAGAGTATTTAGAGAAATAAGGGATGCAAGATTAAATTTAAATAAAAATATAAACAAAACTATTTCACAAGAAAGCCAAATAGATTCTTTTAAAGTGGTGGGTGATAGTCTTGACGCATTGATGGCTACTAATAAAAATTATAGACCAGCTCAAGAAAGTTATATGGCTTTTACTAAAGCATACTTAACAGACGGATTTGATAAAGTTCAATTTTTTAAAGATATTAAATTAGCTAAAAATGCAATTTATACTAACCAAGATTTAACTGGTAAAATTTATAAATTTTTTGGATCTGATAAGGTTTTACCTAAAGATATAAAATTAATGGCTGAGGCTTTTGCTGAGTCTGGTAAAATAACAACAGGCATGACTAAAAAAGAAATTGCTAAGGTTGAAAAAAATCAAAATGCTTGGAGGGATATAATCTCAGGTTATTTTGAAACTAATTTTTTACAAGCTCACACAAAAGGCATGGAGAAAGGTTTAGCAGATGGTTCTAACCTATATAAAGCCATAATGAATAACCCAATTAAAAGAGCTAACATGGCTGAAATGCTTTATCAACTTGCCAAACAACAAGACAAAACTATACAAAAAATTGATATACAAAAATCTTTAGATTCTTTTGCAACAATTTTAAAAGGCACAGGAAACAAAACTGCTATTGGATCTAATACTTTTGATAAATTTTCTGGTGCTGATATAATGGGTAAGAATATGGTAAGTACAGGTCTTGGTAAAAAAGGTGCAATACCTTTTTCTGAAATGATTAGTAATTTCTTTTTTGAAAGAGCTAGGTCTAAATCATCTGAGCAATTAGCTAAAGCTTTAGTAAGTGCAAATGGTGTAGAGGAATTAATTAAACTATCAAAAGGTTGGAAAGACCCAAATAATGCTAAAACTTTTATAGTTAATATTTTAAAACTTGGACAAAATGAGGAGGCTATGAATTAATGGCTTCTCAATCTGTAAAAAATTCGCAAGACATTATAAAGTTACAAGGTGAGATAAAACTCATTAACAATAAATTAGACACAATCACACACAACCATTTACACCATTTAGATTTAGAGAT
>Ga0209815_1002085_pt1 | contig 12489 bp, 3 predicted proteins | sample CoawatmetaG00DNA_FD_187507 | JGI IMG/M metagenome (GOLD analysis project Ga0209815, IMG submission 187507) | Marine microbial communities from the West Antarctic Peninsula - Coastal water metaG002-DNA (SPAdes) (version 2) | ecosystem: Environmental > Aquatic > Marine > Coastal ...
ATTCCATCTGCAATACTTATTAAAGCATTTTCCAATTCTAGTATTTTCTCCCTAGAACTTACAACAACCTTATTCTTAGACATATTTAATTTGATTTATATCTATAATAGTCACACTTTTTGCTCTCTATTTACTGCTTTCAAAAAACCCAGTACCAACGTTAAATAACTCTGATTTAATTTGTGAGCTGTTTCTGTATTCTACAGAAGCATAATAACCCAGTATACTAGACATATTTGCTTTGTTGTCTTTACTAAACATAATGTAACTTCCAGTAGTGCAAACGGTACCGCTCCCAACGCACGGTGATTTTATCCCCCCTTGTGAAACTCTTCTTGATGCTGGCGCTCCAGGCTGAGTTAAAACTCTATTCCAAAATGTTTCAAAAGAACCGCCGTATACTATATTAGCGCTGTTAGAACCTGAGCTTGCTGCCAACGTACTTAAAGGAAACAACCGTGATGAAGACCAATTATCATATGGTGCTGCTAAAGCAAAAGAACTGTGCGCCGCGTACTCTGCTTGCCATAAATCTATTATTTCATGAACACTATATAAGTGTCCAGAAGAATCGGGGGCAACAGTCGGTGGGCTTGGTATAAAATGTGTGCGCGTCCCGCCGGTTAAGGTATATGGTCCTGGCCCAACCTGAGTGGGGTTGGGTCCTGAGGTTTCGTTTTTTATAAAGCTATCAAACTTCCATATTCCGCCATCCCAATCCTCAAAAACGTAATCAGAAAAAAGTGAAGTTTGATCGTTATTCCAAAACCAGTGCAGAACCATTGCATTAAACTCATGTTTCTCACGCATGTTATCTTCAGTTGGACTACTACCAGCGCTAGGTAAAGTGTAACTGTATAATAAAGGGCCATTGTCATCGGGACCAGGTAGACCTCCGCTACTCCAGTAGGTCGAGGCTTGAGGATCTACAAAACCTGCAGAATTTGATTGTAAAGCAGCGTATGTAATTACAGTTTTATTAAGGCAAGGTCCTGTTGGCGCGATAACACACCCACCTGCTACAATACTCGAGAAATACTTATTAAACAAAACTTGATCCATATCGCAAGTTATAAAGCTATTGGTTCCATTCCAAGGTGTTATAGTTAATATTTCACCAAGATCAACAACCCCATCTATATCATTTGTAATATGAGGAGTGGTTGTAGATGTCCATGGACCACCAAGTGGATTACCAGGAACACTAACAGGTAATGGATTACTAAAGTAAGCATTATCACCAACCTGTACAGAGGTGTTTAAAGGATTATCAAAAGTAATTTGTATTATTGGCATAATTATTATTTTACTGTAATTATAATTGTTTTTTCATCACTCATTGGATTTGTTGCTGTATCATCATCAACGAGCGCGGTGGTTCCATCATGTGTAACTCTATACTTTATAACCTCTTCGCCTACAAAATTTGGGTTTGGTGTATAAGTTAAATTAGGAAATTGTAAGCCACCTTCTTCTTTTATACCTACTGTTACCACGCCGTGAGAAGAGCCCTTAGTAATAGCGTGTCGTTTTGTTAATTTATTACCATCAATATCACCGTTACTAAGGTTAAATGTTTTAGCAGCACTGTTTGCTTCTGTAGTAAAATAGTGGTTTCTTATGTTTGGTTTTCTAGTTATTAAGTTAGATAAATCTAAAGTGTAGGTTGTATCGTAAATTCCAAATGACTTAGTTGTAACTGTTTTTGTAAGTGTTACAGTATTTGTCCCGCTTCCCGTTGGAACTATTGATCCAATGAATTGAGTTTTATTATCATCAAACTCTAACACCATGCCGTTTGGTATATACACGTCTCTATCAACGCTTATACATGCCTCATTATCACTATTCATTTGAGTTAAAACTTTAGACACTATAGCTCCGGAAGTAAATTTAAATGTAGCGTTACTATCTTTTCTTATAATTAACTTTTTAGAAACTGTAATGTTTTTAGCGCAATCTACAGATTCAATAGCAGCAACTATAGTGCCGTTATAATAAACAGACATACCGCTAAATAAACCAGTAGTGTTTTCTAACTCAAATTTATCTGTCTTTTTTTTACAATTAGGTACTTCTAAACTATTAGTTACCATTTTAACTTTTTCAACAGTTCCTTTTAAAGTCATTCCAGAAACTAGATCACCGGATATAATGCTGTTTTTAATGCCTGATGTCAGCGGTTTTAAATTCAACGATTTATCCCTAAAACTACTTCCAGGTCGATTAACAACTTTTTTAACAGCAGTGCTACTGCTTGTGGCTCTACCAAAATTATAACTTTTAACGTAAAAAAACCCATCAGTAGAACTTGATTCTGATACTATTGTAGTCCAACTACCTTGTAAAACACTACCACTTCCTTCTCCTCTTTGCACTAAGGTAGAGTCAGCATCACCACTTAGTGTTGCAGCTGAAATTACTTCTTTAATTGATGTAAGTGGAGCTTTAAAGGTTATCGTTGAAATTGGATATTGATTAAGAATAATATTTTCTACACCATATCCATATCTTACGTTTGCATGTGGAGTTAGTATTATCTCATAATGCTCACTTATTAAACCACCTTTTATATTAGGAAACTCTTGTGTAAAAACATATTTACCATTGTTAGGTATCTCAACGTTTTCTAACTCATTTTCCATTATACTGCAACCAGAGCTATCTTTTATGCTTATAGTAAATCCTGCTTTAGGAGTACCAGTAATAGTTACTCGCCTTCTTTCACCAATTGACTTTAAGTTCTCATTTTCTTTTTCAACTACAAAATTGCTTATTCTAACCTTACCAAAAGCTAACTCGTTAATACGTAGTTTAATTAGTTCAACCTCTTCACTTGTTAAGTCAAGTGCACTAGCTTCATCAAACAACTTGTCTATTTCTTCTATTTTTAAGTTTTCAATCTCTTTTTTTGTCATATTTCATCTTAAGTGTTTTCAACAAGCGTGTTGTTTCTGTTAATTTTTATAGAGGGGAAAAAGTGGTGTTAGGTGGTAACTCCCAAGTAGGACTACTTGGTATGGCAGCTGCTATAACTACTCTAGCTGGGCTACCCACGTGTATCACAAATCCCGTCTGTCCATTCGGATTATTAATAGCGTGTAACTCAAGGGTATTCAAGTTTATTGTATCACCTAGGTATAGGTTAGCTACGTTATTAGAACTCATCTCCAAATAGAATAAAGCAGGATTATTACTTACATCAAGGCTTGTGAGTTGATTATAATTACAAGACAACAGCTCTAAAGCAGGATTATTACTTACATCAAGGCTTGTGAGTTGATTAACACCACAACCCAAAACAGTTAAAGCAGTAGCTCCACTTACATCTAAACTTGTGAGTTGATTAGATAAACAATACAAATCAGTTAAAGCAGTATTTTGACTTACATCAAGGCTGGTAAGTTGATTAGAATTACAATCCAACAGCGCTAAAGCAGTATTTTGACTTACATCAAGAGAGTTGAGGAATTGGTTATCAACGTAAAGCATCTCTAAAGCTATAAAAGCTTCAAGACCAGGGTTCAAAAGTTGCCCACCACCCCCAAACAAAGGAACAGGAGCTGGTTGACCAGTAACACCGTTACTTAAATCTAGCTCCTTCACTATTTCTGCTGGATAATTGCACATGGTTCCATCATAGCTAATTCCATTACCCATAGCGCCTGGTGTACCTCCATTAACGGTAACGGCAACTCCATTTGAACCAGGGACTGGTGGTAAGTGTGTTTCTAAAAAAAGCTCAAAGCGAGAGTATAAGCCGGTAGTATCAACGCATTGTAAACCAATACCACATGCAGCTTGACAAGCATCAAGCGGTAACGCATCACCATTAGCCACGGAGTATTGCCCTAAACCAGTACCAGGATCTATACAAGCAAAATCAACACAATTATAAGATTCAGGTGCAGCAGGACAAATATCATACAAATCATCACCTACTTCAACACAACCATTATCATCAGTTACCTCCCATCGGTAATAAGTGGAATGAAGAAGATTTGGTTCAAAAAGGACTATTGGATATGTAGCCGGATAAGATGCTGTTGACACCATTATACCGCTATTTGCAAGTGGAGTAAAAGGTAAAGAGCTTTTAAAGAATTTAATAGTTAAAACCGAAGGAGCAGCCATTCCAAGGGTAGAGTAATCCAAGCTTAGAGCTGAGATTGTGGTTTCTGCCGTGCTCATGCAAGAGGGCGCTGATGGTGCGGAGAAAACAGCGTTAGTTGATAACCCTACAAAATTCAGAACGTTTTGTGAAGTACAACTTGGACTGCTTGTGCAACCAATCCTAATATCAATATCAGTAAAACATCCTAAGTCGTCAGTGATTCTAACTACATAATCACCTGCAACTAAAAGTTGTAAAACAGACGTACTGTAGAAAAAATAGTTAGCACCACCATTATCATCTAAATATATTAAAGTAAGCGAACCCATATCATTGGAAAAGTATTCTGCTGACCAAGTTTGAGCACCAGCAGATGTTGCATTTACTAGAACTGAAATCTCTCCGTCGGAAAAAGTATCTGGGCATGATCCACCACTAAGCTCTGTAGCGTCGGTAATGTTAAAAGTTCCATCAAACGCATTTACACACGCTGGTGGATCTGGTGGTGGCATACAAGTAATAAGAAATGGCTGAAGTGTAGAGCAACCATTACTATCTGTAATTATAGCCTCCCAATCCCCATCACCAGGTAACGTGTAGCTATTAGAATCTCCAAAAAAGAAATATGTTGCTGGATCTATAAATTCATCTCCAGGGGTTGTGTTTGAGGCGTTTATAGATTTATAAACTACGTTCCAACTAGTAGCTGAAGGATCTAAAATAAGAAGTTTAACATGTACAGATCCGTTATTACAAGTTATATTTGTAGCACCAACTGGAAATACATCCATTTCTAAAGAGTAAACACATAAAGCACCGCACACCGTGTTTGTATCAGCTAAACATTGCTGCTCACCTGAATAAGCACCACCTAAACCCGGTATTTCAGTGCATTGATGAGTAGATCCTCCAAGAACTGAAACACCACAGGAAGTCCAATTGGGAGCAGGTCCTGGTGCTGGACGGCCTGGTTGGTGATTTGTAACCTGCGCGTTGTACCCACCTGGAAGAGGATAACTATAAGAAGTAATTACCGACATAAAAGCAATGTAAGACATTCCCGAATAAAAAACACCGCTGTTATCAACATTGTTATGCCACCAGTTTATATATGATTCAACACTAGTAGCATCCACCCAAAAACGACGGTATTGAAAACCAGTTGCAAGATCAGTTTCTGTTGTAATTGTATTGTAAAGAAGTGTAACATCAGTACCACCCGCAGCGGCAGTTGCTGTTACGATTTCGTCAGCTCTTCCTATATAAGTATTAGTAATAGGATCCAAAACATCATTCATACCGACAAAATTGTTGGAGTTATTTCCATTCCCAAACAATGCCCCGGTAGCCAACAAAGTCCCACTCATACCCATACATGATTTAACCGTGTCTCCACTAGAGTCTATCCAAAGTCGGTTTACAATTTGTATACTTTGATTTTCCCAGAAAAAATCAGAAAAAATAGTTGTTCCTAGGTCTAGCGTTGTACCCGTGTTTGGATCAATTACATAAGGATTCCCATCACAACAATCTATTGACCAATCACCTGGTAACTCCATACAATCCCAAGAGGTGTAACCACCATCAATAATATTAATACCACTATTATCGTCTATACCTTGAAAAGAAAATTCGTTTGTATCAATATTACCACCTTTACCATCATCAAGCCATTTTGTTGTTACGCCTTTTAATTGAGAAAACCATTTACCTTCCTTATCTTTAAATTCATGTAAATCTCCTTCTTGTAGGTTAGTATACATTCTATCCACATACCAACCTAATTTATCTTTATTATCCCAGTACTCTGCAGAGTTTTGAAGATCTTGCGTTATGTGTGATTGTGATCCTTCATAATTTAAAGTTCCAAAACTTTTAACAGATCCAGGTATTTCATTAAATAATACTTCTACACTAGAATCAAACTGCTCTTCATAGAAATTGTTATGTATAGGATTGGTGTGATGCTGATTTAACATACCATGTTTAAACGTAAAGTACTCATTGTTTAAGCTTAATCCACCTTCTTTTAAGAAAGATTTAAAACTAACCCATCCTTTATTTTTTTCTGAAAAAGATAATGTATTTGAAGGTTGAGTTTCAACTGATGCCGTTATTACGGTAGGAAATGTAAACTTTAATTTTGCTACTGGACCGTACGGATAAGGAAATGTTCTTCCTGGTGGTAGTAATGCCCATAGATCAAGAATATTTGGCACTTGGTTTAGCTTTAACCACCAAACTCCACCACCTTTGTATTCTACGTCTGTTATAACCGAACCTAAAGTTATACCTTGTCCGCTTACAACATCTCCAACAGAAAACTTACTAGCATCCAAAGCGTTTAATATTAATATTCCAGGTGGTACTACAGTGTAATTAATAGCTCCGCTTGGGCTAACTCTTTGTGAACATAAAATATCCACTGAATAAGTAGAATAATCAAAATAACCTAAATTTAGATTATATTCGCTTTTCTTATCATCAAAACTACCCACTAGTCTTTTAGCATCAACTAAGTTATCATTAAACCAATCAGTCATACCAATAGACGATATAGGTGTTATACCATCTTGAGATAACCTTATAACAGCACCTCTAACTCTATCGGTAAAATACATTCTAAATGAATCTACTGCAAATGATTCTGGATTAGTTGATATACCATAGTCACCAGCAAATGTAGTTGCTTCTCCAAGAACTCTATTTGTAGCCACCAACTGTGGATTACCATCAGCATTAAATAAAGCATCTTTATTAGCGTATATCTTGAAAACTTTATCTTCACAAATGGTTACTAGATTAGTATCTCTAGTGTACAATTTTTGTATTGTACCACCATCAGGGTTTAAGTCTTTAGTTATTTTTTCAGCTTGAATAAACTGATTTAGATTATTTACATTACTTATAGAGTTATATATACCGGAGTATATTAAACCACTTGATCTTCTATCTTCTAAGTAAGGCTCTTCTAGTACAGTAGATACCTTAGCTCCTTTGTCAATAAAAACCTGGTTGTAATCATCTCTAATTCTATTAGATTCAACTCCATTTCCAAAAGAATAACAGTTATACCAAGGAAGTGAAACTTCATAATTGTGAGCATCAATGTCTAATTCGTAAGCATTGTGTAGCACCGCTCCTAATTGCGCTCCGGTTACAGGGTCAAGTGTTGGGCCTGTTATTTGAGCTTGAGAACTTACGGTAGACTCAGTTGTGCCACCATCTTCTCTTGTAAAGACTAAAAAATCTCCTTCACTAGGAACGGCTTGAGTAGGATAAGCAAGTAAAGTTAAGTCGTCACCCACTAAAGGCGTGCCATTAACATCTTCTAACCAAACGTGGCGATCAGATAAAAGGTTTCCATCATACCAAATATTAGGTGCAAGACAAGTTGCCTCAGTGGTAGAAACACCATCAGTACAATATGAATTAGACATGGGTGATTCGTGAGAAACAACTCTAATATCATCGGAGCCGGGAATTGAAGCTCCACTAACATCTACCGCTCCGCTGTCTAGTGATATCTTTGATATCCCACCACTTAAAGTTTTTTGAAAACACGTTACTTTTGTATTAAAGTTTCTTCCTGAAATTAAAGGATCGTATTCTCGTATTGGCCCTGTAAACTGCTCCATAGTAGTTTTATCCAACTTTGTAGGGTATATCTGTCCAACCTCGTAGTATAAATCTAAATCTAAATCTTCTTTCGGCTCAGTCTCCCATATTGCTGGATTTGTAGTTGTAAAGGTATCACTATCATCGGTTTCTATGTACGGAATAACAATTTCAAAAGTGCAAGAACCTGGTATTTCGCTTTCAACACCAGCACCAGTGACTGTCTTAATAGAAGGCACAGATCCATAACCAGAGTAAACACCATCTGGCCTTATACCAGGAGCGTCTGTTGAGGGTTTTGGTGGGGTTGTAAGGAGGTTTAATGGAGTTTTAGTAGCATCTGCAAAGTGAGATGGTAACTCTGGATCGTTAGTTGGAAGGTAGTTACCTGATCCAGGTACATTACCCAATGTACTAACACTAATCGTATTATCTATTACCTCTCCATCCGCACCGATAAATGGCGCAGCGGAAAACATGTATCTTCTACGTCTACTACGCGCTTTCCCCCATTCTTTAGTGAAAGAAGGATATTTATAATGAGCACCAACATTTCCTCCCCAGCCGCCAGAAGTTTCATTATGTGGACCGGTAATGTTAAAGATATCATCTGCAGCTGCAGTTATTTCAGCAGTAGGGAGTTGTGCAAGCCCGTAAAGCACTACCGCACCAAGGCCGTGATACCACTTGTCTGGTCTACCGGCTGAAACAAAGTGTAATCTATTAACATCACCTATTTTTCCTCCAAAAAGTCCTTTAAAATGTTTTTGGTAAGGAACAATATAATCTTGGAATTGAGTATAATTATAAAGCGATATACCAAGCGCATTATCTTTTTTGTCCCTTGTGTTATTGTTCCATTCTTTTTGAGTTAAACCAACCATACCTGGATTATAACCCGTAGTTCTATGTATTATTCCATCAGGATCTTCTTTCCACCTCCACAAAGTTCCTGTTTGAGTTATTGTTGTAATGAAACTAAGATCGTCAACGTAAGTGCTAGCCCATGCAGCTTGATCAAAATCAGTTTTTAAATCTGATACACTAGTAAGTGGTGCTAAAGTTTCGTTAACACCAGTTCCAGCATAAGAGAGATGTATTATATCATCTCCTCCATCTGTAATCTTATCTATACCTTTTGATGGTATTATTCCACCGTACTCGTAAGTATCTCTAACTCTTACCATAGAATATCCATTGATATCCAAAGGAGCTTTTAAATCTTCCTGGTTTAAATACCTGTCTGGACCTAAAGGGTTTGAATGAGTGTTTGTTCCAACTAATTTTAATTGCTTTGGATAACCATTTCCATTCATTTGTGCAGCTTTCATAAACTCCCCTTTAGCCGAAAAAGAACCAGCTGGATTGGTTTCGTATTTATCATCTCTATGAGGACCAGCGTAATTCGGATGAGTAAGTGCAGGAAAACCATCTCCATATTTCCACCCTTGAGTACCTGTTATTTTCCAAGGTCTAAATGCTTCGATTTTATCTATAAACCAACCACTTGATGTTGAAGGGGTAAAACTTGTATTACCCGCCCAATCCCAATAAGTCTCCCCACCCGCAGCAGCGCTTGAGTCCATGTTATCATGAACAGCATGCTGTTTTTTGTTTTGATCAATAACAGACATTTGCTCTATTGATATATAGTCGAGAATATCATCATTAAGGGGATCGTATTGTCCAAAAAAATGAGGAGCATCCCCTGGCACGGGCCACTGATTAACACCAGTTGGGTAAGCAGCTTCAGGATTTATATACTGTGATCTAGCTGCATCTGTAATTGTGTATTCGGTTGATCCAGTTATTTCTTGCCCAATTATAGCTTTTTTAATAGTGCTATCAGCTAATACTTTTACAAAAAATCTACCGTCAAATTCAGGTAAATCTTCAACTTCGTTTCTAACAAATTCAACTTGAATATCTTGAAAAGCCGCACCTGCCGCTGCTGGAGTGTCCCATGATATTGGACTTGTAACATTCATGTCTACTCCAAATCTTTTTTTCGATACCAGATTTATAAAACCAAGGTTTGTGGCTGAAACAAGAACCGGTGGTTTTTCAAAAGATTGTATTTTATAAAAGTTACTTGAACCTCCAACAGCATGCCTAACTCTAAACTCCCAGCCACTTATACCTTCTTCTTCAACAACAGCTATAAGTGATTCTACCGCATCAATAAAAAGTTTAATTGTTGTTCCGTCTGGAGTTGGAAAACCACTTGTTGAATCGTTAAAACCGTATGGTTGATCACCTATTACTCTTATAGCGTCTTGTGGAGGGCTAAGCACTGCTGCAACAGCAATTGTATCAAAAACAGTTTTTTTAGGAACTCTTTTGGTTTTTATAAATAAAGGAGCTTCGTTTTCAATAGCTAATATTTTATATTTAGTATTGTCTGGAACAAAAGAATCAGAATTATGTTCCTTTTTAAGTATTAAAAAAGTTTCATCGTCTACTTTGTTTCTTTCAGCAGAAGGAAAAGATAACCATATGTTACCATCTTGAGCTGGATACCATCTATCCATAGCTAAGTTGTAGTACTCGTTTGAAGATTCTTTTATTAAAAATTTAAAGTTTTTTGCCCATTCCGGTGGAGTGCTTCGTATTTGAGCTTTTAAACCTCCAGCTTGATTTGCTGGTGCTTTATCTATTTGTATAGAGCTTTTACCATTTTTTGAACTAGAAAAAACTGGAGTTTCTCTACCAAACTCATCAATATAAGAAACACCAACTTGATACGTTCTAAGCGTTTTAATTGATTTTGCTGGAGAATAATTGTAAGCGTTAAGTGGATTTAATAACTCTGGAATCTTAGCGCTTCCAGTGGTGATTGTTTTTATTGAATGCTGTAAACGTGCATCAACAGTTATATTTGAATTTTTATACAAACTTGCCGCTTGCGATCCGTACTGAATAAGTCCTTTTGCAACAAGATTAGAGCTATTCTCCATGTTGTAATTCTGTAGGTAATTACCATACACAATTCTATTACCAACTATTTCTTGCGCTAAAGCTTTTCTAGGAACGTTATCCCAAGCTCTAAGCATTTGGTTAGATGGAACCATAGCATGAACAATCTCAGAGGATATATCAATAAACCCAGTTGTATTTTTTGTACTAGTTGTAACAGCACTATCAGCATTCCAAACATCATATACACCACTAACTATATCAACTCTTTTTACAGTATCAACAGTATATACTATTGGAGAGTTAGATTCCTTATAAAGAATATCAATTTCAACCACATCTTCTGGTAGTTGATTTTTATTAACAAAATCTTTAACCGCTAATTTTCTAACCGAATTAACCATACCTAAATTATAGCCCTCTTTAGGTAAATAATCAAATTTACTAGGTAAAAAAGCTACTTCTGAAAAAGGAGAAAAAGTAGAGTACTGCCCGTCTGTATATTTGTATCTACTAGCAAATCTAGGAAATTTAAATTTAAATAGTGCATCGTTTTGTTTTAAAGAAACATTAAAAAGCTTAGTAGAACCGCTTATCTGTATGTTTCCACTAACTATTCTAGCTAAAAAGTAAAGGTTTGTAGCCGGAACGTTTACACCACCAACAAATAATTTGGTTGGATTTAATAAATCACTTGCTGGAAAATCATAGTATGAGGTTAAAAACTCCTTATTATTATTGTACTCTATGTGACTTGTAATTTCAAGTACAATTTCACTTAGTTTTTGAAGGGAAGTAAATGACCCACCAACACCCGCATCAAGAGTTAAAGTCAAAAAGTCTCCGGCTTGATAATCTGCAACAGTTTCTGTTTGAATTACTATTGGTGTTGATATCCAATTGAAATCAGAATCTTGAAGAGTGTTTACTGGATTAACAAATTCAATTTGGGTTTGAGTGTTACCAAAAAAACCATCTTGATCAATATCTTCTCTAACGGTGTTTTTCATCTCTAATCTAGGAGCGGTTTTTGGAGATTTTTTAATAACAGTTATGTGCTCTTCCCTCATTACACCTGCGTTTATAAACGGAGGTACTTGGTTTTGTAACTTTCTAGTTTTAACGTAAAGATCTGTTTGGTAAGTAAAATCTGGAAGTAAACTTATAGGGTTAACGCAGCCCATTTTAGCTCTCTGTATGTTTATTTGTTTTGGTTCTGTGTTATTATCAGTCCAAAACAAAAAGTCATCAACAATGTTTATTCCAGTTATAAGAAAGTTTTTGTCAAAATTTAATACTCTTCCACTTCCTACTCCAGCAACTACATTGATATTATATATATCAACCATTACTGGTAACACTGTTTCTGTAGTGTAGTCGTATTCAGCTATGATATCTTTTCCAACACCTGCTAGCATCCAGTAAATTCTGTCAGTTTTTCCATCTACAATACTACCAATACAATGATATTCAAAATCACCAAGAGCCGTTCCGCTGGTATCAAAGTTTATAAAATCATGAGAGATATTAGTGTTACCCATTAAATTTTGTAACGTACCAATGTCACTTCCATCTGAAGTAGCGACTTGAGCATTTAATGCATCTCTATATTCACCATTTTGGACTAGACGCTCGTCGGCATCTTTGTTCATTCTACCTAAGGTGAACTTATGATTTAATTCTGGCATTTAATTAGTGTTTTATTTGTTTCGATTTACCTCTTAAAATCTGGGTAATTTCCTCTAACTTAATATTTGATAATCTTAATTTAGCTTTTCTTGTTTCAGCAAACCTTTCTTTTTTGTATCTTCTTATAACGTATTCTGGTATATCTATTCTAG
>Ga0209815_1002109_pt1 | contig 12385 bp, 9 predicted proteins | sample CoawatmetaG00DNA_FD_187507 | JGI IMG/M metagenome (GOLD analysis project Ga0209815, IMG submission 187507) | Marine microbial communities from the West Antarctic Peninsula - Coastal water metaG002-DNA (SPAdes) (version 2) | ecosystem: Environmental > Aquatic > Marine > Coastal ...
AGGTAGGCAAAGACATCTCATCTATAGGTGGTACACTATCTACTTGGTCTAAAGCAGTAAGTGACATGGACTTTCTTGATGAGAAGGCTAAGAAGCCTCCGATGTACAAGATGTTCACTAACAATCAGGCTAATGCTCTGGATGTATGGACAAAGAAACAGAAGCTCAAGGAAATGAGGACAGAACTAAAGGAGTATATCTCCTTCGTGTATGGTCCATCAGCTTGGAAAGAGATAGTAAAAATAGAAGGTGAGCAACGTAAGGCGCAACGTGATGCAGTCTACGCCAAGCAAGAGTTTATAGATAATTGTATTAATGGTGTACTAATAACTGTAATGATACTGGCAGGGATAGGAGCTACAATTGCTCTTCTCTACGTAATAGGTTCACAACAAGGCAAATGGTAAAGTACTTGACTTTTAAGCAGTTTTGAGTTAAACTACGATAATATAAAGACTACATAATTTAGTCACGATATACAAAAGAAAGTTAAAGATATGGCAAAATTTCTAAGAGGAACAGGCTGGACAGGAGAGTTTGGATCTACAGCAGGTAAATCTTATGGATCTGAAGCAGAGGCTGAAGCAGCAGAAGCTAAAGTTAAAAAGCCTTCAGGATATGCTATAGGTGGTGATACAACTGATGACGGTGGTTATAGTTATTCTGGAGGTGATTCAAAAATTGGCGGCAAGGCTACAAGATTAAAGAATAACCAACTAACAATTGCAAAACAACAACTAGCTGAAGACCCCGACAATGCAACAAAAAAAGCTAAAGTTACTGAACTAGAAACTGAACTGGGACAAATTGTTGAGGGTGGAGTAAGGGGTAAAACTGCAGTAGCAATAGTTGATCCCGGCTCTCTAGCTGAAAAAGCAGAAGTAGATAAGATTGATGGGTCTAAAACAGGTAACGTAGCTGTTGGTACTGGTCAACTAGGTTCTGCACCTCAAGGTACTGTCGCTCAAGTAGGCGCAGCAGATAAAGCAGATGCACCTGATGCTATCACTACAGTTAAAGCTGGAACTGATACATCTAAAGCAGAAGTACAGGCTCAAGTAGACAAAACAGAAGCAGCACAAGGGACACTATCAGAAGGCTCTACCTTTGATGGCGTAACTATGGAGCCTACCGACACTGCAGTAGGTGACTTAAAAGCAGCACAAGGTAATAGTATTGTAATGAATAACCCTGTCACTAGGGAGATTCAAGAGGGGGAACTTATCTCTGGCTCAGCTGATGCTGTTAAAGCTGCTAAGTTTACAGAGCAAGTACAGGCTGCACAGGCTACCCCTTCAGAAAAAGCTACCGTACAGGGCCAGCTTGATGGGCTGATGGAAGACTTTGAGGGGGGTGCTACACCTACATGGGCTGCAGGGGCGTTGAGAGCCGCTTCAACAGCTATGGCTGCACGTGGGTTAGGTGCTAGTAGCATGGCAGGACAAGCTCTTGTACAGGCTGCTATGGAGTCTGCGCTACCTATAGCTGCTGCTGATGCACAGACTGTCGCTGGCTTCGAGATGGCTAACCTATCAAACAGACAACAGCGTGCCATGCTTGCAGCGGAACAACGTGCTGCATTCATGGGCCAAGAGTTTGACCAGAACTTCCAAGCTAAAGTTCAGAATGCATCTCGTATTGCTGACGTTGCTAACATGAACTTTACTGCTGATCAACAGATAGCACTAGAGAACTCTCGTAACGCTAACTCAATGAACATGGCTAACTTAACTAACCGCCAAGCTATGGTCATGTCTGAAGCGTCAGCTATAGCTAATCTAGAGTTAGCTAACTTGTCTAACCAACAACAAGCTGCTGCCCAGAACGCTCAGTCTTTCTTACAGATGGATATGTCTAACTTAGATAACAGACAACAGACAGAGATTTTTAAGTCTCAGAGTATGATTCAGTCTATCTTTACTGATACAGCTGCAGAGAATGCAACAAAGCAATTCAACGCTACAAGTGAAAATCAAACTAATCAGTTCATGTCTAACATGAAGTCTCAAGTAGAGCAGTTCAATGTTAGTCAGACTAACGCTATGTCTCAGTTCGATGCTGATGCTACAAATGCTATGACTAAGTTTAATAAAGATATAATAAATCAACGGGATACTTTTAATGCAACTAACCAGCTAGTTGTTGCACAGTCTAACGCAGCTTGGCGTCAGAAGGTAGCGACTACAAATAGTGCAGCACAGAATATTTCTAATGCTGAGACAGCTAAAGCATCCAATGCCTTTACTGCATCTACTATAGATCAGATCTGGCAGCGTGAGCGTGACATGATGTCTATGGCTTGGAAGTCTGCAGAGAGTTCATCAGATCGTGCTAACAATATTATTATGGCACAGATGGGTATAACAGCACAGAAGGATGCGATTGATGCACAAATTGCAGCAGATGCACAGAGTGCTATTGGTGGTTTGTTTGGTAAGCTTCTCTTCTATGGTGTTACAGGCAGCACCGGGGTATAACAGTAATGATAAAAACAAGGTATTAGATATGGCATTTGGCGGCACAAATAATAGAAAAGCAATAGCGGAATCTATCGTAGCGGAGATTGACGGTGATACTATTCAATCCCAAATTGATAAAGAGCTTGGGACATCAACCTCTGCTACTACAGGCAAGGGCACAGAAGCTGCTGCAGATACCTTGGCAGATACAAAACAGATTGTAGATAGTCAGAGGAGAAGATCCTTAGGCGCAAGGGCTTCTGAGTCTAAAAAAACTAGTGCAGCTGCAACCGAACAAAAGCTTGCTAGTACAGGTAGAAATTGGATGGCTCTCCTAATGGGAGATGAAGAGACTACTTCAAGTGAAATTACTAAGTCTAGAGAACAACTTTTAGCAATGGCAAATCCAGACTCTTCAAATATATCTAATCCAATTGTTAATAATGAGGTGTTAGATAACCCTATAGATACAGGCAATGGCCTTATGAGCGTCCTCAGACCTAAGATTCGCAGTGAGGCCAACGTAATTAATTCATCAATCAGACCTAAGATTCGTAATAACAGTGCGGTTCTTACTAGCGTAGTACCTAAAGTCCGTGAAGCAAAAACTTCTCCAGAAATTACTTCTATTGTAGCGGGAGCTTTACCTGCTGAGGCTGGAGTAAATCCAGTATCGTTTATCTTTAACGGAGATCTAATGGGCTTAGATGAAACAAACAAGGATCATCAAGCGGTTCTTCGTGGATTTTTAAATAGTGCCACGGGGGATGCCAAATACCCTGCAGTTAATTCAGATGTTACAAAAGATAGCTATGCTTGGTGTGCAGCCTTTGTTGATAATGTATTAGGAAATCTTGGATACTCTCAACTAGATTATGGAAAAGATCAATATAATAAGGTACGGGCAAAGCAGTATCTAAACTACGGATCTGCTGTTAAAGATACAGCAACAGCAGTAGCTGGAGATTTGGTTGTACTCCAAAACCCAGAGACAGGTCGTTACCACGTATCATTCTTTGTAGGCTTAAATGATCAAGGGGAGATACTGGCACTAGGGGGCAATCAAGAAGACGCAGTTAAAGTGTCTGCCTATGATACGTCTAGGCTAAAGGGTATACGTAGGATTTCTAATGTATCTGATATGAACCCTAAAGAACTAAAGAAAGTTACAGCTTCATTTGTAGCAGTACCTAAATCAGAGGAGTCGCAAAGCTAATGTTTGGTCTTCCACTAGAACTAATAACCATGCTATTCTCCACTATCTTGGGTGGGGTGATGTCAATATGGGGTCAGTCCAATAAGTCTAAAGCAGAACAAAACAAAATGCTCTTAGCTAATGCTAATTTTAAAGCTGACCAAGTTAACGCTGCACGTGACGCAGGCAAGACGGACTCACACTTTGCTTGGACACGTAGGCTCATAGCATTATCTGCTGTGTTCTCCATTATTGTCTTGCCAAAGGTAGTGGCAGTGTGGTATCCTGAAGTAAATGTTATTGTAGGTTACACAGAAGTACAAGGTGGCTTTACGAACTGGCTGTTTGGTCCTGACGAAGCAATACAATGGAAGTCAGCTAACGGCTTTGTAATAACACCATTAGATACACACATAGTATCAGCAATCATAGGCCTGTACTTCGGTGCAGGTTTCACTAAGTAGTAAGGTAAAGTAACATGGCAATGATGGCACCCATACCCGGACAATCTCTTACAGATGAACCTAGTAACTTTGCTTGGGAAAGACCTCCTGAAATTACAGACCCCAATAAAGCAGTTGTCTTTCACCTAGATCGTTTGTCTGAGAAGCCCGTTGCAGAATCTGTTCTCTTTCTTATGGAGTATGGCTATCCTACAGATGTCCTTGCTCGTAGTATGCTTACAGCTGCAGTAGGTGAGGGGATGCATTCTATTGATGTCAGCTTAATAATTGCACCTGTGGTTGAGGAAGAGCTAGGATACATGGCTCGTACTGCAGGGATCGACTACAAAGATACTTTTGCAGCGGATCAGACTGATGATGAGCTACAAGAAGAAAGACTTCGTATGCTAATTAGTAAGAAACTAAATGACAGCTTAGGTAAAGGTGACAAAGAGTTTGCTAGTAAGACTTTAGGCGCTATGGGTTCTTCTGGTGAAGATGATCTGGAGGCCATGCAATCTGACATAACACCCGCACAAGAGCAAGAGCAGCAAGACCTTACGAACACAGAAGAAGAAGAAGTAAGTTCAGACCTACCTAAAGTAGACATGCTTGCCGAAGAGAATATTATAAATGAAGAACCCATGCCAAGTGGTAAAGGTCTAATGAGTAGGAGTGTTTAAATGGCTTTGAGTTTTTTTGGAGGTATGGCAGAGTCTTTTGGTGAGTCATTAGACGAGCAGCATAAGTACATCAGAGGTAAGAGAGCAAAGGATCGTGACTTCCTTATGACCTATGGCGTACAAGCTGTAACTGGTGCTAAGGGTAAAGTAAACGATGCTGTAAACATAGGTATGCAGCTTGAGACAATGGGTTTGCCCAAAGCAGATATTAACTTTATTGTAGATCAGTCTGGTCCAGCAGGTTTATCTGCGCTATATGAACGAGTCAAAGGCTATACTCCTGCCGAATTAACACCTGATGTTTTTAAGAGTATGATAAAAAGAACAGCAGAGTATAAGCCTTCTAACATGACCTACCAAGAAATGATTGAAAAAACTTTTGGTTTATACAAAGCAAATGTTACAGATGATCCAGCAGAGAATGAGAAGGTAGGCTTCTGGTCATCTATGGGCTTTGATCCAGATGCAGCTGACAGTGCTCTAGATGAGCAATACATTGGTGGATATACAGGGCGTGACATAAAGCGTATTATGGGTACGGCTCCTCCGGGCATGACTGCCCCTCTAGCTGTAGATTTTAGTTTGCTACCTAAGAGATATTCACCGCAGGCTCAAGGCCGATTTGCAACAGACACTTTCTCACGTATAGAAAGAGAAGCTAATGTAGCTTTAAATTCAATTGCTCAAGGAGCAGAAGCTATAGCACTTTTAGAGGGAAAAGACCTTGCTCTACATACTTCATTAGCTGCTGCTATTAAAGGAGATAAATACGAGCGAATGCTAGAGCTTGTACCCTCCATTGGCGATGGCCTTTTAAAATTTAATGACCTTACTGGAGGTGGCCTAAGTAATAACCCTTTCTTCCTACAAGACATACCTAACTTCTTCTCTACTGAAGCATCTAAGAGAACAGGGGATGCTACAGGTACTAGTACTATTGAGATAGATTACTCTAAGGCGTATAATCTATTTCCAAACATGCCAGCCCTTGCAGATATTAAAACTTATAATACAGCAGAGTTGGCAGCTGCATCAGGAGATCCATTCTTTATATTAAATGGCAAACTTACTCGCAATAAAGATCATGAATCTTTTAAAGTCGTAGGTGGTGGTAGTGAAGTCGTAGGTGGTGGTAGTGAAGTCGTAGGTGGTGGTAGTGAAGTCGTAGGTGGTGGTAGTGCAGCTGCTGATGTAGTCGTAGGTGGAAGTACGGATACACTTGCACAGCAGATGCTCTCCTTAGATGTGCCTGATAATGAAACAGACGGAGAGGCGGCAGGAACTAATCCTGTCCTTGATGGCTGGAACAATATAACTGACAAAGCAATGGCTGACTTACAAAGTGCATTTAATGATGACTTTAGAGTCAATTCAACTAACAGAACTAGACTAGAGAATGGGAAGATAAAAGATGATTATGCAGCAGATAAACTGCAACTGTCAACTGCTCTTGAAAATATAAAATCTTACCTTCAAGCGGATGCTAGTGGTGCCTCTAAAGAAGTGCTTGAGGGATTAGCAGTTAAGATGACTACAGAATTAGATACTGCACCTGAAGATGTGCAATCAATGGTCATGGGCCTAATAGAAAATTTAGAAAATGAAGAGTTCCCTCCACCAACTAGAAACTTTGGTGGGCAGCTATTAGATTTTGGAAGAAGTGTGCTTAACAAGTTACCTAAAAGCACAGCAGGAAGCCAAGAGTCTGGGTTTAATTTACCAAAAGATGTAGTTGCTATGGGACAGATACCTTACACAGAACTTCGGCCTGTTGCATTAACCTCAGACTCTTTTTCTTCTCAAGACGCTCTTGAGTTTGTGTCTTTCGATAGTTTAAAGAATGAATTAAAGTTAGGTAATCTTAGAGATGGTGACGTAGTTAAATATGGTGGCAAATATTTCAGAGTAAATCAGAAAGATTTATTTGGAGCTATTGGTCAAGTAAAAGTAATTGGACAATAAAAATAATGGCTGATTATAACTTTGAAACTTTTGATAGTCCAGTAGAAGCAGAGGCTGCTGTTAAGGCAAGCCCTTACAACTTTGAAACTTTTGATGCACCTGAGGATGAAAAAGATAGCCCTTACAACTTTGAAACATTTGATGATTCTACAGTAGCTGAAGCCCCTAACGTAGACACTGCTACAAAACAAGTTGTACAATCCTTACCTGATGCTGAGACTATCAATGACCTAATGACTGACAGCAATTTTTCTGTAGTTGGACAGTACATGGATCAGCGTTTTGGTATGCAAGAGGCTAGGCATGGGCGTCAGAAGATTGTGGATTCATTCGTCAACCACATGCGTAAGTTTAACTTCGGTCAGTCTATAACAACAGGCACAGAGTTAGCCTATCTCAGTACAGACGATGAGACTAAGAAGATAGCTGCAGGTCAGGCATACAAACTCTTTGACAACATGAAGGGTGCATTCTCTGAGGAGTATACGTTTGCCCAGAAGGCTGACGCTGTGTACGACTACGGGCGTGCCCTTATAGTTGACCCTGTTAACCTAGTATCTCTAGGATTCGGTAAACTTATTACAGGGGGTGCTACTAAGGTTGCAGCACAACTCGCTAAAGAGACAGTAAAGAAACTTGTAACTGAGTCGCTAGGTAAGCAAGCTGTTAAAGGCACACTTACTAAAGCTAATCAGGTAACAGCTAATCAGATAGAACAAAGAGTAATTGGTCAAGTCCTTAAGGGTGAAGCTGTTGAGGGTGTTGCAGAGGGTGCCTTTAAAGAAGGCCTCAAGGCAATGACACGTAAAGAAATAATAGCTACATCTGCCTTTGATAGTGCAGCTGCTGTTACTGTAGATTCTGTGTATCAGAAAGCCTTGATGCAAACTGATATGCAAACTAATTATAGCGTACTACAGGGTGGGCTAACTGGTGTTACTGGTGTATTTGGTGGCTCACTAGCCTATGGACTTAGCTTACTTAACAAGGCACCTCACAGCGAAGCAACCCTACCTCTATTTATGCAAGCCCATGACAATGCTATTGCAACAGAGGCAGCAGTAGAAAAGTTAGCTAGAACAGCACGTACAAAGAGTAACAAAGAAGCCATTAAGAATATGGACTTTAATGCGTTTACTAAAGCACTGAAGAAGAGTTCTACTGCAGCAGCCAGATGGGCATCTAAAATAAATAAAGGTGATAAGCTTCGCCGTACTACAGAAGAGGCCTCTGACCCACGTAGAGATGAATTACTAGGTGCATTCTTTCATGGTGTAGATGATGGTACTACTGTCTTTAAAGGATTAAAGAATATCTTTGATGACTTCGGTATCAAGCTATCTAATGAGGACGATAGCTTTGCAAGCTTTACAGACTTCTTAACAGAGAACATTAGAATTTTACCTAAAGAAGCTAAGGCTGAAGTTAATTCTTTGTACAAGTCTACAATGCAAAAGCTACCTGAGTTTAATCCCGGTGGAAAACCTGCAACTCTAACGAGTGGATTGAATATCTTGTCTAGTTTATCTAGTGAGTGGGGGCGTCAAGGTCACATGCTCTCTAAGCTTAAGCAAGACTTAAAACTATCCAAAGGCCAGACAGCTGCAGAGAAATACAATGAGCTTGTAGAAGAAACCCTTGATGCACCTACTCCCACAACAGTAGAAAAAGCACGAGCCACAGTTAAAGAGGGTGTTGGTGTAGCACAACAGAACTTAATTCGTATGTTGATTACACACCCCGGTACAACTGCGTTGAACATTGTCGGTTGGGCTAACGCCACAGCTATGCAATCTGTAGGAGATACTATACGAGGAGCACTGTACGGTGGTCGTGCGCTGGGCGAGATGGCTATTGGTCGTACCACTCAAGCTACAGAGTTTGCTAACAAGTCAAAGCTTATGCTCACCCTACAACGTCAGAAGCTAACAAACTTAGTAAGCCCCTATGCTACACGCCAAGCAGCATTCTCTTTCCTTGCAGCTAACCCTAAGTCTCAGAAAGAATTATTCCGTTACATGTCAGGTGGTATTGAGCTTGATGATGTATACAAAAACTTAGGATTTAAACTAGAGGATGCATCTAAGCCCGGTACTTGGGAAAAGACTATGGACTTTGCTCAGACTATGTATGGTGTTAAAGCACAGGACATGTTCACTAAGTCACAAGAGTTTATGTACGCACTAGATAAACAGATACGCATCAATTATGGCAAGAGCTACGCAGATTTCTTACAAGACCCTAACTTATATAAGCTAATGAAGGGAGATACCTACGTTGAAATACAAGCTGCAGCTGTTGAGGATGCACTACGTAATGTATATGCCAAGTCTTATGGAGGTGATCGTAAGAAAGGTGCAGAGGGTGCACTAACACTTGCTGCTAGATTCATAGAAGACTTACGTAAGGTTCCTGTATTTGGTGCAATGGTTCCCTTTGGGCAGTTCTTTAACAATACACTAGGACATATGTTTGATCATACAGGCATAAGCTTAGTACATAAGTATGTAGCTGGTACTAGCCGTGACCCTTTAGAGTTGCTTACTAAGTCTGCAGTAGGCGTTTCTTTTATTGGAGTTGTAACGGCTCGTGAGATGAAGAACATGGAAGAAGGCCTAGCTTTATTTGATGAGCGTGGCAGTGATGGTGCAATACGTAACCGTATGTATGACTTCCCGTACAGTTACTACAAAGCTATGGGGCGTCTAGGTGCTCACGTGGTTAGAGATGGAGTAATCCCTCCTGAAATGTGGAGAGAAGTCGTAACTGTATTTGGTCCTAAGAATCTTACACGACAGCTAGGTGACACAGCTAAGATGTCCTACGATTTGTTTGCAGACATTGCAACAGGGGAAGACATTGCAGTTAGGGATGGTTTAGTTAAGATTGTACAAGACACAGGTTCAATGTACCTCAGTGCTTACTCAAGACCTCTTGACCCTGTAAACCAGATCATTGCGTTGGCTAGAGGTGAAGACTTCGTACCTATTGATCGTAAGCAAGGCGTAGAGTTCATAAACAAATCAACTCGCTATGTAGATCAGATCTTTACTGTGTTGAGTGGCGAGGAGTTAGCTCCAGAAAAGTTCAGTGCTTTGACTGATACCCCTGCAATGGCACCTATAGGTAGGATCTTTGGCTATCGGGAAGTTCCGGGTCAGACATCTATCCAGCGTATGTTTAATGAGGTAGGTAAACCTCAGTGGCGCACTAACATAAAGTCTTTTATTCCTGAAATACAAAACGACATCAACAAGTATGTGGTCACGTTCTTAGAATTTAATGCAGAGCGTACTATAAATAGTTCCGCATGGAAGAACGCCAACACAGAGACACGTACTGCTATGCTTACTGATGTTCTTAGGCGTGCCAAGGATACTACTATGGACATCCTTGAGAATAGCATTGATCCTAACGACACGAAGACTCTTAAGCTTTACAACTTGAGCAAGAAAGGCAGTGGAGTTTCTAAGGTTGATGTAGAGAAAGCATTAGTAAAACTAAACTTAGACATAAAGTTAACTGACTTAGATGAGAATCAATTAGATTTCTTAGTTAACTACATGCAAGCTGTAAGAGATGACAAAGCTAACTCTGTCCTGTTGTCACAATAAAAGAAGGGGCAACACTAAGCTGCCCCTCCGTAGTTCTATTTAATTCCATACTTATCTACAGAGTATTTAACCCATAGTAGTGTAGTAGTGAGATGTTGTTTAGATATTCCTAGTTCTTCTGTGTCAAAAAGATTGGCGTTTAGATACTCTTCAATCCAAGTAAAGTGATCTTGAAGACCCTCTTCAAACACCTGTTTCTTTTTATCTATATGATCCTTTGCCTCTTGTTGTAGTTTCACATTGTTTCCTCTAATGCACTGATAGCCATGTTGTAACAGTTAGACTTCACAGTAAAGTTATTACTAGGATCAACCTCACCCTTGCGTAGATAGGTTGCATCATCGTAGTACTTATCTTTAGGGTAAACCCCTAAGAACCACGCTGTGTGCAGGTCATTATGTACTCGTACAAAGGCGTAGTAGTCGCACTTCTGTCTTGTATTAAACTCAGCAACAGAGCACTCGTAGTAGCGCTTAGGTGGTACAGTTGTACGTTTAGTCTTTACGTCAACGGTGCGCCCATCTTCTAGCTTTAAATCATAGTCATAGGTGTTAGCTTCTTTGCCGCCTAATATAATCCTAGCACAATCCTCACCTAAAAAACCTGCAACGTTGCCACCCCCTCCAGTAATACTGTTTTTTAATAGGCCCATGTCATTAGACTTCTTCCGGGCTGCATCAATCATACCCTGAGATATTGTTATCTGTTTCATGTGTTTACCTAGTGCTCCTTACATTTGTTATAGTGTGAGCAGTTTAGTCACATGCTCAGGTGAAGAAGTTATATTGCTGGCGCTGCTGCAAAGAAGGATGCAGCGTACTCTACTACAGACACTGAAACTCCTAGTGTTGCGAGGATTTGAAGGCTTGCGATAAATACTGATTCTAACATATTATTTTTCCTTAGGTTAAGTCTACAATTTCACAGCTATCACCAGAGCACGCTAATGTCTGACTACCTGCTGTATTATCTTCTTGCTCGTACTCTGAAAGTCCCTCCCAGTTAATTGAAGTCGGCATACAAGAGAGCAAGTTCTCATAGGCTTCCTTACTGCAGTCTTGATAGGGCGCTTGTTGATACGTATGCTCATTGAATGGTAAGAAAGAAACACCACTCATTTCGTCAAAGTGTTTGTATACAAACGCCCCAACCTCAAGCCACTCATCTGACTTGACGTTGATAGTTACGCTAGGTTTGTGCTCACACCAGTGTCTCTGATAAGCTAACCACATCTCTAGTTGTTGAATTGCAGTAGTGTCCTTAGTACAGACTGCGCCCTCAGGAGACTTCTGAGGAAAGCTAAACACTACTGTTGTGTCAGGTTTCATTACACAAGGCTCACTAGGTACTCCTTGATCTTGCATGAACTGAGTCAGAGGGTCTTTAACGTCACCCCTAACAGTACGAATATAATAGGGGGAGTGACGAGAGTGGATGCCACTGCTAGATGACACCATTTGAGATACCGTTCCTGACGGCTTAACACAAGTGATAGCAGTAGAAACAGGGATGCCAAGGCGCTCAGCCCACTCAGTGTTAGTAGAGACAGCAATAGAACGTAAGTGCTCAAGAGTTTTATCCAATCCTGCGTTAGCTGTTGTCAGTAATGGGTTGTCCATTATCCCTGTGAGTGACACACCCAACAGGCGTTCTTCTTCTGTATTTCGCACCCACAGTTTTCGCAGATAGGGGAACTTAGTGAAGGTAGATTGAATAGTACCCAGTATCGTAGCAATACGAACTTTTTTCTCAAGGTCTTGAAGACTATCTGTTGCACGTACTACACACTCCGTTAAATTACATACTTGCCCTGATCGTAATATGATCTCACTGCAAGGGTTCGTGCCGAAGTCATGGTCTGCATCACGCCTACCATTCTTAGCTGCTTGCTTCTTAGCTGCCTCACGGTTGAAGATACCACGCTCACCTGAGCCTGACTCAACCAACGACATCCACTCACGCATGAAGGATAGACTGTCAGGCTTCTCAGTGTAACACACAGAGTTGTTAGCTAACGCACGATGTGGAT
>Ga0209815_1002110_pt1 | contig 12383 bp, 14 predicted proteins | sample CoawatmetaG00DNA_FD_187507 | JGI IMG/M metagenome (GOLD analysis project Ga0209815, IMG submission 187507) | Marine microbial communities from the West Antarctic Peninsula - Coastal water metaG002-DNA (SPAdes) (version 2) | ecosystem: Environmental > Aquatic > Marine > Coastal ...
AACTCTTAATATCCCAACAAGAAACTATAAAGTCTAAACCAAGTTCTTTTGTATATGACTGTAGTTCTTTGTATTCTTCTATACTAAACTCAATACCTTCTTTTTGTTCTCGTGTTGTTGTACCAAAAGGTGACTCTCTTGGTGTATCTAACTCCGTTTGAGAGTATACTGATTCAATATCTCTTTTTTGAAATTTAACAGCATTACAACCACTAGTTTTAGATTTAAGAATTAACTCTTTAGCTAAATTTATATCTCCATTGTGATTTATACCTATTTCTGCGATAACATACGTTTTCATTTTAAGACCCTTTGTTGTTTATTAATATATATATTAATTAAATTACCGATAAATTAAACTTTTTTTCAAGATATCAATTTTCTTTTTAGCTTCATCTAAATTTCTGTAATTACATTTAAACTGCATCATTTTTGGTTGTACCTTTTCAGCATTAGGACACTCACCTTTTATGTAATTATACTTTGACATAACAGGTTCTTCATATGGTATTGATAATCCACCATAAAAACCATCACCACCATTTTTTAAAACATTGTCATATACTTTAAACCAATCTTTACCTTCATATGTAACGGTGTATGTCCAATATGCATTTATATGACCATCCAAAACCTTTTGAGGTTTAATAAAATAACAATCTTTAAACGCTTCATCATACATTTTTGCTATTAGTTTACGTCTTTCAACTAAAAAATGGACTCGTTCTAATTGTCCAAGTCCTACTGCCGCAGTAAGTTCATTCATTCTATAATTGTAACCTAAAGTATCGTGTCGTTTATAATGTGGATTCTGAAAATCTTTTGGTAGTATTTGTCTCAAACTCTGTCCAGCTTGTAAATTTTTATACCCAAGACCACCAAATTTTCTGATAATTGTACCATACTTTTCATTATCTGTTGTAACCATTCCACCCTCACCGGTAGAAATGTGTTTTTTGTTTTCAAAACTCCAACTTGCCATATCACCAAACGTACCAACTAATTTACCGTATATATAACCAAGAACACATTGAGCTGAATCTTCTATAACTGGAATATTATGTTTTTTAGCTATCTTCATTATCTTTACCATATCTGATGGGTTACCATGCATATGAACAACTTGTATAGCTTTTGTTTTACTTGTTATTTTTTTCTCTAAATCTGTAGGACACATATTAAAAGTATCAGGGTCAATATCAACATAGACCGGTGTAGCGCCCATATTAAGTGTAACAAACGAGTTCATAATAACTGTATGTGCAGGTGATATTACTTCATCCCCACATTCCACACCAGCTGCTACCAAACAACTATGTAGTGTTGATGTTCCTGAATTATGTGCTATAGAATATTTACTTTGGAAAATTTTAGAAAATTTGTTCTCAAATCTATTTACGTATGGATTTGATTTTCTATCCTCATTTTCAGAATCTAAAACTTCTAAAACATAGTCTAATTCATTTCCATTATATTTTCCATATGGATTATCTTTTATATTATTCATTTTTATAAACCTTGATTAACTTTCCAATCATTTTCTCTAAAATAGTTTATATCTATTACAGATTTATTATTATCTATGTAAGACAAAACATCGTTTAAAGTAAAATGATTATTTATATTTTCAATTATAGTTTTAAAAAAATCAAAATCTTCTTGGTAATCTAATGTCATTCTAATATTTTTCTTTTTAAGAATTTCAGGAACATTTACTAACTCACTAACTTTTAATTCAGTATCTTTAAGATACTCAATAACTTCGTGTGGTTCAATAACTTTATTTTTAGCTAAGTCAAGAATAGTTTTTATTGTTGATGTTTTATAACCATAAGTGTCATTGTATAAACCTTGACCGTTAATTGCATCTCCACTTTCAGCTTGTTCAAAACATATATCAGATAATTTTGAGTCGTAAAATAAATCATCACCATCTACCGTGACAAAAAACCCAACATCGAATTTTTTAGCAGCTGAATACCATCTCTTTAATTTATCGTGTTCATCACCACAATAAAATTTTATACCGTTTACTTCAGCTATAGTACATAGTACTACATCTTCAGCATTTTTTGTTGTACATAGTACAATCTCATCAGCATATTTTGATTTCTTAACACTATCTATCACGTATTCAATAGTGTGTTTATTTTTAATTTTTAATGTTGATTTATTTGGTAATCGAGTTGAACCAGTTCTAACTGATATAAATATAGCGTTTACCACAAGATAACTCCTTCTCGGTCAATCATCTCCCAACCAGCTTTAGTTTTGTACCCAACGTCTTCACCAATCAGTTTACGTATTTTAATTTTTCCCTCTTTTACCTTTTCATCTATCGACATTCTAATATTTTTATTATTAGGATTACCATAGTCGTCCATTATAATAATTGGATTGTCAAAATAATCTAATGTTTTTTGTATATCTATAGCTACTTGTGGATAATCGTGACTAGCATCTACAAAAATAACTTGAGCGTCTGGAAATTTCCACTCATCTTTTACAATATCCATAACTGTAACTTTAACATTATCAGAATTTATACACTTCTTTTTAATTCTATCAACATTTTCTTGAGCCCAATCATACGCATAAACATTTTTAAAAATACTACTAAATATTTTTGTTGTATCTCCGTGACACGCTCCGTGTTCTACTAAAGACATATCTTTATATTTTTCATCACTAAAAAATTCTATCAAATCTTTTTTAAATTTTCTTGATGTAGCGTTTTTAAACGTATCCTTATGATTAACAGAATTTAATAAAAACTCTGTATCATCGAGGGTATAATTATTTTTAACAAATTCCCAAGTCTGACTCATCAAGGAAGTTCTCTGGTCTTTTGGTATACCATTAAACATCCAATTGTTAGCGTACTTTATAAAAAATGGTGTCGTATCCTCATTTAGTTGCCAGTTGTGTGATAACATTTCTTTTCTATGTAAGTGTGAGCACATCCACATAGCTTGTGGTAAGAACTTTAAATCAATATTATTTTTTTGTACCCAATAATTAATTGGTGTTTGGTCATTACCTTTACGAACAACTTCATCTTGTAATTTAATAAAATCTGTTTTGTTCTCTATATAAAAATGTTTTAAATCTTGAAATAACTCTCTATGTATTTCATTAAATATCATAAAACCAGACCTAAAATATTTAGTTGAATCTAATTCAAAACCATCAAAGAAATCTTTGTAACCAATAATACTATCGTGAGTCCAACTCATATTATCAATATCTCTCGTGACTGTAAATTTTCTATCTGTCAATTCAAAAAAATTAGGACAATCCCACTTAACCATAACAGTACTATCTACTAGTGCAATCTGGTCGTAATCAATACCTCTTCGTTCTAATTCATCGAAAACAAATATAGCTTTTTGCCAATTAATTCTATACTCGTGTAAATCTTGTTCAACTGGTTCTTCAAAAGGAACAAACAAGACATCATTTTTTTTACACCAAAATTCCCAAGTTTTTCTTGAGTATTCAAAGTAGTCAAAGTTACCATACTTATCACTATGGTCTTTGTTTTTTACTGCGGGCCACCAAATTACATTTTTTTTCACTTTAAAATTAATCCCTTTCTGAAATAATAATCTTTTTCACATTCATAATCATTAACTAACAATGTACCATCAACTAACTTTAATATAAATTTAGAAGTACCCTCAACAAATTTTATTATCTCACCCACTTTATATCCACTAAAATCTAATTGGTTATCAAAAGGTACAGCATTCCATATTGTAACTTTCATATCATCACACATAAGAAACGCTCCTGGAAAGGGTTTAGTAACACCTCTGATTAAATTGTATGTGTCTCTCACTCCTAAACTTAAATCTATCTTTCCATCTTTAGGTGACCTCTTAGGAAAAAAAGTCTCCTCTATATTATCTTTTTGTGAAAATAATTTTATATTATTATTGTTATAATCCTCAATTAATTTACCAACTTGACTTTTCGTAACTATTAAATCTTTTACTTTAATTGATTCTATAGTATCCCAATCATTTATCTCAAACTTAGTTTTTGAATAAATCATACCACTATCAGCTTTAACTTCGTATTTAAATAAATTAAAATAAACTTGTCTAAAATCTCTAATGATAGACCAATTAAGTGGTGACCTACCTTTCCCATAAGGTAAACCTAATGGGCTAGCGTGTGTTCCAAAAATTCCGTGTTTAAATTTAGTTAATATAGAATTTGGTATTAGTCTTTGCCAACCATAACTTATACCAATATCAAATTCATTGTTTTCAAAAAATTCTTTACAAGATTTTAAGGTATAATCATCAGTAGAGTAACACTCTATATTATTATCATTAGCTGTACCAATTACGTCACCTTTACCTGCAATATTATACGATTTAGTATCGTTTACTGTTACTACTAAGTCTATGTCATCTTTAAATTTATTTATTAAATATGCCGTTGATTGTTTAGTTCCAAATACTACTACTTTATATTTCAAGACAGTAACTCTTGTGGAAACGTGTTGGTTTCTGTATTCATAGAATTTACCAATTCGTCATTTCGTTCTCTAATTAAAGTAACAAAGTTACCATAATTATCACCACCACTATCTGACCACGAAAATGGATGAGTTAACAATTGTAATTTATTAATTTTTGAAAAATCAAAATCTAATGGATATCCATATTTCCATTTATGATTTGAATCAGCTAAATATAATATTTCTAAACTTTCTGGTTTATCTTCAAAGAAATAAAAAAACTTTTTATCATAACAATTAATTCTATTATCTAATTCAATATAACAATTTAGATATTCTTTTTTTGGTCTATGAAATGCGAATCTATCAATTTCAAATCCGTAACAATCCTCAAGTATGGTTATATCCCTCATAATATAGTCTTTTAATGTGTCTAACTTCATCGAGGATGGAGGATTCTGGTGTAGTCCAATATGATGACCTAACTCTTTAATCTTTGAAATCAAATCTATATTTTTTTCTGATAATGCGTTGTATGTATTATTTCTGACTTGAACAGTATATGTAGATACTACACCTAACTCTTTTTCAATTTTAGCTAACTTATATGCTCTATCAATTGAAAATTCTATGTCGTGACGTAGTACACAAAACTTTTTGGTATTGTCGTTAACATCCTTGTAATCAACAATTGGTAAATTTTGTTGAACCATATTAATTAAGTTTTTAAATTCATTATAACTAAACATATTATATAACTCCTTATTTATTTTTTGAAATAAAAGAGTTTACGACCTTCCCAACGAGCACCAGGTGGGTCTGTAACTTCCTCTACAAATTCAAAATTAGGTCTTAAAAAATAATCACAGTATTGTATTTCTATTTCTCTATGAGTGTCGTGTACAAATATATCAATGTGTTCTGAGTTTTTAGATAAGTTATAAGCTTCATAAATACTTTTCATCCTACAAGGATACTTGTAATCCCAAGCCGCTGGAGCATCTACTATAATTACATCCCATTTAGTTTCTCTAACTTCTTCTGGTAAATCAATAGAAAGACAATCGTGATTACCTGAATCATATTCTTTCAATAACTTATCAGCTTCGTATCCATTATTAGTGTACTGTATCTCATATACATTAAGATGTGGTGACTCTTGGGTAACTTTTTTAAACCATTCATCGTGGTTTTCTAAAAAAACTGTTTTACCACCTTTATTTGTTTCATACCACAAATCTGAATCACTACCTACTCCAAAAACTAAAACATTTGAGCCTTCTTTTTCTTTTATACATTTATAGATAGATTTATATTGGTCAAAACACATACCATCAGTAATATTAACTACTGTTTGAATCTTATCAACTTCTTCAAGTGATATATCTGTCGTACTTTGTTCTGCATTTTCAACTGACATAGATGGTAAATTTCTAAAAACATCATAAAGATGTAATGCTAAATTTTCGTGTGAATATTGTTCTTTAAATTGTTTTCTCATATTCTCAACTAAATGTGGTTGTAGTTCTTTATAATTAGATAGAACGTAATCTATCTTCTCCTCTACATCTGACCAATCATATTTACAAGAAATGTAAGTCTCACCGTCCTCATAAACAAATGGTTTAGAGTATATGTAATCCATATCTGGTTTAATTAAAACAGAACCAAATCCTGCGGCTTCAATATCTCTTACGGCCATTTCTCCATAACCTATTGGAGCCATAACTATTTTTGAATCAAACATATTTTGATAGAATTGTTGTTGAGGTATACGAACACCAGATTCCCTTCTTACAATATTATAATCTGTTTTTTCTAACTTCTCTAATAATATTCTACGATGGTCGTCATATGGAATATTTGTTTGAATTTCGTGTTCAAAATTTTCAATATCACCCCAACTAAACATACAAGAAATATCGTATTTTTTATTAGAATCATAATTCATCCATTGTGGTTGTATAGTTCCTAACCAATTACAACCAGTTAATTTCATTTTTGGTTTTAATTCATCTATATCTGGAACTGAATACTCACCCTCTCCCCAATACATTCTACCATTTATCCAACCTTTTTTGTATAAATCAAAATCTTTTAAATATGAATTTTTAAGAAACAATAGAGCATTTGATTCTCTGAATACATCTATAGTACCAACTAATGATGTAGCATCTTGACCATCAACAATCATATAATCACCACCAAGTTTAGATAAAAATTCTAAACCCTTATCTATTGATTCTTTTAATGGTTTTTTCTTATCTATTATACTAGCCTGTCCAACCCAAGCATAATCGTAATCATCTGAATTAGTAAATTCAATCCCTACATCTCTTAATGTATCTTGAGCAAAAAGAAATGGACGAAATGTAGTTTCATTTCTATGAATTTCGTGTTCTAATAATTTTATTTTTATCATTCGTTACCTCTTCTTACTAATAAATCTTTATTGAAATTATCAATATAAAACATATTTTGTTGTTCTTGTTTTTGTATTGTTTTAGGATGGTATAAACTTAATTCTTCGTGTGGTGGTAAATGTGCATATGTTTTACAACCTGTAATAAGTTCGTGTAGTGGTCGAGTCCACCTAATACTTTTATCTCTACGAAATACTCTAGCTTGATAATCAGGGTAATTTACCCAACCATTTTCAGTAACTCTCCAACTCCACTTCTGAATATGTTCTTGTGTCATACCTTCAATTGTATTCACACGAGGTATCCAAATCAAATCAACACCATCATTCATTTCTATTATTTGTTTAAGTTGTTCTAATAATGTTTCGTGTGGATATTCATCAGCATCTATGTGAAAGATATAGTCACCTGTTGATTTTTCTATAACTGAATTTTTGTGTTCTGCAAAGTTACCATCAAGTTTTCTGTTATATACTATGATGTCTTTTATTTTATCTATATCATCACTCGCATATTGTTGAACCCAACTTGTTATAACTTCTTGTACTTTTTCATCATTCCCATCAACACAAATAACTATCTCATCTTCTTTATCTGTTTTGTGTATGAGTATCTCTAATAACTTATTTAGTTCATCAGCTTCATTATGAACTGTAATACCATAACTAATTTTCAATTAATACCTCTACTAATGCTTTTGGTAATTTAATTGGTTCTAAGAATACTGCAGATTTTTTAGCGTGTTTATAATCATATGTTCTGTATACTGAGTGTTTAATTACAGCTCGTTTTATTTTATTATATGTTACTCGTTTAACACCACGTGGTCCTGTTCCTTTTACGTCTACTCTGTAAATTTCGTCATCACCACTAACAACTTGTATGTTACCTACTCGTTCTAATAATTGAGCAAACATTGGTTTAGCTTTAATTGTTGGAATGATTCCTTTTTCCTCTAACTTTAATCCAATTAAATGAAAAGTTTTAGTTTTATCTTTTCGTGTATAAGGCATTTTTGGATTTAAAACAAGTAAAGTAGTTAATGTAGATGTTGGTTTATTACCTTTATATCTAAATGATATGATATCTCCAGCAGTAACCTTACCCCAAGTATATACTTGTTTAGACATTATAGATTAAGGTCTTTCGTTATTCCCATCTCTTTACAGGCTTCTAAGAATTGATTTTTTTCAAAAGTTTTAGCGTTTTCAACATCAAGTCTTTTATCATAATTATTATAAGTTTCTTTTTGTTGTTCAGGTATTTCTATAACTTTAGCATATTTCCAAACATAACCATCTTTATCACCCTCAGGGAAAATCATACCCAACTCACCCATATTAATTACAGCTAGAAACCATATAATATTTCTTTGTTTGTCTTCAAATTTATTATCTTGTACTAATTGTGGTGATTGTTTTAAATTATCAGTAAGTTTTAGACTACCCACTTTATATCGTGAATCACTCATATATCCACAATTAAAACATAAGTAAGAACTAAATTCTTCTTGTGTATCTTCAAAACATTTATCTACATCATAACAAATAGGACAATCTATTACTTTTTCCATATTATACTTTCTTTAATTTTGGTAATTTTATTTTAGGTAACTCAATTGAACCCACTTTTTTAAGTTTAGGTAGCTCTAACTTAACCTCTTTTGGAAATTCTGGTACATACTTGTCCAATATTTTACCTAAGTCTCGTGTCATAGCATCTAATGAAAACTTAGATTTATTTATCATACCAAGTTTTTTAGCATTAAGTGTATATTTTTTGTAACTCTTATATACATCTTTCATTACCGCTGAAGCTTGTTGATAGTTTACAGTAAACCATTGAGTTCCATCTACCATATAATCATCTGGTACTGAACCTCGTTCAACATTTTGTAAAGCACCACCTAATAATAATGCTAAATCTTTATGTAAAAAATCTATATGACCACTCCAATTTGGAGCTATAACAGGTTTTTGTGATATACTTGCTTCAAGTAGTGGTCGACCAAATCCTTCACCGTGAGTTAAATTAATATGAGCTTTTACTTTTGGATGATTATATAGTTCATTCATTTCTGTATCTTCAAAATCTCCGTGTAGTAAATAAATATTAGGTAAATTACCTTCTATTGTTTTTTTAATACTTTCTATCTTCTCTAACATCAGTTCTCTATCTAAAACAGAGAATGTAGCTCCACTTGTTTTCATTATAAGACCTGGTCTCCTTTTCATATTTTTAAAAGTTTCGAGAAATACTTTTAACATCATACCAGTATCTTTTCTATCCTTACCTAAATCACCTTGTAACCAATGACCTACATATAAAAAGTTAAAGGTTTCTTCAACATTTTTCATTTCATCAACAAGTTGTTTTGAAAATTCATTTGTTTTCTTAAATATATTTGTATCAGTTCCTTCAAACAAAACTTCTATTGGTTTTTCATTTTTAAGTTCACCTTTTTTCTGATTTGTTTTCTCATCCGTTATATCAAATACAATTGTATTCATTGTATTTTTTACAAAATTAGATGGTACAATATTCATATTCATTCTGTTCATACCTTCAATCCATTTAGGTGGACACGCTGTCATTTCTAAACCGGCTGTAATTCCAATGTTATATTTACCCATTGGATTAAATTCAATTGGTATCACTATATGAAAATGTAATTCTGGTTGTTTTGGTAATTCAGGACTTTTTAAAAGTCTATCTATTATTATCTTATCGTTTGGGTCGTCTTGATTTAAAGCGTTCATTGGTGTATTACCCCAACGAACATTCCAAATTTTTACATCATACTTATCTAATTTAATTAATGCTCTACAAATATCTCTACTATGAGCACCATATCCACTTCTTGTGGCAACTGGTGCAGTAACTAAACATAATGGTTTACTCATTATAACTCCTACGCTTTAAAAATACTAAAAGGTTTTCTTGGTTTAAATTTCTCAAATGCTGTGTCCATATGATTCATAAAATTTTGACACATTGCTTCAGAACTCATCATAATTTCTTTATCGTTAACAAACTCGTGTCCTTTCATACCACATACATTTCTTTTATCAGACTCCATATCATACCAGTCTTTCATAGCTTGTGCAGCATCATCAAATCTACATCTATCATCAAAGATATATGGTGTTGGTATTGAACCTACTAAAGCTCTATTAGAAGGCCATACTGGTTTTACCCATTCACCATAAGTTAACTCAGGATTATCTTTCCATTTTCTATCATCGTGTAATGATTTTATTTCATCATAATCATCGGCAGTTAAATATTTACCATTTAACTTAAATCCACATTGGTCTTGTAATCCACCTGTAACATTAACAATAATTGGTGTTCCACTCATTAATGATTCACAAGTTCCCAATCCAAATCCTTCATTAGAAGCTATATTAATTGTTACATCAGCTAAATTATACAAATGATTTAATTGTTTTGGTTCTAACTTTCTTTCACTAAAATATACTTTTGTATCTGGACATAAAGCTTTTACTACATTTGGTAGGTGTGTTCCATTTTCATCAACTGGTTGTGTATGCATCAGTAATGCACATTTATCAGCTTTTTCTTTAGGTAACATATCACAAAATGTCTTAAATGCTAATATAACATCACCTGTCATTTTTCTACGAATATTTCTATTATTATAAAACATTACAAATTCAACATCGTCATCTGTAAGTTGTTTTTTCATAGATTCAACTTGTTTATACTCTTCATCAAATATTGATATTGGATAAAAATATTTTTTACTAATGCCGTGAGGAATGTAAGTACAATCCCAATCAGTTCTTGGTTTCTTTTTTGCAACATCCTTTACCATCGCTACTGTTTGTTTAGATATGTTCATAATCAAATCTGATGATTCGTAGAAGAACTCATTATATTGTGGAGCTGGTAAATCATCCCATATATTATAATAGAAAATAGGCATCTCTCGTCTAATTTCGTGTTCCATTTCATATAACCAACCCCAAAATCTTGGGTCTGTATAATGCATAATAGCATCTGGTTTTTCACTACTAATTAATTGTCTTAATAAATCAGGATTACCATAACCATCAACTGGATATATCGTTAATTTAGCGTCTTTAACACCAGTTTCATTTCTAGCTGATTCATCCATATTAACAACTTTACCATTTTCTGGATGTTTTATTGCTCCACCTATTTGAATCCAATCGTAATGTTGAATTGTACCAAGTACAAATTCTTTTGACATTGTACCAATACCAGATGACATTCTCAGGTCATCTGATAATAATAAAATCTTTTTCTTAGACATATAACCTCTTTAATCGTTTAATATTTTTTTATTGTTTAAAGACACATCAAAGTAATCTAACATTTCTAACTTGTCGTGATAACTTGACATCTTTTCCAATTCACTTTCAACAGTCGCCATAATATCAGGGTGTTCTCCCACCCCAACAGAATTATTTAATAAGTTCTCTACATTTATACGATGTTTCTCTACTTGAGCTTTAAACTGTAGTTTACTAGCTTGTAATAAGTCATCTCTTAAATTCATAATCTACTCCCACTTGGTATTAATTTATTATATGATTGAATTTTTTCTCTGTATTTGTTGTCCAAAACGTACAAGTCCATTGAACGATTTACCAATTTTTGTAAGGTAAATTCATCATCTAATGTACTCGACTTAAACTTTTTATATAACTCTTTCAGTATTTTAACTGATGTTAATTTGTATTCCATAGAACCTCTCTTAATATATACATATATAAATATATACTAATTTAATATTTTAACCAATTTTTTTTCTTTTTTAGCATATTCTATTGTATTCATTGTGCCTCTTGATTCAACTCCATCTGGAATAAACGCTATAACTATATCACTATACTCAGCTATCTGTTTGTTTCTTTTAAAGTAATTTGAAACATAATATGGTTTATTGTATTGTGTAGCTGATAATTTACAATGCATATTCCAACTATAATGAGCTGGTGGAAACTCTACATAATTCATATTAAACTCTAATGCAAACTTTTTAGCATATCCATCAGCACCATCTTTTTGTCCACCACTAACTATTTCAGCATCAGTTCCGTGTTTTTCTTTTATCTGAAATACTAAATCTTTTATTTTTTTCTTATTAGTATAACCCCTACTACCAACTATACCAACTTTAATCTTCGTAGTCATTTCTCTTTTGTTTTTTTACTGGTTTGTCTGATGTAGTAAATTTAGCTACTTCATAAAATTGTTGTAGTCCATTTAATATAGAATTATTATTTGAATACGTGAATTGAAATCTTTTCCTAGAAGTGTACGATAAATCTGTTGGAATTATATCAAACCATATAAACTCATTTGGTTTAATAGTAGAACCTAGTGTAACAACAGTTTTAAAAGATAACTTTTTTTCCCACTTCATCAAAAAGTTTTTTAAATCAGTAGTAGCTACTTCACCATCTTCATACCATAGATGTAACAAAACTGCTACACGT
>Ga0209815_1002111_pt1 | contig 12378 bp, 19 predicted proteins | sample CoawatmetaG00DNA_FD_187507 | JGI IMG/M metagenome (GOLD analysis project Ga0209815, IMG submission 187507) | Marine microbial communities from the West Antarctic Peninsula - Coastal water metaG002-DNA (SPAdes) (version 2) | ecosystem: Environmental > Aquatic > Marine > Coastal ...
CCAGCATAAATGTCACAGATGTTCGCACCCCTAGGGATGGCGATGTCGATCAGGTGTCAACCACCGTTCGTGGACAGTTCATGTTTGATGGGCGGATCCGGTCGGACCAGGTTGGGCGCTTTGTCACCAAGGTGGCTCCTGGTGAGCTGACTACCCACATTGAGACGAACTTCACGGTCAAGGTGGTCAAAGCGAAGCACATGCAGTGGCGCGAGATGAAGTCCTGCCCCCAGAAGGATGCCATCCAGTCTGAGCTGACTGCGCTGGCGATGGAGCATCTCTCCGGAGAAGTTGATTGGAGAATGCCAGGAGAACAAAACGAGAACACCCAGGAGAACGGTCCTGAGTATGATGTAGAGACAGAACGCGCACTTGCTGAGGCTGATCAGCCTAAAGCTGCAGTTGAGGTCAATCTTAATGAGGTTGTCGCAGCTGCAACAGCTAAGGACTCAAACGATTTGCTCGAAATTCCCAATTTCTTGAAGCGGTCGTGAGTCCTCGGGGCCCGGGAGTCTCTCTCTCCTCCCGGGTCCCAACCTATCTTAGTCGTTGACTGAGTGAGAGAGATGGCTGAGAATGGTAGAATGAGACGATACGATAGAACACCGGTCCACATTTAATCGTATGTTTCTGAATAACGTCAAACGGACATGAAAGAGAGAATAGAATGAGAACAAATAGGAGAACAGTTTCGAGAACGAAACGAGAACTGATTGCGGAACGCGAAAGTCAGTCGTGGGCGAAGCTTCCTGCATACAACAAGGATCAAGTTGAGTCGGACATTGACATCTGGAACAAGCTCGAGAAGCGGTTCCGTGTCCTTGAGACTCTTACAAATCATTGCATCAAAGGGTCTGCTCGGTCATTGATCGTTCACGGTCCTGCTGGTCTCGGTAAGTCGTACACGGTAGAGAAAGCTCTCGAGGATTGGGATCCTGAGATGAATTATCACACGATTGTCAAGGGTGGTGCTACTAAGATTGGTCTGTTGAGGACTCTTTATCAGTACCGCAATAAGAAGAATGTCATTGTCTTTGATGACTGTGACTCTATCTTATTGGACTTGGACTGCATCTCTCTGTTGAAGGCTGCATGTGATACTACGGAAAAGCGTAGGATCTCTTATCTTTCTAATGACAAAATCCCTGCAGAAGGTGAGGCAGGAGTGATTCCTTCGACATGGGTGTTCGAGGGTACTGTGATCTTTATCACAAATACGGACTTTGAGAATACTGCAAAGAAGCTGCAGGATCATACATCTGCTATGATCTCTCGGTCTCACTACATCTCTCTCGCAATGAAGACTCGGCGAGACTATATCATTCGAATCAAACAGGTCGTCACTCAGGGGTTGTTCAACCAGCTGAAACTTGATGAGAACATGGTCAAGGATGTGATGGATTACATCGATCTCCATCAGGCTAACTTGCGTGAACTGTCGTTGAGGATGGCACTGAAGATTGGTGGCCTCCGGAAGGACAGCCCTGATATCTGGCGTGATATCGCTGATGTAACATGCACAAGGAATGCATAAGATGAATACACAGTTTTTTAATACAGTGTCAGGTGTCGTAGAGGCACGAGATGGACAGACATATCAGGACGGTCGGTGGGAGATCACACCAAATGATCAGATCCTGTCGAGCAAAACAGGATCGTTACCGAGCGACATGACGGTTGATCAGATCAGCGAGCGTCTCGGGTTTGAGCCTAACTTCCAAGATGATCCTGATAAGGTCGAATATAGCTGGGGAGCATCTGTCTACGATACAGTGACAGGTGAGTGGTACGATATTGCTATCTGGGACTACCATGGTGCACGGTGGTCTACGTATGGTGATCAAGACATCATAGAACAGGTGTTCACGTGCAGTTCGTGATCGGAGTCGTCGTCGGAGTCGTAGGATATATATTGATCAACGATCCACAGATGTTGAGCGATATACTACATAATTGGGGAGACATGGTAAATGAAGGAACGAATCATGAGTAGGTTTATGAGAGTACACGAAGAACAGCGTGGTGAGAATGTTATCGAACCTCGTGTGATGTGGGAGAAGATGCTTGATCGAGCAATCACTAAATATGAATACAGTGGCGCGTACGACAAATTTGTCGGTGATATGCAACGCCTTGGATTCACTACTAAGCAAGTTGAGGAGCTCTTGGAAGATGAAGATGAAGAAGAAAGCTGATATAGCATCGTGGACTGCCCTTGGAGCAATAATGGTAATTATTGCATTTACGAGTAGCGGATGCTGGGTGACGTTCCAATGAGAAAGAAACAAGCTGATATAGCATCGTGGACTGCCCTTGGAGCAATGATCGTGATTGTCGTATTCACATTCACTGGGTGCAAAACAATGGGCAGCAAGGAAGGACTGGGAACGATTGTCGGAGCTGGTGCTGGTGGTCTTCTAGGTAATACAATCGGAAAGGGTCGAGGACGAACTGCTGCTACTGTTGCTGGGATCTTCCTCGGTGGGATGATCGGACGTGATATCGGCGCAAGCCTTGATAGAGTAGATCGACAGATGCTCACACGGACGACTGTTGGTTCATTAGAGACTATGCCTTCTGGTAGAACCTCAACATGGAACAACCCAGACTCAGGTAATCATGGTACCGTGACACCAATGAGGACATATCAGACCAATAGGGGATATTGTAGAGAATATCAGAATACTATCACGGTTGGTGGTACACAACAGAGTGGATATGGCACAGCATGTAGACAACCGGATGGAAGCTGGGAGCTGATAGCGAAGTGATGGAGTAGGACATATATCATGGGTGATAAGTATCAACCTTCCAGCAGAGAGCTTATGCTAATTGCTGCACTCGGTGATCTACTACAAGCCGATCAATCCAAAATACCAGATGATGTCTTAGAGTGGATGAATTGGAAACTATCACAATTAAAAAGATCTGAGAAGAAATGAAACAAAAGAACCAGTGGCTGAAAATGAACAACCTACTTAGTACTGATATGGAGTTAGACGTGATGTCTCGTATCATCGATGCTCTACCACACCGTGATGATGTCTGGAAGCTGTATCGAGACCGAGAGTTCCGTGACAAAGCGATAAATGATTACTGGGCGAACGTCCACGGAATAGGAGATCCGACAAATGAATAAAGATTACATTGCTGTTACTACTATCTCAACGTATCGTATGCGTTACATAATGCACAAAGATGATCTAACAGTATCCAGCCCGGGCATTGAGACAACACTCACATGTGACGTCACTGCGATTGAAGTTGCGCACGATGCTGTTACGATGAGTGAATGCGAAGAGTTCTCTCAAGAGCATGTGGGAGAGTTTATCGTTGATACCAATGAGTTGACTGAGGATGATATGCTAGAACTCTTTGACAAAGAGAATGACTATCTGGTTGACTGGGACAGGGATAGAAAAATTAAATGGGTCAGGCAAACGGCAGCGGCCTGGACATCAGAACCAGATCCAATATGATAGACATTTACTATCTATCAATCCCCATCGGTCTTGCTCTCGTAGGTTGTGGATATCTAATAGGAAGACACAATGGTATTTCTCTCGGTGCTGAGAATATGTTCGAACAGCTAGAAGAGATGGGTATCATTGAGACTTCTACCGTATGGGAAGATGGGGAACAACAAACATATCTGATGAAAGATGGTAAGCGAGTTGATAGGAACTGATAATGTCCCAAGTTGAAAAGCTAACACCTCTCCATGATATCACATGGTATGTCAAGTGGCTCGGTACAGTGTTTCTGATACTCGCTGTATCATCTCGTAGCATTGGTCCTCCGATTGATCATATATACGATCAATGCTTTTCCCTAGTAGGGTTGATATGTTGGTTCTACGTAGCTTTTAAATGGCACGACAGAGCTCTTATGACAGTCAATGCCATATGTCTTCCTCTACTGCTAGCAGGAATTGTTAGATCGTTACTCACATAAATATGTGATGAATATATTAATATCATGCCCTCCTATTTCTGATGAGTTTGGTTACTACTGCTACATTGATTGTATAATACGTACGTCGTTAAAGAAATATGATGTATCTTTCCATCCCTCTATCTTCTACCGATTCACCTACAGCAACATTAATCAGTTTGATGATACTCTTCGTCAGACTGATATCCTTATGCTGTCGTGCTATGTGTGGAACTGGGAACTGCAGCTGGCATTAGCTGATCATGCACGAAAGATTAACCCTGACATTATCGTCGTGGGTGGAGGACCTCATGTCCATAAGCCATACTATGATCGATTTGATCATGTGGTCATGGGTGAAGCTGAGCATGGTGTGCGACAGATACTAGATGGTAATGCTGGACATATTGTACGCAGTACACGTAAGACTAACTTCGAAATATCTCCATACATAGACAACCGTGACATGCTGCTCGCACAGAAGGAGCAAGCAAAGGAACGTAAGATGGCTCTGGGAGTTATCTTTGAGGCTAACAGAGGATGTCCATTTGCTTGTGCATACTGTGACTGGGGTAGTGCTACTCAGTCTAAGGTTCATTACTTTGAGCAAGATAGAACATTTGCTGAGATAGATTTCGTATGTAATGTACTTCAACCTAACTTCTGGTTCCATGCTGATGCTAATTTTGGTATAACTGATAGAGACATAGATATATCTCACCACCTAGTCAAAGCTAAGCAACGAACATCATACCCTAAAGCATTCTACTACTCTACATCTAAGAACACATGGAAGCGCAACGTCGACATAGCTAAGATACTGCATCGAGGTGGATTGATTGACACATACAATATAGGGATACAACATACACACAAGGACGTCCTTGAAGCGAGCGTACGTGGTAATATCAAACCTGATCAGTTCCGTATCATAGGGTCTGAGTGTCAGAAGAATGGCATCCCTACCAACACACAGATGATACTAGGGATGCCTGGTGACACCCGCTGCAAATGGTTCCAGTCCCTGTGTGAGACGTTCGAATGGGGATTCCACAGCGAGACAAAGGTCTATTGGTATAATCTATTACCTAATGCTCCATCTGCTCACCCAGATTATGTTAAGCAATGGGAGATAGAAACAAAGCCTGTAATATACAATCAAGCTCGTCTTCTCAAGGATCATGATGAGGTTATCGACAAGGCAGCAGATATTATAGTCAGCTGTAAGACATTTGATCGTGAAGACTGGATTAATATGAATATCGATACAAAGTGGCTGCAAGCACTACACAATATGGCTCTCCTACGTCATACTGCTATGTACTGGAGATTCACACACAATATACCTTACGAGACCTTCTACCGTGATGTGATAGACAATATGGGTGAGCTAGGTGAGAAGTTCAATACACAATTTGAGCAATACCTTAGACAGCTGCTAACAGCTGGTAACAGAACAGATTACATACCATTCTTATTCAATGGTGAACTCGTCAAGACTGAGGTAGAGGATGTTCTGATTCTATACCTGCTCGAGCATAAGGATCAGTTCTATCAAATAGTCAATCAAAGGTGGGGTCATGAGGATCTAATAGAATATCAGAAGAACCTCGTTGTTGATTTAGAGTATGATCCTAACATAGGTAGAACTATGTCATTGAAGTACGACTGGGTAAGATACTTTAACGAAGAGATATATACTGATCCACCTCATCTCAACAGAGATATAACATATAAGACCAATCAGTCAGAGATCAAAGGACCTACTGATTTCACATCTAGTAGGATGCTATGGCATAAGACAAATAACAAAAGGCGGAAGCTATCATTGTTTCAGAAAGCAGCATTAGGACAGCTTGACTGGAGAGGAGAACAACGAATGGTACTCAAGGAGTGGAAGTCAGTTTAAGAGATGGAGCAAAGCTTCATAACTTGTTTTAGTATATATTTTACGGAATAGAACTCTTTCCTTACCCTTGACGTCACAGAAGTGTGGTTGTTTGCTATTAACAAGAGCAAACTTATACGTAGTCTCATACAGTTTCTCTTTATCCATATTATAAAATTCAAGAGGTTGATCACCTACTACGGTAACAGCAATCCAAGCTAATGACTTAGGGTCCTTATGAATAGGGACAGTACTATTAGGTCCGAACCTTATGAATTGTGGGTCTCTGTATCTCTCAGGGAGATCGTATTTAACCTCTAAACTCGTCCACCAATGTAATGAACGGCCAGATGTTACTGACCTGAATTGTACATCATCTCCATGTTCGGTCCACCTATCGATTCCTTCAGTGAGTTTATATTCATTCCACTCATCTAATAACCCAGGCCATGGTATAGGGTTAGCGATTGAAAAGAAATAATCATTGATCGAGATCATAAAGTATATCCTGAATAATTGGGCAATCTATATCATCCGGATTGTTTAAGCCATATTGGCAGATATAGTAAGAATCAACAACATCACTAATAGGATTGTCTCCGGTATAATCCATGACAGCCTTGATATCGACTCCTGTACTTGTGATGAAATTTGAGAGCATAAGTTCTTTATTTGCATTACCTTTTCCTGTAGCATATTTTTTAATAACAGTGGGTGGTACTTGATAGAAAGGTATGTCTCTGCCCATTAGCCTGTATTTAAGTATACCTGTATTCTCACCTATTTGAAATACCTTGCCTACAGCAGCATAAGCATAATCCTCTAGGAACACTGCAGCGACATTATATGAATCTAGTATATCAATAGCCCAATTAGAAATATATTTGTATCTTGCTATTTGTACACTTATCTTAGGAAGCCTGTGACCAAAGAATAGAAAGGGATCACACCAATGCTCTGGATCAACCCTTTTACCAGTAAGATAGTGGATGTCCCACTTATCTCCAACCTTAACACATATTGCAGGGCTTGTTGTAGAGTAATCTATTCCAACTATATTAGCAGTCATCCCATTCATTATGGCTTTCCATCCACCCGTCGGCATCATCCTCATCGTCAACGACCAACTCTTCACCACAATAAGGACAATAAGCTATTTTAGAATCAGCCGCGTCACTATTTATAGGATTTATGTGGCACTCACTATCACATTCTATACAGACTATGTTCTCGTCTATATCATTCATTACAGTCATCTATTATCTCCTGCTGATGGAACAACATGATCATCTTCTGGAATATATGGTTGAGACATTCTACATTCTGTTAAAGTAAGTCTCAACAATGGTCCAACAGTCAGCTCAGCAGGCATCGTTACATTATTTTGTTCTATCCATTTGTCCATTAAATTATATGCTTGTTTCTCTAACATAGGCATGCATGAAACTATTTTATCATAGTTTGCTTTATATTGTAGGTGGTGAACTAATTCATGAAGCAATATAGCTTTATGAGCCATATTGTTCTTATCAAAATATATAGGTAAATAAATTATCCCAGACTTGTTATCATATACTGCTATTACATCTATTGCTGATGGATCTATATCAACCACGCACCAAGTATCGTACATAGGGTCATTTTGCTTCTTGAGTTCTTCACACCCAAACATGAGATTTCTAATCTCTATCGGCGTTACCTCTAATATGATAGGAGGCTCTGGTATTGGAAATCCTGTATGTCCTCCTATCCACATCATCAATACAATTATAAGTTCTTTCACTTCATTGCTCCACCTGCATTCTCTCTTACTATGTCTTCTGATAATGCCTCAGGATAGTATATCTCAAACGCAATAACATCCTCTAACCCCACAAAGTAATGATATTCTCCTGGACGGACGACCATTAAATCTCCCTTACCTAACTCGGTAATGTCTACGAGATCGTAGTCACTCTTAAATACATGAACTCTTAGTTTTCCTTGTTCAACATAGAATGCATTCCACTTATGTTCATGCTTGTGCTTGCTGCATCTATATCCAGCTAGAACAACAATTCTATGAAACTCAACAAATGGAGTACTAAGTATTTTAGTTGTCTGTCCCCACACCTTTCCAGATTTCATTTTAAAACTCACATCCTCCAGCCACACAAGCTAGCTCTTGAGCACCCTCTGTCATATCAGAGAACTCATATTGGGATAGTAGAGCATACCAATCTACATCCTTAGGCATCTTCTTTTTAAACTCTTCATATTCTTTTTTGGTACAATCCTGATACGGAGCTTGTCTATATGTATGGTCGGAGAACGGAAGGAAACTAACTCCACTCATCCAATCCCAATTACCATATACCCATGCACCAACGCCCATCCACTCATGTTCTTTGACAGAAATAGTTACAGATGGCTTATGCTCGCACCAATGCTTCTGATATATCAGCCACAGCTCTAGCTGTTCAATAGCAGTCTTGTCTGTACGGAACACAGCTGTAGGCTCAGCATGCATAGGGAACGAGAACACATACGTATGCTCCGGCTTCGTTACATCATCCTCTACTGGAAAGCCTGCATCGACCATTGCCTTAGCCAAAGGATCTTTCTTGTCAGCCCTGACCGTTCTGATATAATGAAGACTATGTCTAGCATGAATGCCGGAAGCAGCATCAACAAGCTGAGACACAGTACCAGAAGGCTTAACACAAGTAGTCGCGGCACTCTGTTCGATACCAAGAATTTCCGCAGTAGCCTTATTCGTTGCAACAGTGATGTCACGTAGCCTTTCCAATCTATCCTCGAGGCCTCGTTCCTTCCCATTAGTGAGTGTGGAGTCCATAATCCCAGTGAGAGAGACACCTAGTAACCTTTCTTCTGTGCAATTCTTCTTCCATTGTTTACTTATGTATTTGAAGTTTGTGAGTGTGCTTTGCCACGTACCTAAGACTGCGGCCAATCGAACTTTACGTTGTAGCTCATTTTCACTGTCTGAGGGTCGTACAACCACTTCTGTAAGGTTGCAGAACTCGTTGTTCCGTAGAATGATCTCGGAACATGGATTGGTTCCAAAGTCATAGTTGGGATCTCTTCGTCCGAACCTTTCGACTTGCATACGAGCTGATTCTCTATTGAAAATGCCACGCTCTCCACTTTTGCTGTCATAAAGGCTTTTCCATTCATCCATGAAGACTCCGATGTCTGGCTTCTCTGTGTAACAGGCAGAGTTGTTCGATAGAGCTCGCTGACCTTCATTTTCCCACCAACTTCCTGCTTTAGCTGCCCGCATACGGTCATCCGAGAGATTTGATAATGATATGAGTGCACTTCGTCTTACTCCTCCTACAACTACTATCTCAGCTATCTTACATACTAAATCATGACACTCAATAGAAGATAGCTTACGACCAGCAGCATGTTTAAATTTAGCAACTGTGAAATTAAATAGATCAACGAGTGGCTCTGGTCCTGAACTACGGCCACCAAACGTCTTCAGTACAGCACCAGCTGGCCGGACTTTAGATACATCCCAACTAGGAACCATACCAGCATACAAATTAGCGATTAATTCTTTTAAAGACTTAGCCCAACCTGTTCTGGAATCTGCAACTTTAATAACAGTATCAGAAGGATGAAACTCATCAGCAACAACAGGTAGATTTTGAACATGCTGACGCTCAACACTAAATCCTACTCCTGTACCATTCATAAGAATATATAATATCTCATCAAATGCGGTCAAACGATCCACTGCTACATACGAACAGTTGTAACCAGCAATATTGTCTCTTTTCAATGCTGGTCCGGCTGTCATAAGAGAACGCATAGAAGGCATTACTTCTAGGTTCAGTGTAGCATCTTCAAGTTCTGATCTCTCTCCGTTGATCTTATAGTTACATGTCTCATACAGATGCTCTTCAAAGAAATCATAGTATCTACCAACAGTTTCTGGCCAAGTCTCTCTTCTCCCCTCATCTTCCAGCCACCTAGAGTAGCGACTCAAATGAATGTACTCTTGGTACTGGGTTGGTAGATAGTTATTCATTATTCTTTCTCCTGTTTCCTACAATATTTCTTTTAATAGAGGTATTACTTTAGCTATTTCATATGCACACATCTGTGCTACCTCGCGATGTTCTTTTTGGGTACTCTTATCTAATCTTAGTTCTAGATAATGTACCCATGACCGTAATGTTCCATTCATATACATTCTACTCATTGTTAACCCTTCGGGTAGCACTGCTCTAGCTTGTTCTTTTGCAATACCATGCTTGACTGCCCATGTATAAGCAGCATTAGTGTAATTAATGATCACTGTCTGATGACGTTCCCAATCACTAACAAGCTGATTGTAGGTCTTATCGTTAGCATCTAATTCAATACTATTCTGTCTATTCTTATCATCTTGTAGTCTACATTCTCTCATAACAAACTCTAGGTCTTTAGTAGGGTCAGCATATCGTTGACTGAACTCTTGAAAACTAAATGACCTATGTCGTAGAATCTGTCTCCCTATATCTCTAGTGGTTTCTATCTCTAAGCATACATTGACCATTTCAAGTGGTGACCAATGTTTATGTTTGATCAAATATTTAATCAACTTCGTGGATGTTGCCTTGTTGTTCTGGTTCCCTGGATTGGAGACTCTAGCACAAAAAGCAATCAGATCTTCTAATGTATCATCTACGTTAATACTCTTGGTGTAACTGATTAACTTAACATTATTCATATTCTTTTCCATACGTTGAGTGCCATCTTAGCACTTAAACCTTCAAAAGTATTCTCATCAATCATAAGTTTGATGTCGGCTGTTCTCATACCAGCCATCACCATATCATTAATATCTTTATGTTCTAATCTACCAGGCCACACAACTATCTTACGACCCATATTAATTGACTTCTCCATCTTATTGACAATAGCTTCATTCCTAGGCTCATTATCATATACCATTACGTACTTGTCAAATGGTATTGTCGCATCAGAGCCAGTCATTGCAATTGCATTGCTCACAAACATACTATCAAACGGTCCTTCAACAACATATACAACCTTCGACGGTTTCACATCATCTAAGCCATATAGCTTAGATCTTGATTCGTCTATTAATATCGTGATATATCTAAGAGTGTTCTTTGAGGAAAGACTTCGTCCTTGGAAACCAAACATATTACTCTTCTCATCGAGGAGCGGAATAATAAGTCGAGCTTCATCTTTTAATTCCTCTTTAAATTTACCAGGCAAAATACTATTTGTCCATTGGTAGAACTTTGGACAGTAAAATAATTTAGCATGAAACCTATTAGGTATCATGCGCTTCTGTATATATTTCTTGACTGGATGGTCCCAGTCTAGTTGAGAGACCTTCTTCAGTTTCCTTAGTGGGCTATCTGCTCTGCGATATCCTGGAAATGCCGACGTCTTTACATTAGGATTATTTAGATTATCAGGCTTCGCAAGGGTAGAAGAATCTTTCAATTTCTCAAGTCTATACTCCTTATGTAACATGCCATCATGCTCAAAAAGAAACTTATCAAAGTTCTTACTTATGCCACAATTATGACAATAGTAATAGTACTCTGCTTTCTTGACAAGCAGGTATCCTCTAGCCTTAAACTTATTCTTGGTACTATCACCACAATAAGGACAAGAGAGGTTGAATTGATTGTTTCTCTGTTTAAAGTTGCGAAATCTGTTTGATAACAGCATCACATACTTTCTGTCAATATATTCCAATAGCGCTATACCCTTCCGTCACACAATGTTAAGTATAACAGCTAAGACTTATGAAGTCAACGTTTAAACGTAGTCTCTACTAAGAATATATTCTCTATATGGAAAGCCAGATGATCTTACAAATGGTTTATACTCTGGGTCTAGCAGCGCCTTGGGATTGAGTATTTGTAGTAGATAGTATCTAGGAACGTCTCCACCATTGATAAATGTGTGACGGACAAAATTGTTAACCAAATATCCTTTACCGGGCTTTGGTTTGAATGCATAAGCTACGTTGTCATCTAGTTCAAATATGAATGAGCAATGTTCATTAGTAATGACAGGTATTTGAAATCCAATACACTTATCAGTATGCCAAGCATATGAACTACGAGGTTCCATACGAGCATACGTACCACCTATCAATTTGTATTGTTCTTTGATTTCTTGGTAATAAGAGTCAACTCTATGATGCCAAAGAATTTCTCTTATTCTAGCTCTCTTTCCACGTGTAGTACCTTTATAGCGTTCCTCTACTCGGGTATCAGTGGCTTCTTTCCATGCTAATGCTACTTCACTATCAGAATCATCTGCATCTCGCCAATCAACCCAAGGCAGATGTTCATACATTGTTTCTAAATCTTTTTGGAGTCTCTCTACATCTACATCACAAAACTCTTCAAACAACCATTCGGGCTTCTTGCCATTAATAGTTCCATAGTCTTTTCTATCCATCATATCCTCAAAAAAATATTAACCACACTATACCAGCAATTAGGAAAAGGTCTGCACAGATGCTCCATATTATGTATGCTTTAAACATCCACTTAGCTGCAAACTTCATCATA
>Ga0209815_1002112_pt1 | contig 12374 bp, 12 predicted proteins | sample CoawatmetaG00DNA_FD_187507 | JGI IMG/M metagenome (GOLD analysis project Ga0209815, IMG submission 187507) | Marine microbial communities from the West Antarctic Peninsula - Coastal water metaG002-DNA (SPAdes) (version 2) | ecosystem: Environmental > Aquatic > Marine > Coastal ...
TGGCTGGCCAGTGACTCATGAACATGTGCATAGGGTGTGTTATTGTGTGCGTCTATCATGCACATAGATGTGTGCGTCTATTGTGCACATAAAGGTGCGCGATTTAATGCGCCGATCGATCTAATGCGCCGATCGATCTAATGTACCGAGCAAAAATTTTTAACGGCTGGTCAGATATTTTCCATGGAGGGAGAATGTGGTTCGAACAAATCCAACGCATCGCCAAATTAGCTCAACTGCGCTATCACAAAGATCAACTGTTAGTGATCGCTGTGGATGGCTGTGGTGGTGCAGGCAAGACGACCCTCTGTCAAGCGTTAGCGGCAGAAATAGAGGTTTGGGCCCAGCCCCAGGTGCTTACCCTGGATCGCTTCTATCATCCACTCAATGCCACGCAAAGATCACAGTTGCAACATACGCAAGCTCGCCAAGCCTATTTTGACGTTACCCAGTTCCAAGAAAATGTGCTTGCCCCCTTGAGTAGAGGCACAAGGGTAAGTTACAAACCCTATGATTGGTTGGAGGGCGAAACAGATCAGGTGGTCGAGTTACTGCCAAAAGGAGTGCTGCTAATTGATGGCGTGTTTTCTTTTAGCGAACCCTTGCGTGACATGATACACCTATCATTGTTTGTGGATACGCCAATGCTGCTGCGTAAACAGCGGCTGATCGCGCGACCACAGCTAGATACGGATTGGGTGAGTCACTGGCAAAGCACTGAATGTTGGCACCATCAGCACGAACAGACTGCTGATGCAGTTGAGTTCGTGCTCCTAGGCACTGTCAGTTAGTGAGTTAGCTTTGAGTGTTAAGGGTGGGTAATGATTTGACCAAGTCATCAACCGCCTTTACCTGCCTTAAAAACGGCTCTAGCTGTATTAGCGGCAGGGCACAAGGGCCATCACACTTCGCTTTAGATGGGTCGGGGTGGGCTTCAAGAAACAAACCGGCGATGCCTTGGGACATGCCAGCTAGTGCAAGTTGCGTGACTTGAGCGCGTCTGCCCCCTGCGGCGTGGGCCTGGCCTCCAGGAATTTGCAAAGCATGGGTGACGTCAAAAAGGAGTGGGTGACCAAATTCTTTCATAATACCAAAACCTAACATATCAACCACCAAATTATTGTAGCCAAAGCTGCTGCCCCGTTCACACAACATTAATCTGTCGTTGCCGGCTTCCTTAAATTTGGTGATGATATGCGCCATTTCATAAGGCGTTAAGAATTGAGCCTTTTTAATGTTAATGACGGCTTGGGTTTTTGCCATGGCCACCACAAGGTCAGTCTGGCGTGATAAAAAAGCTGGCAGTTGAATCACATCGGCAACTTCTGCAGCCGCCTGGGCCTGGTGTGGTTCATGCACGTCGGTAATAATAGGCACGTTATAAGCAGACTTCACCGCTGCAAGTATTTCTAGCCCTTTATCAAGACCGGGTCCGCGAAAAGAATTGACCGATGAGCGATTAGCCTTATCAAAAGACGCTTTAAATACATAGGGTATGTTGAGTTTTTGTGCAGTGTTTACATAATGGTCAGCAATTTCTAGCGCCAAGTCCTTGGATTCAAGTACGTTCATGCCACCGAAGAGGGTGAAGGGCAGGATGTTACTTACCGATAGATCACCCACTGCTACTGTTATTTGAGACATAGTCTAAAAATCCTTTAACCACCATTTATGCTTAAGTTTGTATTGTATCAGGCGGCTTCATTCAATCCCATATTTTCTCAATCAGGCGAGTGTTTGTTGGTTACAAAAAAACAACAAATAGGTATTGGGTTGGAGACTCCCTGCTCGTCTGGCTTAGCTCTGTGTCAAGCCTAGTTGGATAGTTTATTGGTCATTTACGGCTTGATTTTATCTAGGCAAATGTCTATATTTGGTGTTGTATCTTGTTGTGAGGCACAATATATAGTGATTGAGTGTTTTTTTGTCACTGTTTGCTGAAACTTCTAAATATACCAAAGGCCTTCAGCTTTTAAAGCTGAAAATAGTAAAAGTCAACAAAAAAATAGGCAAGCGAATGCAAGGTTTGATGGTAACAAAGCGCAACGGACGGCAAGAAAAGATTGATCTAGATAAGATCCATCGCGTTATAGACTGGGCTGCGGAAGGTTTGGAGAATGTTTCAGTTTCTCAAGTAGAACTGAAAGCACATATCCAGTTCTTTGATGGTATTCGTACCTCAGATATCCATGAAACCATCATTAAGTCTGCGGCAGATTTAATTTCTGAAGAGTCTCCAGACTACCAATACATGGCCGCTAGATTGGCTATCTTCCATCTCCGAAAGCGCGCCTTTGGTTGTTTTGAACCGCCTCACTTAGGCGAACACGTGAAAAAAATGGTGGCCCTCGAACGTTACGATAGCGACCTATTAAAAGACTACACCGCAGCTGAGTTTGATCAGCTGAACAGCTGTTTAGATCACTCTCGTGATATGAACTTTAGCTATGCTGCAGTGAAGCAAATGGAAGGTAAGTACTTGGTGCAAAACCGAGTGACGGGTCAAATTCACGAAAGTGCTCAGATTTTATACATGTTAGTTGGCGCCTGTTTATTCTCTACTTACCCTAAAGCGACGCGCTTAGACTATGTGCAGCGCTTCTATGATGCCGTCTCTTTATTCAAAATTTCTCTGCCTACGCCGATCATGTCCGGTGTGCGCACACCCACACGCCAGTTTAGTTCTTGTGTACTCATAGAGTGCGGTGATTCATTAGACTCGATCAATGCCACTTCGTCTGCCATTATTAAGTACGTTAGCCAACGTGCTGGTATTGGCATCAATGCAGGCCGTCTGCGGGCCTTGGGTAGTCCTATTCGTGGTGGTGAAGCATTCCATACGGGTATGATCCCCTTTATTAAGCACTTTCAAACAGCTGTTAAGAGCTGTTCGCAAGGCGGTGTACGTGGTGGTGCAGCAACGTTGTTTTATCCCATTTGGCACTTAGAAGTTGAATCGCTATTGGTGTTAAAGAATAACCGTGGTGTAGAAGAAAACCGCGCCCGCCACATGGATTATGGGGTGCAGTTTAACCGCCTGATGTATACGCGCCTAATTAAGGGTGGCAACATAACCTTATTCAGTCCCTCAGATGTGCCTGGCTTATATGACGCTTTCTTTGCTGATCAGGATGAGTTTGAGCGACTGTACGCCACCTATGAGGCTGATGAAACGATTCGTAAACGCACGGTTAAAGCGGTAGACCTGTTTAGCAAGTTTGCCCAAGAGCGTGCGCAAACAGGACGTATTTACCTGCAAAACGTGGACCACTGTAATACCCGTAGCGCCTTTGACCCTAAAAAAGCACCTGTGCGCCAGAGTAACTTGTGTTTAGAGATCACCTTACCCACCTCACCTTTGGATGGGATTGATGATGCCAGTGGAGAAATCGCTCTGTGTACGCTATCGGCCTTTAACTTAGGTGCTTTAGATGATTTGAGCGAATTGGAAAACTTGTCAGACCTGATCGTTCGTGCCTTAGATAGTCTGCTTGATTACCAGGAATACCCAGTTCCAGCGGCTTATCAAGCGAGTATGAAACGTCGCACATTGGGCGTGGGCGTAACTAACTTTGCCTACTACTTGGCCAAGAATGGTGCTAAGTATTCTGATGGATCAGGCAATGCGCTCACTCACCGCACCTTTGAAGCAGTGCAGTACTACTTGTTGCAAGCTTCTAGTCGTTTAGCTCAAGAGCAAGGTGCTTGCCCCGCTTATGGTGATACTTTTTATGCTCAGGGCGTCATGCCTATTGATAGCTACAAAAAAGATGTCGATAAATTCTGCTCGCAGGATTTGTTGCTAGATTGGGATGCCCTCCGCCAGCAGATTAAAGACCACGGCTTGCGCAATAGTACCTTAACTGCATTGATGCCCTGTGAGACGTCTAGCCAAATCACCAATAGTACCAATGGCATTGAACCTCCACGCGGCTATGTGAGTGTAAAAGCTAGTAAAGATGGCATTCTCAAGCAAGTGGTGCCTGAATTCAAACGCTTACGTGATGATTATGAGTTACTCTGGAGTATTCCCAATAACGAAGGTTACTTGCAGTTGGTAGGCATTATGCAGAAGTTTGTTGACCAGGCGATTTCAGCTAATACTAATTACGATCCGGTGCGTTTTGAAAATGAAAAAGTGCCCATGAAAACCTTATTAAAAGATCTACTCACCGCCTACAAATATGGTGTTAAGACCTTGTATTACCATAACACCCGCGACGGCGCTAATGATGATCAAGATGATGGCTGCGACAGTGGTGCTTGTAAATTATAGTCAGTAGTGGTTTAGAAATAGTTCAGAAACAGTTTAGAAATAGTTCAGAAACAGCTTAGAAATAGTTTAGATATAATTTTATACCGACGAGATACCCATGGCTTACTCTACCTTCAATAAGGTTAAAAATGACCCGTTAAAAGAACCCATGTTCTTTGGTCAAAATGTTAATGTCGCCCGCTATGACCAGCAAAGGCATGCCATTTTTGAAAAATTGATCGAAAAACAACTGTCGTTTTTTTGGCGTCCAGAAGAAGTGGATTTGTCCACTGACCGGAAAGATTTTATGGCCATGGCAGAGCACGAAAGGCACATATTTTTAAGTAATTTGAAGTACCAAACCCTGCTTGATAGTGTTCAGGGTCGTTCTCCAAACATTGCCTTCTTGCCTGTAGTGTCGTTGCCTGAGTTAGAGACATGGCTGGAAACCTGGTCCTTCAGTGAAACTGTACATAGCCGCAGTTACACGCATATTATTCGCAATGTGGTGGATGACCCCAGTATCATTTTTGATGACATCGTTGATAATCCAGAAATCGTCAAACGTGCAGAAACAGTGACCCGTTATTACGACTTATTTATTGAAATGTGTAGTCAATATAGTTTGTTTGGGGTGGGCACACATCAGATTAATGGTGCAGAGGTTGTTGTGAGTTTAGCGGCCTTAAAGCGTCAGTTATACCTTACTATTGCCTCGGTCAATGTACTTGAAGCGGTGCGTTTTTATGTGAGTTTTGCCTGTAGTTTTGCTTTTGCTGAACGAGCCATCATGGAAGGCAACGCTAAGGTGATTAAACTCATTGCACGAGATGAAGCCTTGCACCTAGCTGGCACTCAACACATGCTTAACCTAATGGCCAATGGCCATGATGACCCAGAAATGGTGGCTATCGCTGAATCGTGCAAAGACGAAGTCGTAGAAATTTTCCGCGAAGCGGCAGAGCAAGAGCGTGATTGGGCTAAGTATCTATTTAAAGACGGTTCCATGATTGGTCTCAATGCTGAAATTCTCAGTGATTACGTTGATTACATCACCAACGTGCGTTTGCGTGGTTTAGGATTTGAGGAGATATTTGAAATTCGCAGTAATCCATTACCTTGGATGAATGCTTGGCTAGTGAGCGATAATGTCCAGGTTGCTCCCCAAGAGGCTGAGATTAGTTCATACCTAGTGGGGGCCATCGACAGTAATATGGACGATGCAGACTTTGACGATTTTGATCTATGATGATCGAGATGGCTTAGGTCTGGCGTCGCCACCGATGAGTGCTACAGTCACCATTAATGAAGTGCAAAGTTTTGCCTATGGTGAAGAGTTCTCTTTGCTCGATAGTATGGAAAAGCAGCAAATCCCCATGACTTATAGCTGCCGTGGGGGTTACTGTGGCACCTGTAAAGTTAAACTAACTGCCGGCAAGGTCAGTTGGGTACAAGATGGTTTAGTACCTTTGGAAGCAGACGAGATTCTTGTCTGTTGCTGTGTGCCAGATGGCTCAATTAGCTTGACCATCTAGCAACACAGACTATCAACCCAGGCTAGCAACCCAGGCTAGCAGAACAGACGGGCACTAGCGGTTGATACGCGCCTGCTTGAGCGTATCGGCAATTAAGAATGCTAACTCAAGGGCTTGGTCTGCGTTGAGTCTGGGGTCACAAGCGGTATGGTAACGATCAGCTAAGCCTTCGGCAGTGATGTCATGCGCACCACCCATACATTCAGTTACATTCTGCCCTGTCATTTCAAAGTGAACACCACCGGCATAGGTGCCCTCTGCAGCATGCACATCAAAGAAGCTTTTTACTTCCCTTAATACGTCCTTTACTTGGCGAGTTTTATAACCCGTGTGGGTTTTAATGGTATTACCGTGCATGGGATCACTACTCCAAAGCACCTTACGACCTTCTTTTTCAACCGCCCTGATCAGTTCAGGTAGATAGGTTTCAACATTATCTGCGCCCATGCGGGCAATAATATTAATTCGGCCTGCTTCATTGTCTGGGTTGAGTATATCTAACAAGCGCAACATATCGTCGGCTTTCATCGTAGGTCCTGCTTTAAAACCCAAAGGGTTTTTCACACCCCGTAAAAACTCGACATGGGCACCATCTACTTGGCGGGTGCGGTCACCAATCCAGAGCATGTGAGCAGAACAATCGTACCAGTCGTTCGTGAGGCTATCTTCGCGGGTTAATGCTTGTTCATAGTTTAGTAACAAGGCTTCGTGAGACGTATAAAGGCTGGTTTTATGCAGTTGTGGGGCATTTTCAGCATTCAATCCACAGGCATTCATAAAACTCAAAGAACGGTCAATCTGATCGGCCAAATCTTCATAACGTGCGCCAAGAGGGCTGGTGCGGACGAAGTCTTGGTTCCATTGATGCACTTTATTCAAGTCAGCAAAACCACCCTCAGCAAAAGCGCGTAATAGGTTTAAGGTGGAGGCAGACTGATTGTAGGCTTGGACTAAACGTTCTGGATTAGGCACCCGGGCCTCGGCCGTGAAGTCAGTACTGTTGATGATGTCACCCCGATAGCTAGGCAACTCTAGCCCATCAAAGGTTTCCGTATCAGTTGATCTAGGCTTGGCGAATTGGCCTGCCATACGAGCGACCTTAACGACAGGGCAGCTACCAGCAAAGGTTAATACCACAGCCATTTGTAACATGACTTTAAAAGTGTCGCGGATGTTAGATGCACTAAATTCAGCGAAACTTTCTGCACAATCACCCCCTTGTATCAAAAACGCCTGACCCTCACTTACCTGAGACAGTTGTTTCTTTAGGGCCCGCGCTTCACCTGCAAACACCAATGGAGGGACCTGAGCAAGTTGTTGCTCAGCGCGAGTGACGGCGTCTGCATTAGGGTAGTTCGGTTGCTGTAATATTGGGAATTCACGCCAGCTGGTTGGAGACCATGGTTTCATTTGGAGGGCCAGAAAAGGGTAGATTGGGCAATGCTCTTGGCAGTGCACGAAAGGTCATGGTTTTATATCACGCCTATGCATTAGGTTCAATCCAGTTTGGCGATACTTGTAACCCTTGTGTAACCAAAAGATGATCAAGCATGATTCAGGTATACAGTGTCGTTGCCTTTATTTGACGGTTTATAATCATGAGTTTTTATTGCCTAGTTTACTTTTGCTTACATTTGGCTATATTATGTAACGTATAGTTATTTTAAGATAACACTGTGTAACTATTTATTGCTGTTTCAATGATCAGGCTAATTTCAGTGGCCGGCAGATAACATGGGATTAACAAGTGGATTTTAATCAAAGTACGCAAATACTCATTGTTGAAGATGATGAGCGTCTGGCTGACCTTACTCGGGAATACCTAACCAACAATGGCTTGAGTGTGAGTGTAGAGCATAACGGGGCGGTTGCGGTAGAACGCATTAAGGCAGAACAACCTGACTTGGTGATCCTAGATCTGATGTTACCTGGGGAAGATGGCCTTGGAGTATGTAGGCTAGTAAGGCCAGAATATAGCGGCCCTATAATTATGTTAACTGCCCGCACCGACGAATTAGATCAGGTGGTCGGTTTAGAAGTGGGTGCTGATGATTATATTTGTAAACCAGTGACCCCTCGGCTGTTGCTGGCCCGGATTAGTGCCATGCTGCGCCGCAGTAGCAAATTAAAATCAGCCTCAGAAACTGCAGCTTTAACAGATTCTGCCGAGGCCAGACACCATTTTGGGAGTCTCATTATTGACAATTCAATGCGTGAGGCATGGCTAGGTGACGAAGATATTGAATTAACCAGTGCTGAGTTTGATCTCTTATGGTTGTTGGCCAGTAACGCTGGGCGAGTGTTAAGCCGTGAAGAAATTTTCTCTGACTTGCGAGGCATTTCCTACAACGGTCAAGACCGCTCTATCGACGTGCGAGTGTCTCGTATTAGGTCTAAAATTGGTGATGATCCAGAGCACCCTCGGCGCATAAAGACGGTCCGCAGTCGGGGCTATTTATTCGTCAAGGAGAGTTGAGGAAAGTTAAGGAGAGTTAAATGGTGTTGCCTGTAAATCCAATGAACTTGGGGCGAATGGAAAAAAGAATGGCGCTTCAGCAAGAGCTGATGGCGGCCATTTCCCATGAAATTAGAACGCCTGTTGCACGCTTAAGTTTTGCCTTGCAGTTATTGCAAGATGCCTTAGATGAGGGTGAGCAGAATGCGCAGCAGCAACGCATGAAAGCTTCCTGCACCGGCATGGCTCAGGATCTAGAAGAAATTAATGATCTGGTGGCTGAGATCATGACCTATATCCACCTAGAGGATGGTGGTCCTAGAATTATTTTCCAAAAAGTAGAAGCGAAAAAGGTTCTGCTTAACATGTGTGCTCAATATGCTAGTTTGAACCCTGAGTTAAATATTAGTGTAGACCCGTTACTCGATGATCTTATCATCGATGCGGAACCGGTACAGTTACGCCGAGCGTGCCAGAACTTAGTGGGTAATGCCATTAACTATGCCAAATCGACTGTGGTGCTGGGCTATCACTTGGATGGAGACTACTGTGTGTTAAAGGTCGAAGATGACGGTCCGGGTATTCCAGAAGCTGATTATGGCCACGTCTTTGCACCCTTTACAAGATTGGACGAAAGCCGCAATCGCAGTACCGGAGGATTTGGATTAGGCCTATCGATTGTGCGCCGTATTGCTTATTGGCATGGTGGGCGTGCGATTGCTGGTCGTAGTGAAAAATTCGGTGGGGCCAACATGATGATTCGTTTACCAGTGCATCAACCTAAAGACAGTCTTCAGGCGCCTTCAATGGATCACCCTGCCGGTCCGTCTGCTTAACCCCAACTAACGTGGCTGCAGAAGTTTCTCGCGCAGTGTCGAGAAAATCCATCATGTATTTGCTGTCAGCTTGGTCGCTGCGCACGGCGGCGTAGAGAGTGCACCAGACTCCAGCGTTGGACATCGAGACGGCGGTCACATAGCCACGGCTGCTGTATTCCTCTAAGGCCCAGTTTGGTAAAGCGCACACGCCTCTACCACTGGCAACTAACTGCATCATCATCACGGTCAGCTCGGCATGCCGTATGGTTGCAGGTTCAATTTCTGCAGGATCTAAGAATTGCACAAACACATCTAACATATCGCGATCAACGGGGTAGCAAATGAGAGTCTGGTCAGCCATATCCTCTGGCTCTATAAAATCTTTCGAGGCTAAGGCATGGTGATTGCTCACCGCTAGTACTGATTCGTAGCTGAACAAGGGGACGTAGCTTATGCCGGGTAAATTTTTGGGGTTGGCGGTGATTACAAGATCTAGTTCGCCGCTGCGCAGCGCCGGTAGGGGAGCAAAATTAAAGCCACTAGATAAATCAAGTTCCACTTCAGGCCAATCAGCACGGTAACGGTCTAAGCTGGGCATTAACCACTGAAAGCAGCTGTGGCATTCGATGGCAATATTAAGACGCCCTACGGCGCCGGCAGCCAAGCGGCTAAGTTCGCGCTCGGTATTGCGAATCTGGGGCAACAAATCGTCGGCAAGCAGCAGTAACCTTTGACCTGCAGTGGTAAATTCCACAGGCTTTGTTTTACGTATAAACAGGTCTAAATTGAGTTTATGTTCAAGGTCTTTAATTTGATGTGATAACGCTGACTGGGTCAGAAATACCTTTTCAGCGGCTTCTACAAGGCTGCCTGTTTCTCGCAGGGCTGAGAGAGTGCGTAAATGTCGAAGCTCAATCATATAACCTGCTTATAGTTGGGGTTGTAATAATAAAAACTCCATGAGAGCTTTTTGGGCATGCAATCGGTTCTCAGCCTCGTCGTAAACTACACTGCGTGGGTCGTGGAACATGTCGTGACTGATCTCTAAGCCACGGTAAGCAGGCAAGCAGTGCATGAACAGAGCCTCTGGCTGCGCCAAGTCCATTAATGCAGGGTTCACTTGGTACTTCTTAAAGGCCGTCTCGCGGGCTTTCTTTTCGTCTTCTTGGCCCATAGAGGCCCAAGTGTCGGTCACTACCAAATGGCTGCCAACAACGGCGTGTTGAGGATCTTGTATTAGGTGCACCCGCTCGGCATTATCCGCCATCAACTGCGCATTAGGTAAATAGCCATCAGGGCAGGCCACATTGAGAGTGAAATTAAATTGTTTGGCGGCATTAATAAACGAATGGCACATGTTGTTACCATCACCTATCCAGGTCACAGTTTTACCGCTAATAGAGCCTCGGTGCTCAACAAAAGTTTGTATGTCGGCTAACAGTTGGCAGGGGTGGTAGTCGTCGGTAAGCGCATTAATAACGGGAACCTTGGAGTGGGCAGCGAATTCTTCCACTTGAGCGTGGGAAAACGTCCGAATCATGACAATGTCGACCATGCTCGAAATAACCCTGGCACTATCTTCGATCGGTTCCCCACGGCCCAGTTGCGTATCCCGTGATGATAGAAATATAGCTTGCCCACCCTGCTGTGCCATACCTGCTTCAAATGACACCCGCGTCCTAGTCGATGACTTTTCAAAAATCATGCCTAAAACCTGATTTCGAAAAGGCTCGTAAGGGGTCTTTGAATTACGTATTTTTTTGAGTGCTATGGCGCGCTGAATGACCCAGTCGAGCTCATTTGGAGTCAAATCGAGTAAGGTTAAAAAGTGACGTGGTGACGAGTTGGGCATGAAAAGTGGCCGCCTAAACCGAGAATGATAGGGGTAATAGCCTATGCTTGCAAATATCTCAGCCAATAAAGCCTATAAATAGTGTAAATTATGGTGTTTTTTTAACCAAATAATGACTGACTAAATTGGTCGGATATGGGTATAATTGCGCCCTTGATATATGCAACGATAAATGAACGAGGCGATAATTATGGAAACCCTAACCACCATCAAAGAACAAATCGAAAGCAATGCTATTTTATTGTACATGAAAGGCACGCCTAAATTCCCTCAGTGTGGGTTTTCTTCGCAAACAGTGCAAAATCTGATGAACTGCGGTGAGCGCTTTGCATTCGTTAATATTTTAGAGCATCCAGATATTCGTGCTGAGCTGCCTAAATATGCCAACTGGCCAACCTTTCCTCAGCTTTGGATCAAGGGCGAGCTAGTCGGTGGCTGCGATATTATTACTGACTTAGCGCAATCAGGTGAGCTGGCTGAAATGATTGCTGCTGCCGCGCCTGCGACACCTGCTGAAGCAGACACTGAATAATTTATAAAACACCATTGTCGTGGAGTATCTATGAGCGTTTTAGTTGGCAAACAAGCCCCTGATTTTACCGTGCCGGCAGTATTAGGCGATGGCACGATCATTAATGACTTCAACCTTTATGAAGCCATTAAGGGCAAGTATGGTTTGGTGTTTTTCTATCCGCTCGACTTCACCTTTGTGTGTCCATCTGAGCTTATTGCACTGGACCATCGCATGGATGAGTTCAAGGCCCGTAATGTAGAAGTCATCGGGGTGTCTATCGATTCGCACCACACTCACAGTGCGTGGCGTAACACCGCCATTAACGATGGGGGTATTGGTCCAGTGAAATACACCCTAGCGGCTGACATGGCGCATGATATTTGCCGAGCTTATGACGTTGAATTAGCCGATGGCACCAAGGCCTACCGTGGTGCGTTCATTATTGATCGTGAAGGCCAAGTGCGTTCACAAATTATCAACGACCTACCGCTAGGCCGTAACATGGACGAGCTGTTGCGCTTGTTTGACGCCCTACAATTTCACGAAGAACACGGCGAAGTGTGTCCAGCGGGTTGGAATAAAGGCGATTCAGGCATCAAAGGTTCAGCTGCAGGGGTTGCTTCTTACCTGACCGACAACGCAGACAAATTATAAGTTTGGTGCTAAAAAAGCCCCGCTAGCCTTGTGTTATCGGGGCTTTTTTAGCGTATAACATACGCCATGTTGCGCCAAGGCTACCTCGAGTTGCGATGTTACTCAAGTCGCGTTGGTAGACGGTACAATAAGTGGCGTTTATAAGGCCTATAATCGTCGTTGCATAACCTTATTGGGCTAGTTAAAATTACCTTCTAGCTATTTATTTCGTATCCATTAACTTAAGGCATTTTGAATGGCCCCTACTTCTGCTAAAACGAGCCCAAAAGTGACTCAGGCATCAGTTCCTAT
>Ga0209815_1002115_pt1 | contig 12359 bp, 8 predicted proteins | sample CoawatmetaG00DNA_FD_187507 | JGI IMG/M metagenome (GOLD analysis project Ga0209815, IMG submission 187507) | Marine microbial communities from the West Antarctic Peninsula - Coastal water metaG002-DNA (SPAdes) (version 2) | ecosystem: Environmental > Aquatic > Marine > Coastal ...
ATTCTAGATACAGGTGCTTCTAATTCGTGTGTAGATTTTAATGGCATAGATAATTTTAAACTGATTGCCGAAGAGAGTGATACAAAAGCAGCAGGAGCAGGAGCAACAGATATGGAAACCCAACTTTCTAAAAACAATATTTTAAAAATTGGAAAATGGAACACTCATAAACTCCATTTAGTATTGTTTGATCTATCGCATGTAAATACTGCTTTAACGGATCACAATGCAAAGGAAGTAGACGGTATTATTGGTGCAGATATTTTGCGAAGGGGAAAAGCATTTATAGATTATAGTAAAAATGTTTTATATTTAAGGAAAACAAAAAAATAATTAATTAAAATAAGAAAACATGAGTTTGCAAAAAGAAGTAATGGATAAAATGAAGGAAGCAATGAAGGCAAAGGATACTGTTGCTTTACAAGCTTTAAGAGCAGTTAAATCTGCCTTTTTATTAGCCAAAACAGCAACGGGTGTTCAGTCAGAAATTACGCCAGATCAAGAACTCAAAATTATACAGAAACAAGTAAAGCAAAGAAAAGATAGTGCAGCTATTTTTATAACACAAAATAGACAAGATTTAGCAGATCCAGAATTGTTAGAAATAGCTGTTTTAGAACAGTTTTTACCAGCAGCTTTATCTGAAGAGGAAATTGAAAAGGTTGTGGCTTCAACAATCACAAAACTAGGTGCACTAGGGATGAAGGATATGGGTAAAGTAATGGGGGTTGTTTCTAATACCCTTTCTGGTCAAGCAGATGGTAAAGTAATTTCTACTTTGGTAAAGAAGTTGTTGATGAATTAATTTTTTAAATATAATTATGGCTCCATAGTTCAACTGGATAGAATATCAGGTTTCGACCCTGACGGTTGCAGGTTCGAGCCCTGCTGGAGTCACTTACATAAACCAATCATTTTTTATAAGGATGATTGGTTTATTAATTAATAGCAAACTCTTACTCATCTTGTAATAAATATTGCGCGATACTCTCTTTTCTATCTAAATTAAGCTTTCTTTTCTACCCCAATTAGCGTATTTAAAATATTTGTTACTTTTTTGTTTTGTGAAAACTAATTAATTATTTACTTTGGTCAATTGATACAATAATATGTCATATATTACATGTAAATTACAAACAAAACAAAAAATATTTTAGGTGTAAATTTTTTGATCAATACGAATAGAAACTTAGAATAAATTTTAAAAAAAAACTTAAGCCATTTCACCCCATTAAAAAAACATTTCACCTTTAATTAGTATAGAGATAAAACTAATTTTGTGGAAATAATTAATTAAATAGTAAAATAATGTTTAAACAATTTAAATTAAAGTACAAACCATCTTCTAAACAAGAAAAGATGTTGGATGTTTTTGGTGTTGTTTTTATCTCTGGAATTCTGGTTTTGATTCTTTCGTTATTGATTTTAATAATAGGAGACATCGATCCAAACGGTGTAACTTATTTTGTATAAATTTATAGTGTCTTTTTTTTGAAAGTTATACTACTATTTAATTAATATAAATTACAAGTAACGTATTGAATATCTAGAAAGGATTACTAATTTGCATATTAAATTTAGATAATTGTACTCAAAAAAAATTCCTCAACTATTATTTTTCTCATTCCTGTTTTTTTTAGGTATTTTCTCATTCATAGCTAATACTTCTTCATCGAAAGATACAGTAGTCAAAACAGAACAATTACTAACTGAGCAGGTAGAAGAACCTCCTGTTAATTTAGTAGTGCATTATCCTAAAAAGGCTACTACAAAAGTACGTTTTAAATTAGACTCCCTGTTAAAACGCATTCATAAAAGACATGATTTTCACGGTACAGTATTAGTAGCGAAAAATAAAAAAATAGTTTATCAGAATCAGATAGGAACAGCCGATTTTAAAAAGAAAACACTCTTAAATAAAGAATCTGTATTTCAATTAGCTTCGGTGAGTAAGCAGTTTACCGCAGCGGCTATTATGTTGTTACAACAAAGAAATCAACTTAAGCTTACAGACACCGTAAATACATATTTTCCTGATTTTCCATATAAAGCAGTAACTATAAAAACCCTTTTAAACCATACTGGTGGCTTACCCAAGTATTTTTGGATTGCAGAGCATAAGTGGCAGCAGAAAAAGGCACCTTCTAATAATGAGATGATGGAATTGCTTACAACAAGCGATGTGCAGCGATTCTTTAAACCTGGTCGTAATTTTGACTATTCTAATACAGGTTACTTTGTACTTGCTTCGATTGTTGAAAAAATTTCTGGAACCTCTTTTAGCTCTTTTCTAAAACAAAATATTTTTGAACCATTACAAATGAAAAATTCTTATGTATACAGTTTTGAAAATGATTCTATTAGAGAGAATCAATTAGATGGGTATCGATTGCACAGAGGCTGGAGACATGTTAAAATTCGTAGTACAGTAAATGACGCTATTGTTGGTGATAAAAATGTATATACAACTGCAGAAGATTTGTTTAAATGGACACAGGGATTAAATTCAGGAAATTTACTTTCAAAAGAGTCACTAGCGCTTATGTTTACCAAAGGAGAAACAATCTACGGTAGAAAAGTGCCTTATGGCTTTGGTTTTAGAATAGATACTAAAGAGAAAAATAGTATTTACCATTATGGTAAATGGAACGGATTTAGCACTGGTCTTACAACCTATTTAGAAGATGATTTAGTTGTAATTATTTTAGAACACACCAGCTATAATGCTTTAAAGTCATTGAATAGAAAGATAAAGAATATTGTTACTAAGAATTTTGATATTTAATTATCATAAATAAACCTCAACTCTTAAATTATAAAGATGTTGAGGTTTTTTTACTAAAATTAAATCTCCTTTTTCAATTGAGTTATTTTTTTAATTTCGATTCCAAGTTTGAAGAATTTGTCCACCATCAAATGGCATTTGCATTTCATTATTGTCAATAAAAGTTATTTCAACATTTTCGCCATCAAAACTTTAAGCGTTATCGGCTATTCCATACCTATCATTCGATAGAATAGCCCCATTAATAGTTCCATTACCACTTTCATCATTGGCATTGCCATTAAAAGGCCAATATCCAACTAACCCGTCTGTTGGATTTGTAGTTGATGAGTTTTTAAAATTAATTATCGTGGTCCTACTAACCTACTTCCTTCAATTAAATATTTACCATTAAGTGTACTCATACCAGGACAATTGTTGTTATATAAACCATTAACATAAATGTTATCCCCTTCTTTTCTCCAATCCCCTCTTGTCTTACAATTTTGCACACCCCCACTTATATTATAAAAAGATACACTCCCATTTGAACTAAAGTATGAATATGACATTCCTACTCTATATTCACCACTAGGGTCACCACTTCCACACCCAACAAAAACAAAAATTAATAATAATAATATCTTTTTCATATTAAAAAGATTTAAATTAGTTAAGGAATAAATTTAACTGTAATTAGTTGTGTTTTTATTTGTTTTAGTACATTACACTATATATCCTGTATTTATAATGCTCGTAATACAACTATTTTTTTTAACTATTTTTAGTGGTTCTTTTCCGGAATTTTCCAAGGACTCTTTTTTTAGTTTTCACGCCAAAGAACTTTTTTACACCGTTGATTCGGATTCTGTATATGTTACCAAAAACGGAAAATCTTACGAAAAATGGGCACATCAGATGGAATGGCCTCATTTTAATTTTAATACGATTAATCGCCCCAACGAAACCATTTTATTATCCAAAGGTGGAGGTGTTTTATATAAGTTTAAAGACCGTTCTTTTGAGCGTCTCGATCAGTCTTTTGAACATCGAAACAAGTATAGATCTTATGACTTTTCTTTTGAAAATAAAATATTTTCTTATGGGGGTTATGGCTTGTTTAACGAGAACGCTAACCTTACTTTTTTTAATACACTAAATCAGGAATGGAGTGAGTTTTTTTTCAATCCAAATTCAAAATTCCCTTCTCCGAGACAAGGCTTAATGGGTCAAGTAAAGAATTCGTTTTTATATGTAACAGGTGGAAGGAACAAACGGGTTAATGAGCAACTTGAATTGAATTTTAATTTTTTGGAGGATGTTTGGAAATTAGATTTAAAGACTCATTTTTGGACGTACCTCGGGAGATTAAATACGGCTATTCCTAAGGAAATTTTCTCAACCTCTGCTGTAAAGATCTCCTATAATGGAGGAACTCTTATAATCTTTAATGGGAGGGTGGTTTGGTGTGATACTAATAACAATGTTTTCAAAGAATTTACCAATGTGAATGCACTTCTTTTAGATAAAATTGAGTTTTTTGATTTCAATCCCACTACTAATCTTTTCATGTTTTCAAAACGGATACATCATTCTAAAGCCTCTCGGTTTATTTTCCTGACCCCCTCAGAATTATTGGGGAGTGTTGTAAATGAATATCAGTTATATAAGACCGATACTCAATACGGCCTCTATTTTCTTTTTACAATCTTGTTATTGGTGATTTTTCTTGCGGTTTATTTAAAAACAAAGACTAAAAGTAACTATAGCCTTATTTTAACAAATTCAAATAAAATACAAAAGGAGTTGAGCGCTGAAGATTTTAGTATTTTGGAACAGCTATTAAAAGAATATCCAAGGGCTGTCGACTTTCCGTCAATTTTATATTTCTTTGAGCCCAATTTATCCTATGAATCTCGCGTTAAAAAGTTAAGACTCTCCATAACACGTATAGATAAAATTCTAATGACGTTTACAAAGTCTAAAAGTCCTGTTTTAAATTTTAGGCAAAACAAAAATGATCGTCGAATCAAAGAAATTTATTTAGAATAAGGTTCCCATTAATTTTAGATATTGGTTCAAAAACAGCGCAACAGTGTGTTTGTAGTTTGCCAAATACGCTTCGGCTATTTATCTAATTAGTCATAGTCGTTTGATTTAAGAGAGTGCAGATATTAAGAGTTTAAATTTATGTAATTTAAGTTCTAAAATAAACTTTAGTACTTAAATTTAAAGCCTCACAGAAAGGTGGTGCTTATTTTTTATTTTCAAATGTTGTGTTGTCTTAAATAACTATAACTACTCAAAGTAAATCCCTTCTCCTTCTGAGCTATAAAAATTAGTGGCGTTAGTTTTTTGGTCTTTAAATACTCTAAAAATATGACAGGTGATTTAAATTCTGAATCAATAGATCGTGAATTTATAGTGTGCTCGTCTAAATAACCTTATCAATAAGTGTCACAGCATGCGTTATACGATGGTGATTTAAAAATACTTTAAAGTTATCGAAATGGGATGCTTTGATGGCATTTCGAATAGTGTCAGCGCTTACGTTTGAGTGAAATTGCATTTTTGCTAATGAAAATCGGGGGCTAAAAATATTTTTTGAGATGTTATTACCTGTGTTAAGTGGGTTAAGACTTCATTTTAATAAGCTAAATTAGAACCCATCAGCTATAATGCTTTAAAATCGTTGAATAGAAAGATAAAGAATATTATTACTAAGAATTTCAATATTTAATTATCATAAATAAACCTCAACTTCTAAATTCTAAAGATGTTGAGGTTTTTCTACAAAATTAAATCTCCTTTTTCAATTGAGTTATTTTTTTATAAATTTTAAATCAGAACTATTTTCGTTAGAAGAAACTCTCAATATATAAACTCCTTTAATTAAGCCTTCTACATTTATAGAAATGTTTGGTTGTTGTTCTTTACTTACTGAACTAAATATTTTCCTACCTGTTATGTCATAAATTGAAATTTTATCAAGTACTAAACCTTTGGTAGTTTTAATATTTAATTCTGAAGCTACAGGATTCGGAGAGATGTAAAAATTAGTATTAGATAAATTTGAAATTAAACTTAACGCACTGCCAATTAAAGTAATTGAATTGGCTTCCTTTCTGTAATACAAAACCTCTGGATTTCCTAAATTTCCATTTGGGTCAGTTATGGTTAATTCAAACTTATAATCACCGTCTACTAAGTCAGAAAGTGCTATGTTTTCTAAAGTATTGGTTTCACTAGCAAGTTCTCCTGTTATCACTAATTCAGTTTCAGTTGTTGTAGATTTAGAAGAACCGGTACTGTTAATTCCTAATTCATAACTACCTCCGATATCTACAGATTCTACTACTACAGCTATAACAAAATCGTCTAATGAACTTGTTCCGTCATTTTGTAAGTTAGATCTAGAATAATAAGCTTTTGGATACACCACATCTTTGGTGTAGGCTGTAGTTTTAGTTGCTACTAAATTAAATTCAGCATCTGTAATTTGTATGGTAAGGTTTATCTCTCCATCTAAAATACCAGTAGTATTTAAATTCTCTACAATATTTTCATTGCTTTCTAGAACTCCTTCACTTCTAACAATGGCTCCACCACCAAATCTAGAATATATTGTGGCTACATAATTTAATCCAGTACAAGGTACACAAGACATTTTAGCTTTAATAGAAGCTACATTACTTGCATTAACAACCTTATCTATAATTTCAATTTCTAAAGGTTCTTCCAGTACTATGTCAGATTTTATAATATCAAATCGTACATACTCTTCGAAATTGTAACTTTTTGTATTCCCTACTTTATCCATGATAACAATATCAGAAATCCCCCATACGCCCGGTGCAGAACCCACAGGTAAGACAAGGTTAAATCGGTAATTTCTCCATTCGGAATCTAATTCTGGATCAGTATTTTCTAAATCTAAATCTGGATGATTCATGGTTGCATTTCCTGTTTGATAGCCAAATTTCTTACCTTGTGGGTCTCTAAGGGTTAGGTTTACAATATAAATACCTGCTTCATAACCAGGGAAATCAGATAGATCTCTTGCGTTAAAGTTAATATCTACCCTAGTTTCTCCGTTAGGAGCTTGTGGATTGGTAGGCTCTGCAATAACCGAAATATTATTTAAATCTATTTCTGGTTTTATAATATCTGGATATTTGGTTTCTACATACACACTGTCTTTTAAAGCTGCAAAACTATTGATATTATTAGTAAATCCAGCATTTTCTGGGTTGTTTGAAAAATTAACCCAACTACTATTACCTGCTATATCTCCTGTATATGAGTTAGTTATAGCATAATAGCCTGATGGGTAGTAGTCTTCTATAAAGAAAAAACCTTCACCTTCTTTAATAATAGTATCAGGATCTTTCATATATGTGCTAGATTCCATGTAGTAAGTTTCAGCTTGATCTGGATTTGGGAAATCTATACGATAAACAGCTCCATTGCCTGAAAGCTGTATTGCTTCTTCCCATTTGTCTTCCAATTTTATTGCTTGTCCTATTTCACCATTTGGATCAATTACTCCATTTTCATTAAACGTACTATCTATACGAGACATATTGAATTCAATGAATTTTGGTGGTGTTACATCCTCTAATGGGCTTTCTATAAATAATTTAGCCCCAACTGTAGAGGTGTTTTCATAACGTTTATTACCTGCTTGATCTGTTGTACTTATACTACCCAAGTTCCAATATCCAGATTTAGCGAATTTATTTAATGTAACAGAGCCAACTAGAACTGAATCTATACTACCATTTTGTGGAAATAACCGTATGTCAAATATGGTTCCAATAGAGGATGTAAAACGGGTGTATGCAACAGTTGCCCCATCAATTCCTGGATCTGTAGAATTTAGACGAATTTTCATGGTTATAGTTTTGTCTTCTTCAGAAGCCCCTTCAACTTTTAAGTCGAGTTCTACAATTTTACCTGGGAATGTATAATCTGGATACAAATTGTATACAGTAAAGGTTAAATCTTCTCTGATTATCGATACGTATCGGGTACCATGCATAATACGATCTCTTATAAATTCGTATTTTTTTTGTGATACTCCAATTAATCGATCAGGATTTGTTAAATATATGGCAATGGATTCTGCCATATCTTCATTTGGGTTCTTAGCATGTGCATAAGCCGAGACAAATTCAGTTGTATTATAGTTGGACCAACCTGTACCAGAAGTAGGATCTTCAAACCAACCGCCAATTTCTGCCCAATCGTCTTTTGTAGTTTGGTCAAAAGTATATGCCCACAAGAAGTGTGCTTTTTCATGAAGAATTAAACGTCTAGTATCACTTAAATTACCCCCAATAAAAGCTTTACTCATAAATTCAATAGTTTTTAAACCTGTCCACGCAATTGCAGCAGCTGGTTTGTATACTGGATCAGGATGTTCTTGACCGTCAATTCTTCTTACTAAATATTTAAGTCCTTCTTGTTTATGAAATCCTTCGGGTAGTTCTTCAAACATTGCCAAAATTTCTAACTTTTCTGTTTTATAATATTCTTGAAAGTTAGATTTATCATCTCCCATAAAAGTACCTTCTTCTTCATCAAACACTTCTTTAAATTCAGAGGGTTTTAAAAACCGTATGCCAAAACGTTCTCTAGCTAACCAATTTAGAACTTCTTCATTATTCCCAAAGTCGGTTATAAAATTTACCACTGCATGATAAAGTCTTTTAGAGAAAAATTTACCTCGGATACCATCTATTTTTACAATCTGAGGTTCGGCATAGGTAAATGCACTTTGGCTAACAGTTGCATGAGGTATACCATCTTTATCTTCTATAGAAATATCTTCATAAATTTGTTCTTCAGATAAATAAAAAACTCCTTTAATGTTTTCTCCAGTGCTATAATCTATAGTAGTTCCTTCTCCGTATTTATGAAAAGGTAAATTAGAAAACATTTTATAAAGTCTATAGGCGTCTTCATTTGTCCATTTTTCTTTTTCATCAGACAATACCACACCATATTCAGTTCTTAATTTTACAGATGAAAAACCGCTAGGTATAGACACTGTATCGTTTAAAACGATAATTTCAGTAGGCTCTGCAATATAAGATTGAGTTGCATGCCCTGCTGCAGAATCATCATCTACCCAATTGTAAGTGTAGTTACCACCAATCATTTCTGTTAGAGCAAATGCAGCAGATACAGTATTAGGTATGGTTATCACTTTTTGTGAAGGGTAGGTATAGCCTGTTGCATCTATTTTTATAGCCCAGTCTCCATTATCTAGATTAAAGGTTGCAGCGTTTGGGGTATCTGTACTTTTTACCCATTTTTTATATAATTTATCAGAACCTTGCATGGCGATTACAGTTACAGAATCACCTTCTTTTAAGTTTTCTACGTTAACGGTAAAGTTTTGTGATAGCAATTGTGTACATAAAAATAAAAAAATAATAAGTAAATTTTTAGTCTTCATTTTAGTGGCTTAATTTAATTTTAAATAAATATAAATATAAATATAAAAAATATTATTTTTAGCCCAAGTTTAGCCCAAGTTTAGCCCAAGTTTAGCCTTTTTTTTAAAATTAAACAAACCAGAATTTTTATGAAGCGTATTCAGATGTTAATTCATCTACAATTAAACCATCTTCTAAAGTTTGTATTACACCCATTGCTGCTCTTTCGCCAGCGATCATAGCGGCATTTAGAGAGCCATTTAATAATTGATCTCCAGCTAAAAATATGGTAGATTTTAGCTTTGTTTCAGTGCTCGAAATTTCATATTGAAGGTTCGTTAACATAGGTAATGCTTTTTTAATTTGATATCTTCTTAAGAAAGTTACATCTTTAATAGCGCATTTAGAATACAGCTCTGCAACTACTTTTTTAATGAATGCGTTTTCTTCTAATTGATGGTTTTTAATAACCGTTACAGACAATAACTCTTTAGATTTTTTATTTAAAGTTACAACACTGGTGTGATAAAAAATATTATTTATGAGTGCATCCTCATCAGCAAGCAGGCCAATTAAAGGTTTATTTATTACACTTTTTTCGGTCTGAAAATATAGGGTATCACAACTTTTCCATTGAGTCTCTTGGTTCTTTAAGTTTGAAATCAAAGGACTAGCATCTGTAGCAATAATGGTAATATGACTCTGTAAAGTATAATCATCTTCTAAGATAATATGCTTGTCTTTTACTTCTTTTACAAGTGAATTGAATTTAAAAGTAGTCTTTTTTAAGTTATTTTTTAATTGATTGGGTATTGCTTGCATTCCATTTTTTGGAATTACAGCGAAGCCATCTCCAAACATTTTATAGACAAATTCAAACATTCTGCTAGAAGTTTCTAATTCGGTTTCTAAAAAAATGCCACTAAAAAAAGGCGTGAAAAAATCGTTAATTATTTCATTAGAAAAACCAAAGTCTTTTAAATATTGAAGTGTTGTTTTTTCCTCAGTTTTAAAAATAGCAGTTATTTTCTTTTTCTTTAAAAGTGTATTAAGCTTTAAAATTTTTAATTTGTCAGAAAATGTTCCAATAGAAGATCTTAATGTTGCAACTAATAAAGAGATCTTACGCAAAGGATCTCCTATAGTTTGTGCTTTTCCGTGTTTAAAAATAGTTGCACCCGGTAAAAGTTTTTGCAAGTCTAAAGCCTTATAATCTAAATATTTTTTTGCTGCAGGGTAGGAGGTTAAGAGTACTTGAAAACCGTGATCTAAAGTGTATCCATCTACAAGGTCTGATTTAACACGACCGCCAACAGTAGCAGAGGCCTCTATAATTGTTGGGTGATAGCCATGGTTTTCTAAAATTTGAGCAGCAATTAAACCACTAATTCCTGCACCAATAATATGAATTTTATATGCTGATTTCTCCATTTTCAATTGCTTTTAATTTCTCTTTCTTTTTTAAATACGAAGTGATGATTCTTTGAACATCTCTATTATCTTTTTTGGGTTCAACAAAAAATTGATAGTCCTCAGGATTTTCTAAAGCTGCATCTTGACTAATATCTACATATCCAATACCTTTATAAATTCCATCTAATACCAGAGCAAAACCCACTTCATTTTTGGTTCTTCCTGTTTCTTTGATTACTAAATTTTCTGCACCAATACCTACGGATTTTATCGCTTCCCGAACCCGTTTATTATAATCTTCTACCGCTTCTTTATCGCAGCAAACACCTTTACACTCTTTTAACTGAAAATGAAAACAACTAGAGACATTGGTCTGCAAATGACAGTATTTTGGGCACAATTCAAATGCTGCACACAAAGATTCTAAATGAGTTCTGCATTCTGCTACTGAATAATATTTCATGATTGCATTCGGAGCTAATTTCAATCGATTATAAGCCAGATGTATGATTCCTTTTTGGTCTTCATAAGAAAATAGTCCAATAGCTTCTCCTGCTCTTCTTTGGGCTCTGTTAAATTTAGGGTAGATATGTTTTATTTCCGAAGACTCTAGTAATAAAGCTAATAACTCACTGCCTGTTTTTACAAAAGATATATCTGCAGTTTCTAAGCACATGTTCTGTTCTTTTTTCTTCTTATCATAAAAATGACTAATAACACGTTGTTTTATATTGTTTGCTTTTCCAACATAAATAACTTCTTTGGCTAAATTTTTAAAGTAATAAACACCAAATGTTTCAGGTAGTTTATCTACTACTATTTTATCTAAAAGGGGCGGCAGTGTTGCTTGTCTAGATTTCGGATTCAAAAAAGAGTTGATTGTAAAATTATCATCTCTTAAAATTAAGCGTCTAAACAACTCTGCAGTGGCTTCAGCATCTCCCTTTGCTCGGTGTCTGCCGTTAATAGGAATCTTTTCTGAGGTACAAATGTTACCCAAACTATAAGAGGGTAATCCCGGAATTATTTTTCTTGTCAAACGAACGGTACAGAGTTTTTTTCTTTTAAAATCAAACCCTAGGCTTTTAAATTCTGCATGAATTATATTGTAATCGAAGTTTACATTGTGCGCAACAAAAATAGTGCCTTTGGTAATTTCTTCAACTTTTTTTGCAATTTCATAGAATTTTGGTGCATTTCTAACCATTGCATTTGTAATACCTGTAAGATTGGTAATAAATGTTGGTATATTTTGTTCAGGATTGACAAGTGAAGTAAATTCATCTACAACTTTTTTTCCATCAAAAATTAAGGCAGAAATTTCAGTTATTTTCTGCCCTTTTTGGCCGTGTCCTGTAGTTTCTATATCTACTATTGCGTATAACAATTATCCGATTAAATTTTTTAGATCTTCAATAGTTTCTGTAGGGTTTTCAGCTCCAAAAACATAACTTCCTGCAACTAAAACATTTGCTCCAGCTTCAATTAAAGCGTTTGCATTTTTATCTGTAACACCTCCATCAATTTCTATAAGGCAGTCAGATTCTGTGAAATCTATCAAATGTCTTAACTGACTTACTTTTTTATAGGTATTTTCAATAAAAGATTGGCCACCAAAACCAGGATTTACACTCATGATGCACACTAAGTCTAAATCTTTAATTACATCTTCTAAAACAGCAATTGGTGTATGCGGGTTTAAGGCAACACCTGCATTCATTCCTGCGGCTTTTATGGCT
>Ga0209815_1002119_pt1 | contig 12344 bp, 17 predicted proteins | sample CoawatmetaG00DNA_FD_187507 | JGI IMG/M metagenome (GOLD analysis project Ga0209815, IMG submission 187507) | Marine microbial communities from the West Antarctic Peninsula - Coastal water metaG002-DNA (SPAdes) (version 2) | ecosystem: Environmental > Aquatic > Marine > Coastal ...
TGCACTTTCCATGACTTGTACACCAGTCCACAAGATTACTGTGTTACCTGGTACAGTAATACACTGAACAATATCACCAGATGAACAGTCAATAGCCTGTGCAGTTAGATCAATAGTAAGTTCTTGCATGTAAGGTTTACGTGAAGGGTTGCCTATACCACGAGTTGGTGCTAAAAGGGCAGTTAAAGTAGCCATAAGTTATTTCCTCCCTTATGCTGCGTTATATTTGGCAGTGACGATTGCTTCAGGACGAAGAATCTTCCTACCGTATAGATGCATTCCACGAACAATGTCAGCAAAGCTATCTGGATCACGGTATGTTTCCGTTTTATTGATCTGTTCTGCTGTTGCTACCGCTGAGTCATGACCAGCGACAATAACGCCAAAATTAACGTTGTTATTGGCTGTGCCTGAAACCCCGCTACCTAGGCCGACCGCTGGAAGATTCGATGAAGTATAAAGTCTAAAACCGTGGAAGTTTTTAACAGTAAGACCATTACGAAGACCACCAGATTCACCATAATCCCCATTTAGGAAAGATGAATTCTCGTCTGCAAGTAGCTCCATAAATACGGGGTCAACCACGAGCCATCTACCTTGTGAATCAACTTGCTGCTGATCTAGTAGACGTTTCATACGAGCAACAACCATTGCTGGTGAAGCTGTAGCTGTTGGTAATGCAGTAGCACCTGGCAAACGTGCTGCTAGTGGGATCGAGTGATCGCCAGCAGAGCTTGTTGTGATGTTACCAAACGAACCTTTAGTTAGCTTCATAGAAGCCAATAATTCGTCTGTACCAGCAGTAGCTACAGCAACAGTGCCATTGACTACATCGTTAACAGCAGATGCAGATGCATGTAATGCTGACTGCTTATAACCAGCTAAATAGCCAAGTACTTCTTGGTCATACTGATCAGCCAAACGGTGAGCCGCACGATCTGTCGCAAGCGACATAAAGTTTGAGTGCTGCATCTGTTCTTCAATGTCGTCCATTTTAAAAGCAAAGTAATTTGCCTTATCTACGACTAATGAAAAATCCTCATCGTCTAAGTCTTGTGCAGCTATTTGCGTACCACGTTTGTATTCTGAAACTGAAATCTCAGGTTCTTTGATAATTCTGCAATATGTTCAAACAAGATCGCTAATTCTTGTCCCGCCCTTTTGAGCCGCTACATGTCACCATGTAGATCAGACTATATCATCATCCACTGGGGATGCTCTGCGCTTCGAGCCGCTTGGCTCTACTCTCTTTCGAGATAGTCGTTGAACCTTCCTCTTTTGAGGCTTGGCTGCTGATTGTCTCATAGAGATGTCCCAGCAATTCACAGAGTTATTCGAAGTAGATTGCTCTACTAAGCCGCCAAATTAACGGTATCACCTTGGGATGCAATTTCCCCAAAGTAGTCAGAGTTTGTTATAGCACCTGTTACGGTAGATTTTCGGAACGCTAGTTGGACTTTTTTCGAATAAATTACACTCGAAAAATTGCCGTTGGGCAGGTTGCCGTAACCTGCTGCTTTTGGAAATGCCATTGTTGTACTCCTTGTGAGATGGCTAGGCCGAAGCCTGAACAAACACGGAAGAGGACAATTAAGTGGCAGTGATATATGAGGGTGCGTAAAACAATTTAGTTGCAGCTAAAAAGTAAACGGGCCTCACCACACTGGTGGACAAAACGTCTATATTCTTCTGTAAAAAAAACAGAGTTAGAGGTAGACCATAAAGGTGGCTCTATTCTGATGTTGAGAAATTAGGTTCTCAGAAGATATGTCTTTTAAAGACGTATCATTAAAGAACTCTTAGAGGCAGGTATTTGCCCCCTGCCTCATACATTTATTATAACATTAGTTAAGTGTCATTGCAACACCCTATCTTGCGCCACCAGAAAGGTCATAACTAAATGTTCCATTTTGCATAGCTTCTTGTATAGCGTCTTCATGCTTACTAAATTCTTGCATACTCATTTGTTCTACTTGGCTTTCAGAGAATGTATCTCGACCACCAGAAGTTGGCGCAGAAGTTGAAGTTCTACCTACTGCATGTGCTGCTGATTTTGACTTAGTTTTCGTATTAGATTTACTCATATCATATTTATATAAGTCAATAGCACGAGAAGCTGATCTAGCATCAGAATTGTTTTTATACAGAGCATTTTGGGTATCAATAGTTTGCTCTGATACCCAATCATGAAAATCTTGATTTAACCTAATTTCACCAAAGTCAGGATGCATCTTCAGAAGTTCTTGTTCAGCTTCTTTTTTAGTAAGCTTAGTTTCTAACTGGCGTAATCCTTCCATACGCTTCTCGCCCTCTTCAAGTGCTTCATTAGCTCTCTTACGTGCGATGCTATCCACAATCTTTGCTACATCAGGATATTTTTTAGACCAGACTTCAATCTCTTCATCTGTCTTAGGAAACTTGATCTGACCTTTTGCAGCCTGATCTAATTGAGCTTTAATTTGCTGAAGCTCTTGATCCTTTTGTTGTATTTGGTTTTGGGAGTGTCGTCGGAGATCACCATATCGTTTTTTATATGTTGTATCTTCGCCTTGAACTACTTCAGCCTCTTTTGCAGGATTTTGAGCTTCAAACTCTTCTGCATAAGATAGACCATTGTCTTCTTCTTCTAGTCTTCGATATTTTGCCATTATTGCCTCATGGGGGTCGCATAAAGCGAGTAGCCCTTAATTAGGATATAAATGCGAAATTCTTTTTCTGCATTACACCTGGTAAGTTAGATGTGCGTGGGTAGCTCTCCTCAACTTCCTCATCATCATCTAATTTGTCGTCTACTTTTACAGCAGCGACTTCGACTTCGATCTCCTCTTCAGGAGTATCGTCTTGTGCTTCAACCTCTTCAGGTTCTGAAGCATCTTCCTCATCTGTGTATTGGATCAGCCCAGTATCATACATGCTCATCAAGCCCATCTCAGCTTCTGATTGCATACCCATGATATATTTTAGACCGTGCCATTTAACTACGTTTGCAGGGAGTACATACTCACCTTCAGAGATCATTACCTCGATATCGTCCCGTACATTTTCAGCACTTGAACCCATTGGAATATCGTTTCCAGAATATGGATCAGACATCATTCCGTCACAGGCCATACCGCCATGAGACATCTCGATAAGCTCGTCATCTTTTATAGCTTTTTGTATGGCTTCGCCTGTAACTTCTTCATATTTACTCAATTTACCATCGCCGTTTTTGTCAGCTTTTTTACGGTCTAATTGTGTTTTTTCTTTAGCCATTTCTTCACCCTCTTTTGTTGTGATGCCTTTGTTAGCCGTGGCTAAACCGCCCAGCGCAAAGCCTTGATTTGTTTTATTGGCAAGCTCTGCCCTAGCTTCTTCTGGTGTAGTAGAAGGATCAAAATTCATATGATAAATATCATCTTTTTTCTGTAACAATGCCCTACCTTCATCCGTAGGTTCAGCACTATCCCATGCCACTCCACTGTTTATGGCATTTTTAATTGCAGTTTCAGTATCTACAACTTGACCGTCCCATAAGGTTGGTATTAGAACTTCTCTGCCATCTATTTCAACAATCGCAGACACAACTGTTGATACACTTCCATCTTCGTTTTCAAGAGACTTACCATTAGCAAGATTATATAAATGATGTTCTGTAATAGGATCGATTATTCTGCTCCCTTAATAACTTCGTCACGAAGTGTTTTAAATCTACGCAACTCAGCAATAGCGCCTTGTATTCTTAGAATGTCGTGGTGATCTTTTGAGGATTCTAGTTGTTTATGGTGCAGTGCTATTTTTGCTTCTGCATATTCAATTAGAAGTTCCATTGATTTCTTATCGTTCACCAACATAAGCAGCGCACGATACAGTTGTTTATCCATAGGTGTATTAACCCTATTGTTTAATTATAGTGATGTAGGGGGAGGGTAACCGTTCCAGTGTTTCAGTAAATTGGAATACTTAGTGGTTAGCTATTATTGTACTGGTGGTTGTGGTGGGGCATTAGTAGGCGCTGGTTCATTGCCACCATTGTCACCGCCACCTGCTCCAGTAAATCCTGGTGCGCCTGGTTCAGGTGCTGCTCCTGGTGCTATATTTCCACCACCATTACCTGTAGGATCACTAGGATTAGGTGCGCCTTCAGCAGGGGCAGCTTGCGGTGGAGGGGGTGGCATCATCGCTTGTATCTCAGCCATCATCTTAGCTTGTATAATCGCTTCACGTTGGTCGTTCAGGATCTTATCTTCATCTAGATCCATTGATGCTGCCAACTCACGAAGTACATAATCATATTTAACAAACGGGGCCATTTGTTGGTTCTGCGTCATTTGCAAAAACTGTAATAGGCGCTGACTACGGATTTCATTCCGCATCAAGCTTTCTGTGCCTCTAGCTTTTACTTCAAGATCTCCATTAGCAAATTGCTTGTCGAAGTTAAATTGCATGTTAAAGTTAAACAAGGATTTACCTAATGGTGTTAGTAGATAATCATCTACGTTTCGTACCACTGTCTTAATACCTTGAGCCGCAGCACCCATCAACATACTCATACCAGACGCTGTACGACCTACACCTGTAATACCTGTTTGCCCGTGTGAAAAAGACGGAATGCCTGTACTCTCATCTGATAGCTGACGGGCTTTATCAAACATCATCAGTAACTCATTAGATACATTCGGGAACTTCGTGCCGAAGATAGCTTGACCAGGCGCTCCTGCTTGTCTGCGGAAGACCTTACCAGGATATACAGATAAGTCTTGTCCAGGTACTAGGTTAGTTTCATCAATCTCAATCAACAGGTTGCCTGATAGTGCAGCATTATCCACACTCATTCGCATAAACCCATTCATAAGAAGTTGGGTGTCCATCATGTTTTCAGCAACACCAATACCAAATAATCCATAAGGGTTTAGCTCGTAAGGTACGGCACAGAATGGAATACGGCTTGGTGTAAATGGATTTAAGACTAATCGTAATATTTGACCGTTACATACCCATACATTTACCTGTACTTGGTCACGATCCTTTAATTCTTTTGGTATATCTAAATCAGCATCTTCTGCTAAATCAGCATCCATTATACCCCAGTATTCTATGACCTCAAAGCGCTCAATACTGTCTGATTGGTTATGATCTTCTAAGGTATCTTCCCAGTACTCTCGACTGTAGTTAGCACCATATTCTATAGCCAATTCTAAGCTTTCTTCCCTAAAATGTGGTCTTTTCTTTAGGTTTCTTAGCTGAGAACGGCTTAAACGGTGACGCTGCACTACATATTCTGATTCTGACATGTTTCTAGCGTCTGGATCAGGATACATATCCCATATGCTTACATATTCAATCTTTGGTACGGTTTCTATGATAGGATCGTAGTTACCTTCACTATCCCAACGTGGATATTCCTTATCATAGGCAAATGGCCCTTTGATAATACCTGTACCAAACAATGCACACTCAAAAGCAGCAGATCGTAGATGCTTATCGGCGTTGGTTTCTTCCAACTGGTCGTGCATCTTCTTTTCCATCAGTTGTGCAGCACGTTTTGCTGGTTCATACGTGATAGAACCTGGATTAGTCCCTGCACCTGCCTCTAAATCATCTTTAATCGGCTCTAATTTGTCTTGGTATAGCCCTAAGTCTCTTGCAATCTCTGGTCGGACAATATTACGTGGTACTTTGTACTCAACTTGCGTTTTTTCTTTAACTTTTTCATCTGTAAGAGCATTTGGGTCAAAATGTACGCTATCAGCTACGTTATTTGGGTATCTACGAGCTTCCATACCTATAGGAAACTTAGATCCTGCAAATAAAACGTCTGTCATCTGTGCATATGCAGCTAAAACCTTAGTTTTGGTAATCTTAACAAATGCCTGTGACTTCTCAGTTTCAGTAAACTGTACTTCTGGGCCATAAATGCCTCGGTAATTTCGATAAGAGGACAACCAACGCTCTTCATCTTGCTGCCTATGGTCTTTTGACCTTCGAAACTGTGTAGTGACGTATTGCGATAAACCAGAATACTCTAAGTTCTCCTGCTCTACATCACCGCTTTCATCTAAAGATACTACATTTGTAGCTTCAGTAGTTTCTTCAGGGTCTAAACCAGTAGGTTTGTCCATTAATGCCATGTTTTAATATCCAAATGTTGTATCTGAGGGTTGCCATCGACGTTCAGGAACACCTCGTCCCATGTCGAAAGGAGAAAGAGATCGTGGTCTACTCATTAAACCGTATCTAAGAGAGTCATATGTGTGATCTGATGCATATCTTTGATCAATATCGTCTGATCCTTTAGGGCAGGATGGTATAACGGGTAAATCTGCTATGATTTGTCTACATGTGTTAAAGAAAACGATACCAGGATGTCCTGTTTCTTCGTCTACCTTCAATCTTTCATGTAATTGGTTCTTACCTGCTACTCTAGCACCTGCGCTACGATCACTTGGTCGCCATCTGCAACCCATTGTAATCATTTCTTCTGCAATACTTGGGCCTATCTGCCCTCGGTTATGCCAACAGGAGCTATCAAGTATACCAAACTTAATACTGTCACCCATTTCTGCATCTATAACAGCACGACCTAAGTCTTTGCCAGTATGTTTAGATAGATATAGCTCTCGATAAACAATCAGGGTTTCGAATGCAGGATCAATTGCGTACCAGTGAATTGCACTCCACGAACTATATCCGTAATCCGCTGATCTAAACCGCACCCAGTTATCTGGTATATCAAAGGGTTCGACTACATGTACGGACTGTCTAAACTCAGGAAACGCTGCACCATCTGCAACTGCCCAATCACCTTCTAAAAGCTGTCTGCGCTGGTTCTCTGGTAGAGATAAAAGGTTAGCTTCGTACTGCCCACCTTCCATAAGATACGGATTATCATTAAGAGATGCAGGAATAAACCTACGGCTAAATAATGGTTGCCCTGCCTTCTTATGTCCTTCTGGATATTCTAATGGTTCACCGCTGCTTAAATCTGTTGCAACAAACGCTTGGTTTGCAGGAGCAGGATCAATAAACATCTGCTTAACCCAACCATGCCCAGCGCCTCCAGGGTTTGTAGTTGCCCTCATAAATATAGGTAGGTCTGGATCAGTCGTTCTCAAACGTGAGCGCATATAATCCCAAGCAAATGGTGTTGGGTGCTGCGTTAACTCGTCAAAGGCAATATAACTAAAAGCCAATCCTTGATAACGTCTAACATCATCTTCACGTTCTAAGTAGGTTAACCAAAGCTTTGCACCACTAGGTAATGTCCACTGTGATTTCTTTTCGCCCCACTTAGCTCCTGGAAATGCTTTAGGATATAACTCCTGTGATTTCCAAATTAATTCTCTAAGTTCGTCATTAGTACGACGAAGTATCAGCCCATTAAAGTTAGGGTTATGAAAGTACCGCATAGGATCAGCGAGTAATCCATAGCTCTTACCGCCACCCGCTGCACCGCCATATAGAACCTCTTGTTCAGACGCTGCAAGGAACTCTGTTTGTGGCCCAGGATTAGGTGCAAACACCACTTCCCTTTGTTCAGGTTCTTTCTCATAAGCCCCGAAATCTAAACTATCACTAAGTTTATTCTTGTTCTCGTGCTTGGCAAGCTTCTTAGTCATCAAAGTCTGAACACGTTTAGCATCAGATCTTTTACGCTTTACCGCAGCTATTGCTTTATCTTTTCTAGTCTTAGGCTTTCTCTTCTTGTTAGCCTTATCTAGTGCAGCAATACGAGGACTGTCTGGCCTATTGGCTCTCCAAACAAGTAATACGCCTTGGTGAGATATCTTGCGCTGGGCTTTCTCTGTTAGCCACTCAGCTACCTTACGAGTGCTATGCCCATTTTCAAGATAATCCATAGCCTCTTCAATAAAAGGTATTAAGGTTTCATCAGGTTCTATTACAAGCGGATCGTCTTTGTTAGCTTTATAGCCATACTGTATCCGTGCAGTAGCATTTGGCCTAGTCTTGTTAACCCACGTCATCAACAGCCTTTGGTGGCAGGATGAATATGCCACCGCCTTTATTGGTGACCTCTACTTGTTCTTTCTTAACCAAGCCAGTTCGATCTAATATCTGCACAGCCGCAGCTATAGAATTACGTGCGCCCATCGCACTTGGATCATCTAAGACATCAACAATACCAAAAGCAGCTTTAGGGGCATTCATGGCAAGCATTTCTTCTGCTGCTTTGATGATCTCTTTGTTAAGACTTCTAACAACTTCACTAATCTTAGTGGTCTTAGCATATCCTGCTATATCCATAGCTGTACGGATGTTGCCTTTGGCTTCACCCATTAGAGCATCTAAGAATAATAGCTGTTTATCAGTATATACTTTTGCTTCATCAACCATAATTATTTTTTCTTTTCATTCTTTTTTGCAATAGTATGTGCAGCATTAAAAGATTTACCTGCTTTCATAGCAGTACGCATATCTTTCATATGCTTTGCAGTATGATGTTTCTTATGCTCTGCCATTTTTGCTTCTTGAGCCTTAGTAAGTTTAGTCATGTTTTTTTCGCCTTTTTCTTTTTAGGCCAACCAGCCTTCATATCAGCATAAGCTTTTGGGCTAACGGTAGACTTTTTCTTGCTACGGCTAGTTCCTGCTTTTTTACGAGCGTTCATGTTTTTAACTAATGACATGTAATTCTCTCTTATTTTCTACTTCTTGTATTCTTTCGCCGATCCATTTCATCACTGGTACAGCCATTGAATTTCCCATTGCCTTGTATCGATGTCCGTTGGGGCAATCTTCTGGTTCTTTGCCCCGCCAAGATATTTGAGTATAATCGTCAGGGAAACCTTGTAATCGTTCACATTCTCTTGGGGTCATTCTTCTGACTGTATGAGCTACAGAAGGCTGAATAAAATCCCCACCTTGGTTACCACCTACTGGGCCATTTGCCATTAACGGTTGTGAAACCTCGGTAATTCTAGCCTTATAATCTTTACCACTATTCATTGGCATTATTGACCATGCTGTAGGTTTACCAGTAGCTACTAAATCTGTTGCGTCTTTATGATCCCTAGCTTTAATTGTGCTTGCGGTTTCATCTTGTATGTAATCACCAAATCCACGCATTCTTGACGCTACTATGGGCATATTACCACCACCAGTTCCGTACTTAGCTGTAACAGTTGAGCATACTTCTGGCAGCTCCTTTACCCTACTGTCTTGTGCGTGATGCTCGTAAGCAACTGCCTGTACGCCTTTATAATCAGTAGAGGTTAGAGTTGATGCAACGTCTTTACCTAATGTTAGAGCAAGAGATCGTGGTGCAATTGTAAGAACATTAGGTACATGATGGTAATCACTGCCTGTATCTATTGTTTTAGTTACATCTCCAGTTACAGCCGTATTATAAGAATCAAAACCCATAGGGCTTGTAACTAAAGCATCTGCTTCTACTCTGGCATTTCCTGTGCGACTGTAAGGAGGGCCTGTTCCAACTGTTGGGGCAACTTTTTGCCTCTTTTCTCGGCTCGGCGCAGGATGCCCAGACAAGCTTTCGGACTCAAATAAAACACTTGCGGCACTTCGCCAATCTCCAAGACATCCGACAACGAACACACGTCTGCGTCTTTGGGGAACTCCGAAGTATTGAGCGTCCAACACTCTGTAGGCGAACCCATACCCGATTTTCCCCATCGCTGTGAGGAAGGTTGAAAAATCTCTTCCTCTGTTTGATGACAGGACGCCAGGGACATTTTCCCAAACAAGCCACTGGGGTTTAAGTTGTTCAGCCATGCTAAGATAGGTGAGCATGAGGTTTCCTCTGGGGTCGTCGAGTCCTTGTCTAAGTCCTGCGACTGAAAAGGACTGACATGGTGTCCCACCAACGAGAAGGTCAATTGATTCATTTTTAGGCCATTCCTTAAATTTAGTCATATCCCCGTAGTTAGGTACGTCAGGGTAATGATGTTCTAAAACAGCACTTGGAAAATTATCTACTTCACTGAACCACTGAGGCTTCCAACCTAAATCGTGCCAAGCAACCGTTGCTGCCTCTACACCTGAACAAACTGATCCGTATTTTAAATTCTTCATATTAGTACTGCCACTTTATTATATATTAACTAAGTGGCATAACTAAAGTATTGAGTCAATAAATATCACCAGTTCTTGCATGACCAGTATCTTGCAGTCAGCTTTGATTTTGCTGTGGAGCATTTATGCCTAGCCCTAAAAGACTTACGCCGTGCAGGGTTAGACTTCTTTATTCGCATGTTTGGATCGCCATAACGGATGATCTTTTCAGTTCCATCCTCACAGGCTTTAACAACAAACTTCTTTGGGCCATCAGGAGTTCGACGAGGCTTATTACAAGCCATCTTATCCTTATTGATCTTAGCCATTACTTTTTCTTAACAGCCATTCCACCGTAGCCATACTTAGGCTTTTTAACAGCCATCCCACCCATCATCATCTTTGGGGTGGTTTTTTGTGTAGCAGGATTAGATGCCCCACACTTTGCGTTACTCTTCTTCATGGGTAATCTCCCTAGCAATAAATGGATTAGGATCTTCTACTTTAGTAGCTGCTTCTTCAAACTCGAAGTATTCAGCATATCCTCTAAATATAAGATCTCGGTCTTTGGATTGTGCTTTGGAGATAAGACCTTCTTGAAGCAGGGCTTGTACGACTTGATCAAGAGATAACTCCTGACCAGTACGCTCTCTAATAGCAGCACGAATGTATATAAGATTTATCATGAGGGCTTTCTTCACCCCGATACATATATTGTACCATCTTGGGTGGGTTTAGGTCAACCACTTAATTAGGTGGCATTATTAGCATTGACTTTTTCGCCAAACAGTGTATAATTAAGTAACACGCCCCCCGCTATATCTACTACTTATATAGCGTTCGGTATAGGTCAGCTCTGTTAATACCTATGTCCTTTAATTCACGATCAGTCATGTTATGTAGAATCCAATGGTTAGCTCGTCTTTCCTGACTACGCTCTATTGATTTCCAGATACCACTCAGACCATTAAATAAATGTTTCATTGCAAACTCTCCTTAATATGTGTTGCTAAGTATATTATAGCACCACTGAACTAAGGGGAGTTTTGTTATTTAGTAATACCCGATATGCAGCCGATGGCTTTTACTACAGGAATCTTAAACCATTCACCTCTACGATCCTGAGATATAGAATCAAGCTTTTGGTGAGCTAGAGATTCATCTTTCCTACGATTGGTAGAAGCAAATGAATACTCAACTACATAATCCCTAAACGGACTACTGGTTTGGTAACTGCTGCACCTATCATCAGTATCAATAGCCATACCAACCTTAACCCACTCAGGCCAAGCAGGATTAGATATAATATAAACATGTCCTGCCTTAACCTGGTTATACTGTCTAAGGGCAGTCTGGTGTATGCTCAAAGCTAATCGCTTTAGGCGATTGCGTTTCCCTTTATTGGAATCACAAACACGGCATATATAATTATTCTTACGGACGTTACCAATAGACCAGTTAATATTATCTAACAGCACAGCACAATGATTGCAGCACTTATTCATCTATAATATTAAACAGGTCTTCTACAGCATCTGTGCTGTTCTCAATACGCCCTGCCGAAGCTCTAAGCATTTCAGCCATACGGCTAAACTCATGTGCAATCGAATATAGGCGCTGATAGCCATCAATGTTGCCATAGAAATCACATAGATCCTCAACAACACCTTCAAGATCTACCTTAACTTCGGTAGCATCTTCTTCATCTCCTGCGTACAGGAAGGTAACAATAGAACTAATACCATCATCATCTACTACAAAATCATGATCTACGTGTATGGGAAATGTGATGGAAGTATCTGAGCCAAATTCACTCATAATATTCTCTCTAAAAGAAACAGCCTAAATTAATAGCCTGTAACTTACCTTAACTAAGTGGCACAGCTAAGTCAAGCTATTTACAACATCCTGATCAAATAAACCCTACATCCACACGATGTTGACATAACCACAAACTACAATCCTGCTGCTCCCAAGCATGGCCTACTTTACTATCCCATTTTCCCAATCTCTGGTGGGGCTTGTATACGGTACGGGTACACCCCCCCATGGCACTTCCCCCCCCTCTAACCTATTGATATTGCTAAATAATATATATTTATATCTAATGGCCTTAACTTTAAAGGTATGAGGCTAAAAGCTTTTATTGCCTGTAAAATATAATGATTGTTTAAAAAAGTTTTTGTAAAAAGTTAATGTTTTTTAGCTAGACCAGGATAAAGCAGCATAAAATTTATTATCTCAAAGCTAATGACGAATCACACAAGCAAGGGCGTGGGTTGCTTGCGTGCATGATATAAGCCACTAAAAACAAACGCCCTTGCTAACGGCTAT
>Ga0209815_1002120_pt1 | contig 12339 bp, 18 predicted proteins | sample CoawatmetaG00DNA_FD_187507 | JGI IMG/M metagenome (GOLD analysis project Ga0209815, IMG submission 187507) | Marine microbial communities from the West Antarctic Peninsula - Coastal water metaG002-DNA (SPAdes) (version 2) | ecosystem: Environmental > Aquatic > Marine > Coastal ...
CCTAAAATTAAGATACCTCAACCACCAAATTGGGAACATCCATATAGATTAGATGATTGGGTAGGAGATCTTAGGCGATGGACAAAACCTGAAACTCCAGAAGATTATAACATATAACAGATATCTGGTAGATATATAATCTAATACTATAAAAATATACATAAAAATGAAACATATTAAATTATTTGAACAATTCCTTAACGAAGCAACATTAAAAGAAGGAAGAGATGAAGCATTAGCTAACGCTATACTTGCATACTTCTATGCAGTCGATGGAACACCAGAAGGTGATGCAGTACAAGCATTACCTGGAAATCCAATTAGATATGACGGTGAAGTGGGTGAACAAGCTGGTTTATCTGCATGGGGAAAAGATGTCGTAAAAGATTTATCAGGTGCTAGAAGATGCCCTTCTGATTTTATGACGGGTAACGTTGTAACAATAGCAGCCAATAATGGTAACTCATATTACTTTGATGGTTCTGATTTTATAGAAGGTGATAAAGCTATTATTAGTAGAATTGATAAAATGAAATACAGAGAATTCATTGATGAACTTATTAAGTTAAAGATAATTGAAACTCCAAAATATTAAATAAAAACAAAAATTATGAAACATATTAAATTATTCGAAGCATTTACAGCTTCACAGAAAGTAAACGAATATCTTGAACTTTATGGGAGCTGGGATGAATCAAGAGAAGGTGAACCCACTAAAGCTGATGAAAAAAAATGGAAACCAGTATTAAAGGCATTTAAAGTTAAGGACATGGGAGAACTAGTTTGGCTTTCTGATAGTTTGCCAGATTCTGATGATTTCGAAGCCAACCATAAAATAGTTAAAGAATTTGATTTAAAATCTACTAGAGACGATCAAGATGAGTGGCAAGATCCACATGGTCGTGTTGATTTTAATGTAATCGAATATAAAGGTTTACTTATAGGAGACCATTCAGATGCGATGAGATATTATGGTGCATTAGTTAGATCAGAAGATGTTGCTGCTTGGGAAGAGATTTACAAAGAATCTGACACTGATACTTACTAAAACAAATTAAAACACAAATAAAAAAGACCACTAATCATGGTCTTTTTTTATGCACAGAATGTTAGCAATTAAAATAATTTCAGTACTAGTCATACATTATCTAGTTATGAATAGAATCTTAAAACGAATGGATGATGGAGTCTGGTGGGACTGGAAATCAGAGTTCTGGAAACGTAACAAAAAACGACCACGTTAACACTACGCCAAGAGGGACAATATATACTCCATGAGACATATAATTCAAATGGTAATGGTAATCCTAGGTGGCTTAATACTACTCACACCACCGCGTCAAACAGAGTACCAACCATTCAAATTTTGCGCTCACCATCATCAGTATATAGAGCAACATATACAGAGACCCATACCTGAACACCAAGTCCAAATTATAGTCCACCAATCATACACAAATCCACAGATTAAGGGCAGCACCCATCAGTTAACCCAAAACCAATATCTTATCCATCTAAACCAATACTGGCAGCAGGAACACACTAACATCATGGACCATGAATTAATACATGTGAAACAGATGGTCACACGAGAACTCGAGCGCATACCACTAACCAATATCTGGTTATGGAAACAAGACACTATTAATTGGAACCAACCATATCTAGACAGACCATGGGAACAGGAAGCCAGACTCAAATCCGCCCGCAACCATACCAACCACTAAATGATACCACTCTTAATAGTAATCATAATGATAGGGATACATCTCTACCTAGACTACAAACATAACAACCAATAAACCAATGTACCCATTAATAGTAATCTCTTTAATAGTATACATAGGATGGGCAATAAGGACTAGATACAAATCTAGGTCAGACTGGTAAACCACCAATCAAGCGCTCCAGCCATACATGTACCGGTACCTTTTGTGGTCCAAGCATGCCTATTTTATCAAACCCATCTGATAAAGCTTACTCATCGACCAGTCAGTCCCCTGGGGATCAGATACGGAGTGGTCAAGTGATCGTTCATCCGAGTTAGGGCGATCCCAGAGATGAGTTAAACACGGGCGCGAACGTCAACACATTCCAGACTCCCGAATACCCCTGATCAGCTCCCATGACTCCAGATCCTGTATTTACTGACATATCCTAACCCCAATGACCAGTTCCAGTCGCCCAAGTACCCCAATGACGGAATCCCATTATCCCAAGTACCCCAATGACAGAAACCTTAATGACCAGATCCCAGAACACCAAACTAGTCAAGTCTGGTGGTGGGTGGAGGTATACTAAGCCTCCAGTGTATAATTAAAAGGTCCGGACTTCAAATCCCCGCCGGACTGGGTTATATTTTATACTGTTTGGGCTGCCCAGTTACGCTTCATCCGCCGGGACAGTGTCACTTTCGTTAGGTGCTGCGCTAAAAAGACGGTCAAAAGCATCATCTTCAGTCTTTAGTTTTAGTTTCTCTTCAGCTATCAGCTCTTGGTTTAAGAGATCTCTCTTGTACCTACTGGTATCAAAGGAGACTCCGTTTGTGAAGTCAAAGAATAACTTATGACCTACTTGGCCTAACCTGTTCTTAGAGAATTCCATATACCTTTCTGCTGAGTTCTCTACCCCTTTCCATTGTAACTCTAACATGGCAGTGGTCATGTGTTTTAGTTTGTTGGAGCCGACAAATGTACCTCCTTTTGATAACTGAAGGATGGTGATAAAGGTAGTGTATGTCTTTGATTTATTCTTACCTTGGTTGTTGGCTATCATTAGATCTAGGAACCACTTTTCAGTCTTCCCTCTTGTCATGTTGCAAGCCTCTTTAATAGTGTCATTTACCTCAGTGTAAGAGTCAGTTAGGACTATGTCCCAGCCTTGTTTTAGGGTCTGCTCGATTACAGCCTTTGGATCTTGATCTACGTAGTCTGATAAGAAGAGAATTGGTAACTGTCCCCAATGTGGGAAACGTTTTAGGTAGCGCGCCATATCTAGCTGATTCATTTCAGCTGAGATGAAAAGTACACGCTTAGTAGGATCCTCTTTTTGAACTGAGTATAGAGTCTCTAGAAGGACTGTGGTTTTACCAACACCTGGTGCTCCAGCTGCCATGATATTGGAACCAGGCATAAAACCACCCTCATTACTAAGGAAGCCATCGACCGGAAGGCCAGTGGTTAATGGTATGAAGAGTTCATCAGAGAAATTAAGATCATCCAACTTGGTTAGAGAGATCTTAAGCTTACTGGTCGTGGCAGCCACTGGACTTGATTGGTATAAACCATAATAATCTTGTGCTGAGGTCATCTTACCATTAGGGTAGACATTAATGACACGACCAGCTTCCTGTCCTGATAACCAACCATATTTAGGGTGATCAGTATGTATTTTTTTGGACTCTTTTGTTGAAGGTGCATAAAGCTCGAACGCTCCACCTTTTTGCTTTTTGAATGTAAATTGTGTTTTTGACATATTGACTTTGACTTTTAATTATACTACTAATATACGTGAAATGTTTGACAACCCAAAATCTGGGCTGAAGAAGTTACGAACAATTACTTCTTTACCTTTTCGAATGAGCATACAGTGCATATAACACCTAAGAATGCGCTCATAATAAAGAATCCAGCTGCATTGGCTTCACCTGCAAATGAGATGTAAGTATCAATGCTACCTGCGATGGTCATATAAGAGACTAAGAACGATGCGATGGCTGCGATAAAGAATTTAAGATCTATTGTAACTTTCATAATTTTGATTTTCAGAGGCAGTAACCTCCATTAGTATACTACTAATATACACGAAATAATTGACAATAAAAAATTATTTAGCGTTTATTTTCAGTTTATTTTCAAAATAAAAAGAGCCACTGTTTCCTGAATCGGATAGGTGGCTCTTTGGAAAGGACTTAGATCTGTGAGTCTGACTTAGTGGTTTACTGCAGTTAACTTAATGCTCTGATCATACTCCTATCATGTATTTAAAAAATAGCACCCAACCTCAACGGCAATATAGATGGTTTCGAAGGCCGTGTTCTTGGTTAGGTTTACGCTATTAGTTTAGTAATGCACCTTTCTGAAGTAAAGTTTCTAAGTGAGCATCTTTTGCGAATGGCGATCGGATATTGTTACCTAAATCGAATTGCTTACCAAAGATGTTTCCAGCTTTGACCATTAGTTCAGTAGATTCTTTATCACCCATATTGAAAGCGATCTGTTCAGGAGCGTGAGTAGCGACGTGAGTCATACCATTCACAACTGACCAAATTGATTGATCTGTATGTGCATTTTTCTTTTGTGCTGATGTAAAGTCTTGAGGGTTCTGACCAGTCTTAGTATACGCTGCATAGTTGTCATTTAATGGGATCCAAGAGTCAGCTGAAGCGCCAACAGATCCTTTAATTGCACTATATCCACGTTCCATTTCCCAAAGGGAAGCTGGTGTTTCAGTTGCCATCTTAACTGTATTAGCAAAGTCGGTTGGGACAAACCCATTCTTGCGTAATTGACTCATGTGTTGGTGAAAGTTCTCCATAGACTCAGGGTTGAGGTTGTTAAGTGAATAAGTTTCATTCGCTAAACCAGTAGTAAGTCCATTTGTACACCATAAACGATTAACGTATGGCATAACTTGAATTCCACCAAACGGTGAGTTCTTCATAGTGATCCCTGCAGTGAAGACCTCATCAGAGAGGCCTAAATTGGCTAGATCAAATTGGGCGCCAGGATTCATTAAGTTTACAGTAACTAATCCTTTATCTGCATCTGTACCCCAATTGATTACATCAAAACCATGGCTGTCAATAATTTGATCAGCTAGACCGATGAAACGTTCATGAGATATCATGTCAGTAGCTTGTTTCGAGAAGCCAACCACTTTCTTAGTGACAGGCGATAGTATAATAGTGATCTCATTTAATTGAGCAGACATTGCATTTTTCATCTGATTGACGAATTTTGCTTTGGTCTCAGCATTAAATAAAGATTCGAATTTTTTAGCAAAAGTCGCAGACATACCGATTAATTTCATAAGAGACTTAAAAGCATCCTTAGTGATTTCGATACGGCTACCTTGATATTCTATAGTAGTATCATCGATGAGGTTGATTTCGCGAACTGCAATAGTTTTACGAATTGCCTGAGAATTAAGAGTTTCAGCCTTACGGTTCTGAATTTGTGTTGAAGATAATGTTGTTACTGACATATACGTTGTTGTTTATTATTATATATTAAAGTTAGAAAAAGTTTCATCTGGATTAGGCCACTTCAGGATTTAATTCCTGATTGGCTTTGATGTAATCCTCATGAGTACCAAGAACCGTAGGCGTTTGCCATTGAACTTCATATTCAAGGTATGTGAACCTCTCAAGGTCAGAGTTCTGAGACTCTAACATCTTGCCGAAAACATCAGCAGGATCGGTGTACATTAAAAGATCGGCGTCCATCTCGATCTGGAACGTATGACCACCTTTCTTCTTCCAATGGAAGTTTCCTTCATGGTGACCGTAATTCTCTTCGTACTGCGTGTGGACTAAAATTTTGTTTATGCTCATAATTATCGTTTTTAAGAGGAGGAGTAACCTCCATTAGTATACTACTAATATACGTGAATTGTTTGACAATAAAAAACTTTTATGCGTTTATTTTCATATTAGTTGCGAACAATTTAAATTATACTATTTTACTTTCTAGAACTTTTAGAGCGTCTTTCTGTTTGTTATAATATAGTTGTTTACCCATAATTAAGTTGGTTATTAATAAATGTAAGTCTTTGGCTGTTTCTTTTTCTAAAACTATTGTTTCAATCTCCATAATTTTTACATTCATATCTTCAAAGTATCTTATTGCATCATCAATGGTTTCACAGTCTTTTAATTCATTCACTACTTGTTCCGCAGTAAACGATTTCACAACACTGTGTAAAGGGTTATCTAATTGTTTTGGTATCATATTGTTTACTGACATAGTTTATTGCTTTTAGTTATACTACTAATATACACGTTTTTATTGAATGGCCAAAGCTTTTTGTGACTTATTTTAAAATACTTACGAACAATTTAAATTGACTCGTTTGCCATAGACTGATCTAACTCAGCTGAACATGGAACCGTAGTACATTCATACTCTTTGTCCCATTTACCAATATGAACCCATGTATAATAATCAGGGATCATACCATAGTCAGAGTCTTCAGTAGATGCACCTTTACCTTCATTCAATATAGGCATAATAACATCCATTACCTCAGCAATCTCAGGATAAGAAACACGTTCATCACCTTCCCATCGATCTTCTCTATAATCCATATAAGGATTCAGTTGCTCATATGTAGATCCGTGGAACGCACTAGGACCTCGCATGATCGCTACTTTAATACCACTATAGTGTTCAGTAGTAATAGATAATTTATACTGAGGAAGAGCTGCTTTAAGAGCTTTCCTTTTTTGAGAGACTTGTTCTTTTGTAATATAAGGCATAATTTTAGTTTTAAAGATTAATAATTAGGCAGCAACCTCAACGGCAACTTCCTTAGGTGAATTTTGAGTAAAGGCTTTAGAAGCCCAAGAGGTAGAACCAACTAATTTATATTGAGACATATCCATTAGCTGAGTATTATCAAACATACCGTTAATAGTACCTACGGTTAAGTCAGCTAAGATAGATTCATCGATCAGTTTAACTTTCTTACCAGTTCTTGAGAAGATAGTCAACCAAAAATCAGAACCATTAGGAAGGAATTGAACAGTCTGTAAGGCACCTCTTTTATAACCACTGATGGCCATTTCAGGATGTTCCTTCATACGTGGGTTATCAGAGTCTCTGACATCACATACAGTCATACCTAAGTTTGTTTTAACTACCATTCTAAATTTACCAGACTCATACTGTGTAAGTATGTCAGTGTGGATCAATGACTCAGACAATTGGTAAGTCATCTTAATTTCTTTGTTTTGTAATTCTTTCATTTTTGCTTTTAATTAGAGAGGCAACAGCCTCGATTAGTATACTACTAATATACGACAATATAACGACAATAAAAAGCTTTTGCGTACTTATTTTCATAAAAGTTACGAACAATGCTTATTTTAAGTAGCTTGGTCCATAAGAGGTATAAGATGCAGAACCATCTAAGATATTACCTCTACTGTGTTTTGCTGGTGTTCTCCAATTAGCAGGTTTAAGTAAATCACCAACAATCATATTCTTATTAGCATCATCAGATAGAGCAATGAATGCCCAGACACATGTGTCTTGCATGATCCTTGCATACTTACGTCCATAAGATATAGAGAACTCAGGAGCAGTAAGAGACTTTAAGTGTTTAGCATAATAAGTGTTAACTTTTGTTTGTGCCTCCGTAGTGATCCAAGACTCGATTTGTGTTTTAATATCTGACATAGTTTATTGCTTTTAGTTATACTACTAATATACAACTAATCTGCTTATAAAAAAAGCTTTTTGCGGTTTATTTTCAAATACTTACGAACAATGTTCATTTATTCTCTGTGTTCATTATTCATGAACATACGCAAAAAGTGAACACCTGCCAATTATGTCTACTCTTGGGGATATATAAGGTATGACATATATAGTATACAAAACAACAAACCTCATCAATAATAGATGGTATATCGGTGTACATAAGACAAACAAAGATCGAACATATCTAGGATCAGGTGACCTAATATTAGATGCTATTAAAAAACATGGCGCAGAGAGCTTCATTAGAGAGACATTATACACATATGCTACAGATACAGAAGCATATGCAAAAGAAGCTGAACTAGTTACTACTGATGTAGTCAAGGATCGCATGTCATATAATGTCAGGCTTGGAGGAAGTGGTGGTTGGGAACGACATCTCAACACTGATAAAATCATAGTTAAAGACAAATCAGGTAAAAGATTAAAGGTAAACAGAAATGATGTCAGATACCTCAATGGAGAGTTAATACCATGGAACAGAGGTATACCTCAACCTAAATCAGCAAATGAGAAAAGAAGTATGGCAGCCAAAGGCAAACCTAAAGCCAGATATATGTGCATTAAATGTAACAAGTCAGTTGCTATACAATCCAAAGATAGGCACAATAGAAGACCTGATCACCAAGACTAAACGCGCCGAGGGGCCCGGTCGAGTGACGGTCTACTCTTCCAGCTCCGATAAAAAAGCTACGCCCCTAGGGAAGGACTGACCTTCAACCTATACTACTAATATACACGAAAAGAATGACAACCCAAAGTCTGGGCTGACATACTTACGAGTTAGTTGCGAACATAGTTATTAACAGTACGTTGCGAACATAGTTACGAACAATGACATTTTGGCACAAAGTATAGCCAAATGCAGCTGTTAGGCAGTCAGCGCGTTATATCGCTTAACCATATCAACAGACACTTTATAAGAAGAGCCATTGGACACCTTAGTAACTACAACAGGAGACTTAGTACTACGAGGCTTATAACCACTAATAGTATAGTCAGCACCTTGAATAACAATAGCATCACCTACATTGAGCGCACCAAGACCAACCAGAGTCTTATACTGATTAAAAGCTTGAGCTTCTTTAGTAACAGCAACACCACCAGAACCGATGACACCTGCGTTAAGTTTAATAGTAGCAGTCTCAGCAGTGAAAGAGATATTACCTGCACTCAAAGAGATACCGTGCTCAGAAGCAACTTTAGCTAAGGCAGCATCAAGAGATACTCGTAAAGACTTAAGGGCTGGGCGATTGAAAGATTTAATTTTTGACATTTAATTTAATTTAGTGAGACAGTAGCCTCGATTAGTATACTACTAATATACGTGAATAATTTGACAATAAAAAATATAGGACTTATAAGTTGCGAACAATATCTGCTGGCTGCCATTCATCACAGGTACATGCAGCACCTTGGGCTTGACGATCAAGGAAGTACTCAATCTTACTAGTATAGAACTTAATATTACGCATTTCCAAAGCATTGCGCTTTGTGTGCATAGGATGGGGAGCAGGTTCTAAAGCCTTAACAGCAAGGGCTAGCTCAGCCTGATAGTACTCAATTTTACCAACATAGTTGTCATTTTTACGGGTGTAGTTTTTCATATTTTTATCTTTTAATTAGTGAGGTAATAACCTCGATTAGTATACTACTAATATACACGAAATAGTTGACATAAAAAAATATTTAAGCGTTTATTTTCAATTTATTTTCACGCAAAGGCCCATCACACCTCAACTTATACCAGAGAGATGAAACAAAAGGGGACAGAGTGCATATAAAACATGTCTTTAACGTCAAAGTAAGATAGGGTCCCCAGAGTCATTCAGGGTACTTAGAGTCCCCAGAGTATCGATTGCACCCAGAGCGTTCCCAGGAGAGCTTCCCCAGAGAAGTCCCCAGTAAGCTCCCCCAGAAGCTTCCCCAGAACAACTTCCCAGCTAGCTCCCAGAAGCTTCCCAGAAGAGCAGCCGGAACACTGGCGAATGCACCCAACGCATATAGTTCTATACGCACAGTCGACACTGTTAACCACCGAATACTAATGGTAAGCCAAGAGCTCCACACTCACCAACACGCCAAAGAGCAAATGGATCACAGACGACTCAACCATCACCTAGACAACCATAGACTACCAAGAGACCTAGAGTACTGAGAGCACCACATGTACCAGTGCGTCAGCCGAGCTCGCAGAGCGCACAGGCACCATATACCATAAAGATGATAATATCAACATGGAGACAGAGAGGCCGATAAAGAGAGACCATTACAGAGAGAGACCCGTACCACATGAACCTATATCACTCATAAGGGACAGAGAGCTCAAGGGGCTCATATGACTGAGACATATGCATGAGAGGCTTATATGACTGAGAGGCTTATATGCACATGGACACATGGACACCCATTTTAAATGCGATCTTCTGGGTACAATGCTAATGAACGCCGAATTATATAGGTATACATTATATAAGTATATTAGCTATAGCTTTATTTTTTAAGTCGTATTCGCGCATTAATTATCTCACCCCGGGACCACCCTTATCAGGGCTTAAGCGAGACCTCACAAGCACTCAAAGTACTCAAAGTACTCAAAGGTGTCAAACCACTCAAATGATGCCCACTTTAGTACCCAAAAACAAAGACTACCCCAAGACAGACAGGCCCTGACAGAATCGCGATCATTTTTAATGTCGTCGGTTCCCAAATAATTGGGTCCCCGGGGGACAGAGCTGATTAGGCCTTCGTTTCGCACACACTATCACTCGCGCGTATGAGAGGACTCAAATGACTCAGAGTAGACTGGTTTTTAAATTGATCTACCAACTCAGAGGGCCAAGCTTGGCCACGGTACACGTGAATGGTATTCAGAGAAACCTGAAGGTGATCATGTAATTACTCAGAGTACTAGAATGATATCAAAGAACTCAGAGACCAGAGACGTCATGTGGAATACATCTCACGCGCACATCTCCGCCGATCTGTAGTCTATTAATAGAATCGCGCGCCCCCGGGGAAGTAGCGACCTCCGAGCCCTCCGAATCTATGGGCAGTGGGGTGCGCCCTGCGCAATTGGTATCCTGAACGTAGAGTTGGTACGTGCGAAGTTTGGGGTTTTCCCTTACTGAAATTTTCCCAGAAACTAATTTTCCCAAGGACCTCTAAATTACTGAGACACATGAAACAAACCCATTGTGGTTTATATAAAGAGTATACAAAACGTTTACACATGAAGACAAATACCAGACAAGGCCAAAAAGAGTTGAAGTGCATGAATCATGATCCAGAAACCTCAAAATGGGGTCAATACGCACCAAAGGGTGGGTGTGACGCGATTGTTTCAGTAGACGAGAAAACAGATAAAGTTCTCTGTTGGCGATGTACCTCAGCAAGTGTTAATAATATAAATGGATCTCAATTCAGAGACGAAGACTAGAAGTAAAGATGGACAATTTAAGTGAGGATCATATGCGAGCTATGGAGCAAGCATACAGCGAATTAATTCAACCACATAAATTAGTTGAATATTTTGAAGATGATGAAGAGTTTAAAGAATGGGCCGAATTAGGGACCGTTAAAGATGTTAAGGCCGCTTTGATAGCATTCGAAGGCGATGAGTTATATCATCACTGTACTATTTTAAAAGAGGTATTAATTATTAAATTAGATGGACATGAATAAACTAGATATCTCAATAGGTAAAATCATGTGTCAAGTATACATGCTACCCTTTGTAAAAATTACACATGATCCATTTCTTAACGGAAGATATGAAGTTATTATAGGGTGGTTAAAATGGGAATTAGTCTTAGGATATGAATATAATTTCTATAAAACTAAATAAAAATATAAGATGAAAAACCTAATCGTAATATCACATCCAGTAAAGACGTCTTTCTGTTACAACGGAATCTACAAAACTATCTTAAAAACTTTAAAAGATAATGGCGAAGACGTTCAAGTTCTAGATCTATATAGAAATGATTATTCTCAGTCTCGAAAGAAACTTATTAAGAGTTACCAGGAAGCTGTAACATGGTCAAACAGGATTTATTTTGTTTCTCCAGTTTGGTGGTTTAGATTAACTCCAAGATTAGAAATATTCTTTGATGAGGTATTCACTCCTGGATTTGCATATAAGTTTGTGCCTTTATTTGGAAAGTACTCCTATCCAAAACCATTTTTAAAAGATAAAAAAGTTAGAACATATATTACACATGGAGCACCTTCGCTTCCAGTGATACTCTTGTATTTAAACTCTGTTAAATTGAGATTAGTAATGGGAGTTTATACATTTGTTTTTGGATGGAATCTAAATAGATGGACAAAGACTAAACAATTTTGGTCAGTGCCATTTGTTGACAATGTAAAAAGAGAGAAGTATTTAGAAACTGTAAAATCAGATATCTTAAAAGATATAAAATAATATGACTAGTATAGAAGAACAATATCGTGGATTATTAGGATCGCTCTTACATAATTCAACAGAAAAATCAGATCGTACAGGAACTGGAACACTTTCTGTTTTTGGAAGACAAATTAAACATGACATGAAACAAGGGTTTCCTTTGTTAACCACTAAACGTATGGCAGTCAAGACGATGATGACTGAATTGAAGTGGTTCTTAAAAGGAGATACAAATATTAAGTATTTGGTTGACAATGGCTGTAATGTTTGGAATGGGGATGCTTATAAGAATTATAAGAATAATACAAGCGAAGAACATGGTAATGACCCAGACACATACGAAGAATTTGTAGATAGAATTAAAACCGATGAACATTTTGCAGAAGTATGGGGAGAGTTAGGACCTATATATGGAAAGCAGTGGCGTAACTGGGAAACTGAAGT
>Ga0209815_1002121_pt1 | contig 12336 bp, 22 predicted proteins | sample CoawatmetaG00DNA_FD_187507 | JGI IMG/M metagenome (GOLD analysis project Ga0209815, IMG submission 187507) | Marine microbial communities from the West Antarctic Peninsula - Coastal water metaG002-DNA (SPAdes) (version 2) | ecosystem: Environmental > Aquatic > Marine > Coastal ...
GACTTACGCTTACCTAACCCTTACTAAATCCATAGCAAATACAGCAAATACAGCTTTAATATTTAAAGTAATTACGCCTATTATCTTAATAATTTAAAGTTATACGTCCATATAGTTTAATTATACTATTTATATTCAACTTGTTTATACTCATATATATATATATAAATAATTTATTTTATGTTATTTGATTTTTTTACTTGTTTCTTAAATTAACTCTTTTTATATTTAATGGTGACCGGATTACCGGAAACTGTTCTTTGAAAATTCACTTAAAAAACCAAAAAGGGTATATCATGCAAAAAAGTAAAGATAAAACAACACCAGAACTACTCACAGCCCAATTGACCACTAGTTATAATTTGCTAGTAGATTTAGGGTCTAGACCTAATGTCACTCTAGAAGTTTTTATATCTAAGGCTTTTGATAAAGCTATAGAATTAGGGCAGATAAAAGGTACCGGAAGAAGTTCTACACCAAAAGCAGAACTACTATTATTAGCTGTAGAAAAAAATACTACTCTGTCTAATAAAGAATCTGAAGAAGTAAAAAGTTTGCTAGAGTTATTAACTCCCACTATAAAGAGACTTAATGAGTTAAAACCTATTCTAGAGACTTTATCTTCAGAATTAGTAATCCCGTTCGAATTTGACAAGTTGTCTGCTAATTGGAGTAGTAAACGAAAGAAGAAGTAAAAAAGATATATAATATGCTAGAGTCTATGATTTTTAGGCTCTAGTATATAGGTTTCTAGAGTGATTTAAAAATTTGAAATACATAACAATAAAAAAAAAGGTATTAGATGCCATATATAGAAAAAAAAGTCTATACTCCAAGTGTATTAGATATAAAGCCTAGTAAATTTATACACTTATTTATAGATAGAATAAATAAAAAACACAGATTAGAAGTAAAATTAAAATCTGGAAGTAATATTATAGATTACGATACTAGTAAAAAGTTATGGTCTTATATACAAGAATTGTATAATATAATTGTAACTCATGATAAAGCTATAGTAATCCATTGTAATAATACCAGAGTAGAATTATATTATGGTCTAGGTAAAAATATTCTACTAGAGAAAATGGAGTCTATAGATATAAAAGAACGTAGTATAAAACGACTAGCTAACGTACGTAGACGAATGGTAGTAGAAACAAAATTCTTAGTACGTACTAAAAAAGTAGATACTAGAATATTCAATAGAAAAACGTACGCATCTAGTAGTAATAAAGGAGTCTAGATTGAAAATAAGAGACTGGCAAGGAATTGTAGGTAGAACCCTTGAAGAAAGAAAAGAGTATAGAGGTAGATGGTTTGTAGTATACTATTCAAGAGAGAATTTTGGTGAGTTCTACACGTATCAACCTATAAAGTTTAAAAATTCTACTGAAGTTTTAGCAGATGGTATGACTCTACTAGAATATAATACTAGAGAACAAATGCTAGAGTTTAAAGAGTATAAAGGTATAGTATATTAAAAAGGAGTATAGAATGAAAAAAGATAGACTACTATCCATAGTAGATAGTATAGTAGAGAAACAAGAGAAGTTTGGAGAGGTTATACTAGTAGTAGGTTATATATACCTACTAATTTTTTTAATTAGAGCTTGTTTATAGGAGTAAGATATGTTCTATTCAAATGAAGTCTACCTAACTAATACTCAGTATTGTAGAATACTAGAGAATGGTACTAGGTTCCCTATACACCCATTAGATGTTAGTGATGAAGATTATGATTGTAGAGTAAAAAATAATCTAGACTCTTTAATACTAGGTTCTTCAGTACCTAATTTTAATATGTTTAGAGATGTAAAAAGTAGACTATGTAAGATAGTAGATGTTATAGGCTTTGATACATATAGCGACCATCTAGAAGATAGACCAAATCTAATACTAGAGACTATCTGTTCTAAGGGAGATACTATTACTATTTTAGCTAGAGCAAAAGATATTCTATATTGTAATGGTATAGATGCAAAACTACCTACTATGGCTATTATTAAAAAAATACCTTATAGAAAAGGTATAGATATATATACTGTTACTAATAGTGTTATGGAAATACGTACTAATGATATAGAAGATTTAACCTACTACATAAGCACTAAGTATACTGACTCTACAAGCGTGAACACCAATGTTTATATAAAGCTACAGAAATACTGGATAGATGGAAAAATTATAGATAGAAAAGATAGTAGAGTATCTAATAGAAATAGATTCTACTTAAATTATAGAATACAGAGGGTACTACACAAGTCTAATAATGAAGAGTATAATAGAGCAGTATTCAAAGACTACGTTAATTGCAAACATTGTAAAACATTAGTACCAAGGCTAGCAGGTAGAACAAATTACTGTAGACAATGCTTTAATTGGGTAAAAATGACCTGCGACATATGTTTAGTAGAGTCTAGAATATCTAGTCTACAATTATCTATAGATGACAATATAGATAGTGGTACTCAAGATATACTAAAAGAGCATGGTATAGAGATGTCGCACCCTAGTTGCCAATCAAATTTTATACTACAATGTAGTAGATGTAAATGTATAGAAGTAGGAAGTCTAGAGAAAATACATGAGATAGAAAATATAAGAGATAGAGAAAGATTTATAAAGAACAATGCTAATTTATCTATTAAGTTTCAAATACTAGAAGGCTCTACGTTGTGTATAAGATGTGCAGACCTCTACTTACAAAACGCTCTATATAACCCTTTTAGAAAGAGAGAATTACGTAACCTAAAAATAACTAGTAAAAATTTCCCTAGATACGTAGGGATAGAGAGCGAAGTTATTACTCACTACGAAGATGCAGAAGAGTATAGAGATAACGCTGGTATACCAGAAAATTTTGAAGTAGTATCAGATGGCTCTCTAAATGGTGGAGGTGTAGAGTTTAGAACAAATTGTCCTATTATAGGCAAAGAAGTTCCTAATTCATTAAGGAGTCTAGAGAGAGTACATAGAGAAGAAGATAACTACGTAGATGAATCTTGTGGTATACATATACATATAAACGCTATAGACTTTGGCTTTATAGAGCTTCGTAATATACTAATGATAATGAGTTCTATACAGGGTTCTGTAAAAGACTCTCTACCAGAAGATAGGAAGAGAAATGATTTTGCTAGAGATATAACCTTACTCCCTAGCGAGATAGCATTGATACCAGACCTACCTTCTCTAGTAAAAAAATACTATAGTATGACTTACTCTAGATTTAATTGTGAGAGGTACAACGAAGCTAGGTATATAGGTACTAATCTACACGCTAGATTCTACTTAGGTACTATAGAGTTTAGATACCACGAGGGAGAAATAGAAGCTAGTCTAATACAGAAATGGATTATGTTCCTTAATAGTATAATGGATGCCTCTAAAGATTTACATAGAAACATGAATTTGTATAAAAAGATACTATCTCCAAAAACTAATGCTATAGATATAATCAATAGTATAGGTGGTAAGGATAGTGTAGAGTACATAGAAGAGAGAATACATAACAATAGATAAGGAGAATACCTATGTGTGGTATATTCGGGTTCGCTAAACAGAGTGGACATCAAACAGATAAGCAGCTAGACATGTTAAAAGAAGTATTAACAGAACTAGCAGACGAGTCCTCTATTAGAGGTACTGATAGTACAGGAATGTCTATCATACAACCTAATAGTAGAAAGACTTACAAGACTCTACTAGACTCATCTAGTTTAGTAGATACAGGAGATTGGACAGAGCTACTAGATGATATTACTAAAGACACAACGATAGCTATAGGTCACGTTAGACTAGCTACTCATGGTGTAATAAAAACTAGGAACGCCCACCCTTTCCACGTAGGAGATGTAGTAGGTGCTCACAATGGTATAATACATAACTATAACAAGGTGGCTTCTAGTCTAGGTAAAGAGGTAGAAGTAGACTCGCAAGTTATATTCGCATCTCTTAATAGACATAAGATGAGCAAAGCCTTCGAAGATATAGACGGAGATTTTGCTATTACATGGATTAAAGATAGTAATAGCACTATACATCTTGCTAGAGAGTCTGGTAGACCTATGTCTGTAGCCTATTGGAAGAAAGCTAGGATATTATTTTGGGCTTCTACTGATGCAATACTAGAGATGTCTATGACTAAAGCAGGTCTAAGGTTACCTATAGAGAATGTTAAGGCAGACTTTATACATAGCTACGACACAAATAAGTTTACTAACAAAGCCAATGAAGAGACAGAAGAGTTCTATACTATGAGTCAATGGAATAGATACACGCCAAGCGTATACTCTTATGGTGGGTACGAATGGAAAGGTTCTATATCTTCAGAGTCTACAGCGTGTGAACTAAGTCCTAGTCCAGCTAGTAAGTTGATAGGAGAGATGCCAGAGACAGACTTATGTGAGGCTTGTATGGAATGGCTACCAATAGAAGAAGTAGAGATAGTTAATGGAAGAAGTATCTGTATAGATTGTGAGTACGGAGATAATACTATTCCGTATTACGCACTAACTAACAAGGAGAATAAAGATGACAAGTTCCCTCTCTAATAAAAAGGTAATACTAATAGGTTTACCTAACCCTATTAAGTTAAAGTCTAAGAAATATATTATAGAGACTTTATATAATAGAGCAAAAAAGAATCCTTTTTTAAATGGTTACTCTTATGAAGAGTATCTAGAGTTCTTGCAAGAACAGATTGCTACTCTAGGTTCTATAGAAATAGAAGAGAGTGACGTAGATATAGAGACTCGTATATTCGATGCTCTAAAGAAAATGAATTGGATTAAAGTTATTAACACTTTTATACTAGGGATAATTACTACTAACATAGGAGTCTAGTATGCCTAATAAAGATATAGTATCTAAAGAAATAGAAGAAGTTCTATTAGAATGTACGGAGTGTGGGTATAAAGAATCAGAGTTTTATAGAGAAGAGCATGAACTATGTGAAAGTTGCTACTATGAATCTTATTATAGTTGTGATGGTTGCGAAGAAGAAGAACATAGAGATAATGGAGGATACAATTCTCCGGGAGATGATTGTATCTATTGTTCAGATTGCTACTATGAAAGATATGCACAATGTACAGATTGCGATACAGATGTACATAGAGACGAGCTTTACTACCACAATGACAATGAATATTGCGACTCTTGCTATGATACCTTAAATTTAGGAGCAGGTAGTTGTGTAGAAAGAATAGAAAATGCTTCACCTCCATCTAGGTCTAGAAGAGCAGAGACTTTTGACAAGTTAGATGTACGTAGGTTAGTAGGTATAGAAGTTGAGTGTGTCTATCCATACCAAGATACTATGCGTAGCCCTGCTAATTGGGGTACTACTCACGATGGTTCTATAAATGCAGACGAAGACTACGAAGGTATAGAACTAGTAGGAACTCCTGCTAGTGGAGACATTCTATACGACATGATAAGTGACGTAGGCTCTTGGGCAGAAGAACATTCAGCCTTTGTTAATAAGAGTTGTGGTCTACACGCTCATTTCGACTCTACCAATTTGTCTGCTAGAGAAGTTGCTCACATAGCTATAGTATATAATAAGTTCGAAGTATACTTAAAGTCTATGATGCCCGAATCTAGACAAGATTCTAGATGGTGTCGAGACTTTCCTATTAAAGACGTAGACTCTTTAAGAGAAGTGGAGAGAGAAGAAGACTTAATAGAATTGTACTATGAGGCTATGGACTGTGAGCCTAGTACAGAAAAGTATAATGATGCTAGATATTGTGGACTCAATATACACTCTAGATACTTTCATGGTAGCTTAGAGTTTAGACTACATTCTGGTACTCTTAATCCTAAGAAGATACGTAATTGGATTAGAATACTTAATTTAATAATAGAAAAAGGTATATGTCTCGCTAAACAAAAAGATTTTCCTAATTACTTCTATACATCTGGAATAGGTGGTGAGTGGTTATTCAAAGAAGTAATAGGAAAAGAGTTACACTCTTACTATATTAAGAGAGCTAGTAATTTTAATAACAACTAATAATAAGGAATTTGTAATGGGAAAAATAAAGCAGATGTTAATAGACGAAGATATAAATATTGTACGATATTATCTTAGTAGAAAGAAAAAAAGTACTTGTGCAAGTAATAAATGCTGTGTAAATTCAGTAGTGAATAAAGATAAGAAGAGGATTAAGAGATGCCGTTAATAGGATTCAAATACCCCGATGGTAGTGTAGTATCTCTAGAAGATGTTGCTAATAACAACGTGGACTTAAGTAAGATGGGTGTTACACTACCTACGTTAATAGAGATGTCTAGTCAAAGACCTGTAGATAGGAAGCCTTCTACTACTGAGTTGATAGATGGTACTTGCCAAGCGTATTTAAAAAGAACTGCAGATTACTTTGAGTCTCCAGATGAACAAGCGTTTGCTTTATCTGGTACTAAGCATCATGCTTTACTAGAGCAATCAGCTCTAACTAGTGTTAATCAATTAACAGAGATAAGTCTAGAGCACGATGGTATAACAGGAACTGCAGATTTATATGATGAGAAGAGAAAGATGTTAGTAGACTATAAGTTATCTGGTTCTTATAAGATAGCTAAGGCTTTAGGTCTACAGCCAAGACATTCGTTCCACCCTACTGAAGTCTATCTTAAAAGTGGTAGGTGGGGTAAGGCAGGTTCACCTAGAAGAGTAAAGGAATTTTATATAGACAAGAATAAAGCAGACCTAGAAGATTGGGGATGGCAGCTAAATTTCTACAGATACTTACTAGAGAAGAATGGATACGAAGTTAATAGTATGTACATACAAGCTACAGTAAGAGATGGAGGTTTGCAGGTAGCTACAAGTAGAGGTGTAGACAGAAAGATATACATGATAGAAGTTCCCTTTATAAACAATGAACATTTAGAAGCTAGATTTATAGGTAAAAGAGATGCTTTAAGTAAAGCATTAGAGACTAAAGTATTACCTAGTAAGTGCACAGACAAAGAGACTTGGAATGGAGTTAAGTGCGAGTCTTATTGTTCTGTTAAAGACGTTTGCCCATACGTAAACTAAGGAGGTTATGGACATGAAGAAAGGTTGGACTATAGTAGAAAAGAAAGATGGTGTCACTTGGCACATGGTTAGAGGAGGTGCTTTCTCTAATATAATAAATAAGAGATACCCTAAAAGAATCTTCGATGTTAGAGAGGATGCAGAGTTATACTCTAATCATCTAAATAGAGAAGGTGGTAATAAAACAACAGTAAAGGAGGTGTTTAAGAATGGAACTAAAAAATGAAGTAGTAGCAATGAAGCTTAGACTAAGCGAAGTAGAGATGGCTTTAATGAGACTCATGTTAGTTGTAGCTAATCAAGATAAGGAGTTACCTGATTTTGTAAAGAGCATAGACGAGGCTACAGAACTATCAAAAGAAAGTTCAGATATGCTAACACTATTATCTAATCCCGAAAAAGCAGAGGCTTAATATGGCAAAAGACAATAACCATATAATATCTTTAATAGAAGATAGATTAGAGAAAGGTAAGAGAGAGTACAATCAAGAGCTAGATATACATGATGGCAGAGATTGGATGAAGGAAGCGTTAGAGGAATTGCTAGACGCTTGTGTGTATATCTCAGCAGAGATACTAAAGATAAAAGAAAGGAGTGCGAATGAGTAATGAAGTAGCTGTAGTAGATGAACCTATAGAGTTAATTGCCGAGTCTGGATTTGACATTATAAGAGACTTACACAATACTGTATCTAATGTAGATACACCAAAGTCTTTTGTTAAAAATAAGATGGGTACTGATTATGTAGAGTATTCTTATATGCGTTCAGTTGCAGATAAGTATTATCCGGGATGGTCTTGGACTATTATTAATACAGACAATCTAGGTAGTGAAGCGTTTATGGTACATGGTAGATTGAAATGGTTTGAGGGTGGTATATGGAGAGAAGGAGATATGACCGCAGCTCATAGGATAATGCAGAAGCGTAGTGGAGGTGGGTTTGTAGATGTAGGTAATGATATTAAGTCAGCTAATACAGATTGTATTAAGAAGGCATTTAATATGTACCTAAATGTAGCAGACGACGTATACAGAAACAGAGTTGAAGATACATTGCTAAGTAAAGAAGACGTAGAGTACTTGATGAAAGAGATGGATGGCTTAGATGATGAATGGAAACGAAAAATATCTTATTCTATAGAGAACGGAGACGTTGAGAAGGGAGATATGGATAAAGTAGTAAATAGAATAAACCAAATAAAGGAAAAAATAAATGAATAGTTCAATAGATTCAGTACTAGGTAACGTTATGGGAGATGGAGCAAGTGGAGATTCTTTCTACGACCCATCGCTAGATAAACCAAACGTTCCTGTGCCAGAAGGAGAGTTCTACGCTCACGTTAAAGAGTTTACTATGAAAGCAGATGTTGTTATTCGTAACAAATATATTGCAGACATATACAACTTAGTCTTTAAGTTAGCACCCGAAAATGCAGATAAAGACTTCGGTGAGCATAGTGGTAGCGTGTTTGTAGGTAAGACAGTAAGGTCTAAGGGTTTCTTTAGGTTTAAGAATCCTAATAGTAACAACTTAGAGTCTAACTCTGGAGGAAACAGAGAGTTTAAGGAGGTTCTAGAGGCTCTAGGTATATCTCCTGTAGAGAAAGAAGTAGAAGGTAAGAAAGTATATTCATTACCTACTCTTACTCCTACTAATTCAGAAGGTAAACCTGCTATAATTAGAATCAAACATGAGCAATGGACTAATAGAGATGGAGAAGATATGACATCACCAAAAGCCTTTAATGTTTTTGCATGGTCTAATGGTAAGATGGATGAATCGGATTTACCATTCTAAATGAAAATAACTAATGCTCAGTACGAACTAATGATTAGGTCTTTGAAAGGACACTCTGCCTCTTTGAGGTGGGCAACCGACAGTTTGGATTTAAACGAAAGGAAAGAGACTGATACCTTAATAGATAAGTTGATGAAAGAGTATCAAGCTATAGCTATGCGTAACAGAAAAAGCAATATGACTTCAAGAGAAGAAGAGCTATACCCTAGTAGATTAAATGACGAATATGGTGGAGTACCTAATGCAAATAAGTAAGTGGAATGAGATAGAAGATGTATTCACAAAAGCTTTTGGTTGGTCTGAAGGTATAGACTATTTAGTCTCTGCATCAAGGAATATAATCAAAGCAAGGAGTGTGTATGAGTTAAGTGATGTTGAAGATAACGTACTAACTAAGAAACTAAGAGAAACGTATAACAAGGAGATGAAATGCCTAGAAAAAGAAAAAGCCAAGTGGAAAAAGTAATGAACTACTTAAATACAGGTAAGAAGATAACAGCTAAGACAGCGATAAGTAGATTCGGTGTTTATAGATTAGCAGCAGTAATACATACATTGCGTACTGCTTTTAATATGAGCATAACAACTAACAATCATAAAGGGTTTGCTACGTATAGTCTGACAGCTAAGTAGACCTTTTAAACTAGGGAGGCTCGCACATTTATCTGTGAGTCTCCCCTCTAATAATGAATAAGGAAAGAAACAAATGGTTACATACACTTTACTAGAAATAATACAGACACAAGAGTTTGATACTTTAATACAGACTACATATGGAATAGCTCTATGGGCGTTCATAACAATCAGATTAAACAGAGTAGAAAGTAAACTTTAAATAATTAGATAGATGGGGAGCTAATTTTAATTAAAAATAACCTTGTGAGCAGAATAAAATAAGCAAGCAAGATGCATTAAGGTTCTAAATATTTCCTTGATACTAAAAATGATTACTATTAAATGGTTGGCGCTATGCTCCCCTTTATCTATAAAGGATTATATGAAAAGAAAAAATAAAATTACTAACAAAGATGTAATAAATCAACTAGGTATTCTTACTAAGATTACCTTAGCTAATAAATCATCACTAACAATACTTAGTGACTTCCTATACAACTACCTAGAGATGAAGGGAGAGTCGGAAGATTATACTAAGTTCATGAAGGAGAAAATAAATGACATTCTTGCAAAAAATAAACAAGGGGATGAAGAAGTTCCTAGCGAGCCCATTCCCAAAGAAGAAAAAGAAAAGGGGTAAACGTGCCATCAAAAAGTAAAGCCAAGGGAAATAGGTTTGAAAGAGAGTGTGTGAATAAGGCTCTTGAGTATGGCTTAGAAGCGAAAAGAGCATGGGGGTCTGATGGTAGGTCACTCGGACTACATGCTGAAGTAGACATGGTTATAGAAGATTTCACAATACAATGTAAAGTAAGAAAAAGGATAGCAGAATGGATAAAACCTTCGGAGGAAATAGGGGGATTACACCTTCAATTAGTAAAGGAATCAAGAGGCAAGTCATACGTTATAATAGAAATGACTCTTTTCCTAAAATTGCTAACACTAATAAAAAAGTATATGGGGCATACGAGGATATTTCAAGAGCCAAGTTAAGAGACTTGGTGCATTACTTAGGTCATGATTGGGTTGATTGGGAGTGTGTAGATGTACCCTTTGCTAGTAAAGAAGTTTACAGAACTAAGGCTTCTGTCAATAGAGACAGGACTAACTCTAAGGTATATAGATGTACTAAGTGCTTGAAGGCTTATGAGACTAAAGTAATAGGTGGGTCTGGTAACTTGATACCTGATAGGTATCTACCTGAAACTGTGTTTGTCAATGTTCCATTAGATAAAAAGGAATGTGTAAACTGTGGCTAAATGTCCACTCTGTCAGGGTAGGATAAATAAGAAGGATGTTTCTTTGAGTTTAGAAAGACTTAGATTAGCTAGGTCTCCTAGAGTACTTAGCTCTATAGATAATATAGTGTCTAGTCTTTCTACTCATTGGAACTTGCAAGACGTAGATGTTTGCGCACTACTGACAGAGATAGAGAGTATAGAAGATAATATAGTTATTGAATCTATAAGAAAATTTGAGAAGAAACAAAATGTAGACCAAGGTTTTGGAATAAAGTACTTGTCTGCAGTAATAAAAAATGAGAACAAGAGTTACATGTTACGGCAGGACTATGAAAGGAAGAGCCTTGATAGAGTACCCCCTAAGTTAAAGGATTAATATGAATAGTGTTGAGTTAGAAAAAGCGTTACTAGGTTGTTTGATTAATGACAGCCAATACATAGACTCTGTTAAGCAATGGATAACAGAAGAGGACTTCTTCTATTCTTCTTTCAATCAAAAAGTTTGGAGAGCTATAGATAAACTATACGTTAGAGGAGTAGATGTAGATTTAAATACAGTATGTGAAGAGGTAGGCAACTCTAAAGATGGATACCATTCTATGTATGAGATTACAGGTTTCTTAGATAAGGTTACATCTTCATCTAAAGCTATAGTCTATGCAAAGAAATTACACTCTTATTATCTTAGGAGAATATTAGACAAGCAGATGCACTCAATATCTAATAACATAAGTGATGGCTCTTTAGATACTAATAAGTTACTTGAAGATGCTCATACTACTATTGGTAATATAATAAAACTGCAGCCTAATAAAGTATTTGATATGGATAGCTTACTAGACAAGACTAAGAAGTCTATCTTTGAATCTACTACCTTGATACAGACAGGTATACATACATTAGATAGATGTATAACGGGTATGACAAGAGGAGAGATAACTATTATAGCAGGTAGACCGGGTAATGCTAAGACTACAGTAGCAGCTAACATAGCTAGGAACTTAGTACATCAAGGCATGAAGGTAGCAATGTTTAATAGAGAGATGCCTAATACAGAAATGATGAAGAAGTTCTTAGCAATGGAGTCTGACTCTATACAGTATAAGAACCTACGTAATAATATAGACATAGATAGCAAGATTATAGAAGATGTATCAGCTAAAATATCAGAGTTATACAATGGCAAACTATATATGTTTGATGATATAAGAGATATGGAGAACACATTTAGAGAGATAAAAGCTATCAAGCCAGACGTAGTTATTGATGACCACATAGGATTAATAGAACACCCTGCTAATGATAGAAGAGATTTAAGACTTAAGATAGGTGATGTTAGTCGTAGTTATAAATGGTTAGCTAAGTCTGAGAACATGTCTGTTATATTAGTATCTCAAATGAATAGAAACATGGAGCACAGGAATGATAGAGTACCTAGACTATCTGATTTAGCAGAGTCTGGTAACCTAGAACAAGATGCAGAGATTGTAGTATTCTCTCACTATCCTTGGGTATCTAGGTATGGTGATGATGGCAATAGCGATTGCTACTTAGAGCTTATAGTAGCTAAGAATAGATATGGACAGACTAACTCTTGTGAGGTTGGCTATCATGGTAACAGTTGTATGGT
>Ga0209815_1002125_pt1 | contig 12315 bp, 17 predicted proteins | sample CoawatmetaG00DNA_FD_187507 | JGI IMG/M metagenome (GOLD analysis project Ga0209815, IMG submission 187507) | Marine microbial communities from the West Antarctic Peninsula - Coastal water metaG002-DNA (SPAdes) (version 2) | ecosystem: Environmental > Aquatic > Marine > Coastal ...
CCATACATGACAAGCAATGTGTGATGTTTCAATAATACACACACATGTTGGTCCGCAATTTCCAGGCATAGTTGTAACATCTGCACTAATTGGACCTGCTAATACTACCATACCAATTTTTTCTACTAATGCCAGAACCCAAGGCTTCAACTCTAATTCAGTAGGAGGCTTCTTTGCTTCTATGCGTAATATTATGTGTTTGTGTACGAGTTCCATTTTACCAATAGATGTACCATTTAATGGTTCTATTAGTAGATGTATTTGTTAATCGTTCTATTTTATAACCTAAATTTGTAAAGTGTTTAATAACTTGTGTCATTTGGTTACTGGCTGCACGGTCTTCTGCCGTTCCTTGCCATACTGTAAAGTAAGGTATACTAGTTGGGTTTGGTGCATTATATGTGCCTGCTGCGAATCCAAGTGCAGCATTTGCTGTTCCTGCTCCAATGATATAAGTCCATGTCATACTTGCTGTTTCTTCAATAGTTAAAACTACGTAGCCTGCGTCTTTGCTAGCTGTTAGTCCAGATATAGCTGCATCGTTGATATCAGCTACTATTGCGTTAAGTGATGTTCCTGACGTTCCTAAAGTTATTGTTTGATCATCAAATATAATTGTTTGGCCTACTGTAATTGTTGGGGTATTTACTGTGCCAATTTTCTTTATACTTGGTGTAGATATTGTCATTGTAGTGCCGTCACTTACATATGCTTCAAAATTGCCTAATGCACTTTGAGTAATCACTGCTTCCATGATTGCCTGTGTTTCTTTATACACAATCATATCTTGTGATGCTTTTGATCTTGCTTGTGCTGCGTTTAGTCCTACACTCATTTGTCCAATCCTTTATCAACTTGCTTCATAGCCATTGCCTTAACTTTCTTTTTGGACTTTTCTGGGTCCACTTTATTTAAGTTTGATGCTGCCATACTTGTTGTATTAAAGTAAACTACTCCATTTTTAATATTATTAACGATAGGCAAATCTTGCATTTCATCAAATAACGACTGTTCATCAACATCAACGCCCGAGGCAACTAGTTCTACAACTATTGCTTCCAACGGAATGCTTTCTACACCTTCGCTACTTAGAATAGACAGTAGATCAATAATCTTTGAATCTACTTGTGAGATTTCGAATAAATCCGTGTATCTCATTTTCCTACTTCTTCAGTGCCGCGAATGCTTGTTTTAAAACTTGCTTATTAACCTTGCCGTTAGCTTGTGCTTCTTTAACTAAACGTAATGCTGAAAGATATGCATCTTCCTTCATTTCTCTTCCGTCTTCGTCTGTTTCTGCACTTGCAGCATCTGCGCCTTCAAAATCGTCCATTTCTGGTTCCATATCCATTGCTGGTTCATCCATATCCATGTCCATGTCCATTTCTGGTTCCATATCCATGCCCATGTCTGTTTCTGGTGCATTGCCCTGAGCTACTAAAACTGCATCTGCAACTTGTGCGTTTGCTGCTTTAACTGATTCAAGTGCTGAACTAATTGCTGCTTCTGCTGATGCATTAAATGCTTCTGCTTCTGCCATACCAACTTCTTCTTTCATTGCGTTAGTAATGCTCATTAATTCTTCAACTTGCATGCTTGCTAAGTTCTCTGCCATCTTTTGTAAGTCGTCTGCCATCTGCTTCGCTGCTAAAAGGACCTCAGCTGAGTCTAAATCGTTTTCTTTTAAGATGTTCTTTTTCATAACTGTGTTTATACCTTCTAGTACTAGCAATAACTTCTGGTATTGCTTATTGTCTACTTCTACACCACTTTCACGTAGTGCTTTAATTTTTGTTTCAGTAACAACTTTTACTTTGCTTAACTTGGCGTTGCCAGCTGCAAAATCAAAATCCATACCAAATACTTCTTTAAGTACCGAGTTTAATTTGTTTAAACTGTTTACTTCTAAATGTTTTAATTCCATGTTGTTATACCCCTAGAGTTATTCTTATATATTGTATTTATGCTTAAAGGGCCGTTTTGATTTGATTTTTGATACTTTTCATCTTAGAAACAGCTTGGCCCTGTTTTGCCATAACTATATCTAACATATGTGCCTCAGTAAGAGTTTTAGCTTTCAATCTATGTGTTGCTGCTTCAGTTAATGCGTTTGCATACTTTGCGTCTAGTTCTAATAACTTATCTACTTTATGTTGCTTATCAAATAACAAACCTTTTACAATACCCATTGCTGTTTCAAACAATGAAATATGTTCATACAGAATGTCATCGCCTTCTTTAATAGTATAAAATGTTTTTTTCATTCCTGGTACAACTTGAATTCGTTCTAAAACGACTTCATATGCACCTACTGCTACTTTATTGCCTTTTTTGTTCATTACAGATAATTCAACATCATTTTGTGATTCTTGTAATACTTCTTTCGCTACAGTTTTTGTTGCTGTGTCAAACTTTTCTAAAATTGCTAACATACCTTGTGCATTTTTACTAACACTTGCTAGTATAGTTGGCTTAGGTGCGTTTTTCTCATTTTTAAGTTTTTGTGTGGCTGTTGGTGGTAATTTCTCAGCTTCGTTCAACTTAGCTAAAATTTCCATCATTCCTTGTACTTCTTCTGTTGGCATTATAGGCTCCCTTTCATTCGTTCAAAATAAACTTTATTATTCTCCACAATCTTTTTAACAATATTCTTGTTAACTAGGCTTTGAATTAGGTAATTTTCACGTTCGGATAAATCTTCCTTACATGTACGTTCTAATAAGTTTTCGTACATTTCACATTCGTGAAGTGATAAAAATGTTGGGATACCGCCAGGAGTTTCAATGGTTTTCATTATCTAACCACCCAATGCCAATTGCTTTAGGCGTGCAATTTCGGCACTATTGGTTCTGGCTTCTTCTCCAGCTATTGCAGCCGCATACTCATTTTCTTCTCTTTCTTGATCATCTGGATCTGCACTGCCTGCTCTTGATGCACCTGTTCCTGTTGGTTGTTTGTTTGCGCCTGCTACATTTCTAACTACAGCATTAGCGTCTCTGTTTTGGTCTTGTGCTATGTTATTAGCACGTCTATTAGCCGTTTTGTTTTGAGTGTCTCCTGCTCTAATAGTTGCTCTGCTTGGTTGTGCTGAGCTAATTGTTCCGTATGCTTCATCTACGACTGATTCGTTTTCCCAGTCAACTTGTGGGCCGTCAATTTGTTCTAAGTAATCAAATAATGAATCTTCTTGAGCTAGTTCTCTTGGTGACAAATAATCACCTCTATCTCTAAGTTCGGCAAAAACTGCAAGTTCATTTCTTAATTCATCTGCATCCATTGCTCCAGGATGCTTACCATTTTGTGTCCACGGTGATCTGCTAGGATCTATTTCATTTATAATTTCTTCTTTTGGTGCGCCTGCTAATTCTCTAAGGCGTGTTGTGTCACTCTCTGTTGCTGGCATTTCGTCAGCACCATAATAATTATTAATAGTTGTATTACCAGTTTCTTTATTATCACCAGCTACATAGTCAATAAGTTTTTTGCCACCGTATAGTGCCGCTATAACTGCACCAGCTGGAAGTTTATTTTTCCATATATATTCTGCCATCTCTCGAAGAACTTCACCAGAGAAAATCCTACCGACCCAACTTGTAATATCAATAGCAATGGATCCTACAGTTGTCACTCCAATGGTGCCCATTGTCCAACCTGTTACTTTTGCAGCGCCATTGTCGTCTAATACTTTTATAATATCATCAGCTTTTTTCTTGCCCGCTCCAACGCCAAATCCAAGGCCTTTCTTAATTTTATCAAATAAAAACATTACGGCATCTTTTTTAGAAAACCCTTCTTCAATCATCTCATCAGGATCAAATCCAAATTTATATTCAGTTAATTCTTCTGATTCTTCGACACTCATATTAATAATTTCTGAAAATTTATCATTGTCGTCTCTTTTAATGGCATTAAGAAGGTTTAAAGTTTCTGAAAATGTCAACTCTCGTAATTGTGTACTAACTTCGTCTTTGGTTAGTTCCATTCCAAACTTTACGTTTGCAAAGTCCATTACGCTATCTATTGTACTGTTGTTTGTTATTTCCATAATTCTCTATCCTCTTGATTTGTTTAATCTTGCTACAATACGACTTGCTGGATTTAAACGCTTTGTTCGTTGCGCCTTCTTATTCATCCTAGCACCTTTAGCCGCTTTTGTTCTTCTCATAATAAATCTCTTTTTAAGATTTATAGGAGCTGCACACTGAGATGGATTCGCTACTGGTCTGCCTTTGCGTGGGCCTACTGTACAACGAAACGCTCGTGTAACTTTATTTCCTCTTTTTCTAAATATTACTTTAGCTTCCGAAATAATGGTATTATATGATTCGTTTAATAACATATATGTATTTATCCACCTACTAACGGCATGCCGGCTACTTGTAAATTTAGCAATAATAATACTACTGTAGATAGCAAACCTGCAATAACTGTTGCAGCAGCGCCAATTACTAGCTTATTGCTAGATAACGTACTTGACGTTTGTTTTTCTGACACTTTGGTCATACTATCTATTAATTTATCTACTTTATCTTCTAATCTGTTTAATTTATCTTCTAGCACTCTATATCTCTCCGCACATAAGTCTACATGTGCCTCTAGATTTTCACGTTCTAGTCTTGACTGATTCATTGCCATATTTTGCTCTCGCAATCCTTAGCAGCGTCTTTAAAAGAGCTGATTTATAATAAGTACGTCTTCGCACCTACATTGTATTTATATGTTTTGTCTATATTTAAAGTATGTATTTTTGGAAATACTACTTGTATCTATTATATCTACTGTAATAAGTGCTGTTTCATTTAATGATGTATGTATTGGCGTATTATTTAAATCTTGTTTTAACATATAAACGCTATTATTTACACTTTTCCAAGCGTCTGCTGTTTCACTAGCAAATGTAAGCACCCATATATCATGTACTCCAGTAAAGCTACTACCAAATTCATAATCAGTTACATCCTTTGCACTTAATATCTCAACACCACTTAAAACTGGTTGAGATCTTATACCTATTGATTGTATAAATGTGTTTAAATTTTGTGCTTGGTAGAATCCTGTTGCATCTGTTTTAGGACTAAGTACTCCTGAATCTGTTATATCAATTAATGTGTATACTGTATAATAATCTGTTGAGCCTGTTAAGACTTCAGCAGGTCTGCTAGTTCCCATAATTACATACCAGTTGCTTTACCAGCGGCATAGCCAATTCCAAATGCAGCGGCGCCTCTAGCAACACGTTTACCAATCTTCTTCAGTTTGCTGTCGCCAACTATTAATCCGTTGTCTTTAGAGAATTGAGAAAACATTGGGTTAATGTCGCTTCGTCTAGCATTTAATCTATAGTATTTGTTTAATTGTGTTGATGCTAATTGTTGCTGTGTTGTAGTTAAATTATTCCAATCACCAATTAATCTTCTTGCTGCTCTTAGTTTTGGATCTTGTATAGCTAGGTTCTTTTCTAGTTTATAAAAGAATGCTTGTGCTTGTCCAGGATTAACCTTTCCACTTTCAAGCATTTTCATAAATTGTCTAATTTTACGTTGATCTACATTTACCTTTGCAAGTAATAGCTTATCTTTTGCCGAGTCAGCTAATCCTTCAGGTTTTAAAAGTGTAAACATTGTTTGGTATGTGTCTGTACCGCTTGGACTAGGTCTATTAAATCCACCGTACATAGTTGTTCTTCTAGCATATTCTTTAACTTTAGGTGCATGATCATAACTGTTAGACATTGCATATAAACTTAACAGACTTACAAATAAATGATCAGTTAAGCTTCTTGCGCCTTCGCCTTTTATTTGTTGTTTTGTTTTGAACATGCGAGCTTCGCCTAAAGATTGAATAAACTCTAAATTCTTAGGCTGTGCTTCATCTGAATATTGATTTGGTATATCGTTCATTTATCTTTCCCTTGCCATATTAGCTGCTGTAAAGCTGGATCTATTAACTAACTTCACATCTTTGTCTACTACATACCCTTCGCCGCCTCGTTCGCCTGCTGTGTATGCTTCTATATCTGCTTTCTGTGCATCTAATGCTTTAATAACTTGGTTCTTCACTTTCATAATTCCTTTAATGAAATTAAATGTTGCATTAAATCCATCTATATTACTATTTATGTATTCCATAAGTCGTTGCTTCTTAGGCACTGATAACTTGCTACCTTCAACATATGATTGGAAAGAACTTCCAAGATCATCTAGGTTGGCTGCTTTAACGCTATTATTAATATAAGCATAAAGTATTTTGGCAAAGTCTGCCATTTTTAATTCTGGTGGTACAGCAAATAATTTATCTATTGCACTTGCATTTTTATTTAAATAGTTTTCTAATTCGTCTATTGCTGGAATATCTACACCCGGTGAGTTAGCTACTACTGCTGGTGGCATAATTAATGTTGCTCCACTAATAAATTGGCTCATATCAACGTTGCTTGTTTCACCATCTAATCCAATTGCCTTGTGTATTACTACACCAACATCACTAGCTAATACTTTTTTACCAATATCGCTATCAGCTCTAACTGTGTATGTTGTAGTGTTTGGCGTGAATGTTACTGTGTTATCTTGTGCTTGTAGTTTTGATAACCAAAGAAGGTCTCCAAGTACAAATCCTCTAAAATCTGCTGGTACACATTCTTCAACCTTAGGCCAAAGTGTTGCCATAGATTTTGCAAATGCTTTACGATTCGGATCTGCGCCTGCTGTTCCTCTATTGTTTAGCATATCTTCTAATCCTTTAGGACTAGTTACTTTACCATCATATCCTTTTGCAGTGAATCCACTCTTATCTGTTAGTATAAATTCGCCCTGTTCATTACGACCAAACATAACAGCTGGTGAGCCATCCCATTTAATAGTAACTGTATTGGGTTGTTGTTCTACTTGATGTAATGTAGCAATTGCTTTTTTAGCACCCGGCATGCCTGGTTGGCTGTCAAGTCCTAGAATAAGATCTTCTACGTGCTGAATTCTAGCACCTTTATCTGCTTCGTTTAATTTATCTAAATTTGGTGTGTAAAGATCTTTTTGTATTGTCCTAAAACCTCTAGAGATTCTGGGTTTACGTTTCTTTGATCCTACTATATCATTTATGTTCATTTAGGTCCTCTAATCTTTTTAACAGCACGATTAAATCGTTCTGGGTCCCTATTCTTAATACTCAACATAATACGCTTCTGCAAGTCAGCAGCTGTATCCACGTCATAATTAGCATCAATCATTTCTAGTATATTTATAATACTACTAATTGCATTGTTGCCTTTGCTCTCGAGTATTGCTGTCTTGTCTTTTCTAGGTGCTAAAGAGTTAATTTCCTCTAATAAGCTACGAGTCCGTTTTTTCATGTCTATTTCTCCAAGTAATAGTTACCTATATAGTATTTATCTAACTATTGCTTCTTTTCAGCATACTGCGTAACTTATCATGCCCATCTATTGTATTTCCTACAACACTATTTTCTGCAATATTTTTTTCTTGATGCGTAGTTTTGTTTTGTGCTTTTATCTTTTCAAACATAGCACTTGGTTGATGCATTGTAGAACCTTCATCATCTTCATCTAAATCCTCTATACGCAATCCTGCAATATCAAATTTTAAGTCTACTTTTTGCCCTACGCCACTACTACTACGTGTTTTCATAAATTGTACTTGATAACGTCCACGTTCACGCATTGCTTGACTTGTAAAGATACCAATAACATTATCTGCTGTTTGTATCTTACTTAAACCACCTGCAATGTGACTATGATCAAATTCTGTTTCTTCAACTGCTGCCCTGTTTAACTGAGAAGCTGTAGCAAACAATATATCATGTTCTACTGCAAAGTTACGCATCTCTTCAGATACAAATTTATCCTTAATATACAAGTCACTTGGATTAACTTTACTTTGTGCTGGCATCATTAAGTCTAAATAGTCAATACACATTGCATCAACTTTAACATCATTCTTAACTTCGTATTCACGCAAGTAACTAGTAATGCTATTAATTGTAATACCGTTTGGAAGTTGTACAATTTGTAGTTTACCTGCTTTTTTACCTTGCATACGTACTTTTAAATCTACATCAGCTGCGTTTTTAAATACATCACGTGTGTTCATTCCTGTAATCATACTGTCTAGTCGCATACTTGATAGTTCTTCACTAAGCTCTAGTGTAATGTATACAACATTTAGTCCTGCAATTGACCAATTAAGTGCTAAGTTCTGTAAGAACAAACTCTTACCACCGCCCGATGGTGCTGCAAATATGTTTAATTCACCTTTATTAAACCCGCCATATAGTTTATTATCAATTTCTTTCCAACCAGTGCTTGTGCCGCCTCGTTGATTGCGTACACGTTCAATACGTTCTGCTGGAGATTCCCAATAGTCAGTACCCATGTGTTTAGCTAGTCCAATTTGCACTGCTTCTTTAATCATACGCTCTACTGGACCATACTCGCCCTGTTCAAGTAAGTCTGCACTTTTTAAAATAGCACTTTCCAATGCTTTGTGTTTGCAAAATGTTTCAAACTCATCAATAAACCATTTCTGATGTCTGTCGTCTACATCTTTAAGTTCTTGTAGTTCAAGTCCTGTTGTTGCTAGTATTTGTTCACGTGTAGGTAATGCACTATAGTTCATTGAATGTTCTTGTATAAACTCAACACCCTTGCGTAGTTCTCTATCAAAAAACAATGGATCAATAATGCCGTTAACTCTAGCAAACAAATCTTTATCTTGTGCTAAAAATTCAACAAACAAACGTTGTAGGTCTATAGTGTATTCTTTAGCCGTTTCATTTTTTTCTTTATTATATGTCATTTACAATATTTCCTCATCATTAATTCAATCTTTGTAGGGTTATGCACCGCACTATTTATTATACTCTTTATTGTATACAATCTTCCGTGTTTTGTCAAGCTATCTGAGGCATCTTTGCAATCTTTCCATTCAGGGAATGCAACATTCCATCCATGTTTTATTGCTGCTCTACACATTAACTTTCCTGCATCATCTGCATCTGGTAATACAATAATATGTTTCTGCAAGCTGTGTAGTATGTCTGCTTGATCTTCGTTAATATTATTACTACCAATTGCACAACCATCGGTTACAATAGCATCTAATTGTCCTTCTGTTACAATAACAATTTCTTTATCTGCTGTCTGTCTATCTAGTCCATATACAAAGTCTTTTTTAGGTTGTTGATTGTAATACTTAGGCATTCCGTCTGGTATAACATTGTCTGCCCATCTTGCGGTATATCCTACTACTTTACCTTTGTATGTAAATGGCAATATAAACCTTTTATTAACTCTACCATGTTGTTTACTTGTACTGTACATAAATCTAGGATCAGATATATCAAACCCACGATCTGTGAGATATGTTGCAGCTTTAATCCAATGTTCATCTGGTTCTGGATAATCCATAAAAGGCTTAGTATCTTCGGGTAACTCTTTTAAGTCCCAATCAATTACTAAGTTTTTACGTTTCTCTGTTTTTATTAACAGCGTTGCTACATCCTGATCACGTAACAATTCAAGTTGTATACGTTGTATATCGTTCTCATCAGCACCTAATGTTGTTAATAGTTGCTTTAATCTTAATGTTATTTTACTTTGTGGGCTCCAACCTGTTTTAAATTGACAATTAAAGCAATTATATTGAAACTTGTCTGCATCAAACAAAAACCCACCTCTGCCTTTAGTATCTGGCCTTGCTTGTCCGTTTCTAGTACACATAGGACAGTTACCAGATATCCAGCCGCTAGGACTAGATCGCCAATTGCTCGGAACCAGAGTTCTTACGTATTCATTCATTAAAGCCATATGTATATATTACACTCTAAGTGCTAGTTTGTCAAGTTGTTTTAGACTCTAACTACTACTTGAGTAATTGATCCGGCTGGAGCTGTGTGTTTTGTTCTAATGTAATTTACATTTGTACGGAATGTCCAAGGATCAATGCCAGTGTGTCCAATATATGGGAAATATTGTTGTGTGTACGAACCTAATGTAATATCAAACCAATCATCTTCGGTAGGATTCTCACTTAATGCGCCTTGCACCCAAAAATTACCTGTATATCCTGTTCCATATACAGCTAACGTAATTAATCCGTTTGGTTTGTTGTAATATCCTGTCGCTTTCATTGTGCTACTGTAATAGTAAGTAACTGCTGGTGAAACATTATTATCAACAGTAGATGTAAAGTTTTTATTGATTTGAGTTGTAAGAGGTAACGCATCACCTTCTTCAGAACATTCAACAGTATAGTTAGGACGCATGTTTGTATCGCAAAATAAAGGCAATACTAGCCCTAAGTCATTTGTGTAACTAAACACAAGGTCATATAATCCTTGAGAAAATAATGCACTTTCGCCTACAGTTAAAATAACTCTAATAGCACCATCATTGTAATCTGTTATGACTGCTTTTTTACTTACTACAGTTGACCTGTCGTTTCTGTTAATGAAAGATGCGTTTACTGTGACGCCTTGTAACATTACTGGTTTTCTGTCTTGGTTCTTAATAAAGAAGAAAAACTGAGAATCGAATCCACGAAACAGTTTTAAAAATCTGTAATTTAATGGGCTATTAACCGATGTACCTTTAGCACTAGCATATTTTCCTAGCCCTGGTGATGATCCATGATCTTGTAAAGTAAAAAGATCTCCTACTTGGTTAATATTATATGTTGATCCGTAATTTGACATGTGTTTAACTCCTGTATTGTATTTATCAAAATCGCCTGAATTGAAACGGCTAAATAGATGTAATGCAGACAAACAATAAAAGCCTTTTAGAAGAGTATCCGTTTCTAACCGTAATCGAATATGCAAACAAAGAGTATCTTGGAATAGTCCAAAATATAGATAGTCATGTTGCAAGCATATATATTTACGCTAGACTAACAAGTACCGCTGAAAGAGTTAGATTTTTAGAACTTGGCGAAGAATGGTGGTGGGAAACAAATAGAAAATTACCCATCAATATTGCATTAGTTAATAGATGGAAATTTGCACATTGTGTTCAAAGTTTCAATGTAAAACAAATGGAAATAATAGCAGGACCTGAAGTAAGATTAAGTAATAGTATTACAAAGCGTATTAAACGCCGTAGTATTAATCTTGTAAAGAAAAACCAGTAGCAATCATATTTAACTGTAGCACAATAGCAACTGCATAAGCATGTGCGTGTGCTTTTTTAAAGAAGTATTCGTCGCTTATTGGTCTTACCCAAACGTCATTGTTAATAGCATCCCAATCTTTACCGATTAGATGTCGTTTAGCAGGTCGTATAACTGCAAGCACTGCCGCTAATTGCCCAATGCTAGTAGGCTTCATTTGTTTAACAATATTATAGTGTTTATGAATATGAAAACACTGTTCAACTATTTCTTTATGCTCTAACAATTCCCACATAGGTTCTTTGGACAACAACTCTTGTAGCTGTGCTTTTGTCTTTATACCTTTATACAATCCAACATTCAATAAGTCAATTTTAAAGTAACCCATTTCTTGTGCTTCTTTGTGATCAATAGTAGAAAGCCCGGTAAACGGATGATTTGGAATCTTATGAAAGTATACACCAGTATTATGCTTAACTTGTTTATTATCTCTGGCAATCATTGCTGGAGTTCCGCCAAGTATTCTTAACAGCCTATCTCTATCTGCTGTATCAATATCAATATCTGTATTTACTATCATATTCCTGCTTGCTCCAAAATTCCCGTTACCCATTTACTATCTTGTGGATTCACACTCATTGTGCGTTGCCAATAATCAACATCTAAATAGTCTGTAATCATCTTTAACTGTTCTGCATTCATTCGATCAATTAACGCTTGTGCTGGAATACTAGTAAACAATATCCAAGGAGATATTTTTCCACTACAAATATGAAATACTGCTAAACTTGGAGCAATATTGCTAAAGTAATTATTGTACTGTGTATTATTTTCTTCTGCCCAAGTTTGTAGGAATAAAATTGTACGCTCGACTCCTCTATCTACGGATTCGTTTTTTAAACGTTCTTTCATCCATTTTGTAAACTGTTTATCCTTGCCCCAATTATCTAGTCTTGTTCCATTTTTTACTAACCAAGTTGTATAACCTGGAACGTCATCGATACCAATGTCGCGACAATAATAACCAAACTTACAGAAACTAATATAGTATTGACTCTTTGCAAAGTCTTCATATGTTTTATCATTTTTTGCATTTGTTCCTATTTTATAAAATAATTGATATGATCTAAACCCAAGTTGTACATGCTTATCGCTTTTTTGCATATGTCTACGCTTCTGCTCACACATGTGAACAGCT
>Ga0209815_1002126_pt1 | contig 12313 bp, 18 predicted proteins | sample CoawatmetaG00DNA_FD_187507 | JGI IMG/M metagenome (GOLD analysis project Ga0209815, IMG submission 187507) | Marine microbial communities from the West Antarctic Peninsula - Coastal water metaG002-DNA (SPAdes) (version 2) | ecosystem: Environmental > Aquatic > Marine > Coastal ...
GGCTTGATTTTGATTATGTAGAGGAGTGGGGGAGAGTGGGGGGAAATGGGGTATTAAATTTAATGTAAATAAAAGGGGTTAAGCGTCCTATCCAGTGGTGCTTAGCCTGCAACTCAAGGCGCCCCAGTGGTGTCTTTTTTATTTCCATATTGAAAATCCCCCGGCACTTGCCGAGGGATTCCCAGAGTCCTCTGATGAATTACGCAACTCACTTAAGGTCGCGGGCGACTACTCCCGCTAGACGCGTAAGGATTGTGCGTGAGGACTGCTTATCGCTACCACTCTTGATGAATGCGTTACGCACTTTGGTGAGACTTGCGTTCTCATCTAGTTCATCTAGTAGGTTGGTGTCAATAATCTTCTGGTTGCCTTTAAGGATGTAATACTCGTCGTATGACTTGTGAGGTAGTACAGTACCATTGTCTTTTTTGAATTCAGCGTACGCTTTTTCGCAGGCTGCATCAGCGGCTTGCCAATCAGTATCAGTGCCAGCGTTTGCTTTGTGGATTTGGCGTTGTATGGCCTGGGTGACTCGGTTCTTTGAACCACCCTCAGTGAGGAACATGCCGATGACGTTCGAACCTGTTTCATCTCTGAGCATTTGGATGAGGTTGTCAGTAGCATCGTAACCCATACCGTATGACTTCTTGGTCTTACGGCTGGTAACGTGTACTGCTGAATCGTAATCATGGCTTATCCATTTTCCTTCGGCATCCATTGTTTGACTTGGGCGGCCGCTTGCTTCGCCGTCAGTCAGGATGACTGTATTGACGATTTGCAGGTTATTAGCCTTTTGGAAATCTTTGACGATGTACTGTGCCGCAAGAAGTGCTTCATTCAATGGCGTTGAGCCAAGGTCGAATTCACGAGGGATACGACGGACGAGGTCATAGTTAGCGTTGGGGCCGTAACGTGGCACTGTGAATGCGTATAGGTTTGTCACTGCGGCAGTGAATTCTCGACTATTCATACGACCACTAAGCCAGTTGTGAAGTTGGAAACTTCGTGACCATGAGCCAGAGGAGAGGTTGATGTCGCCAGGCTCAGATGTCGTGGCTGTTGCATTAATTACTACTTCACGCTCCTCAGTGGTTTCAGCATCGCCGAACCAAAGGTTGCTGGTGAAGGAGTATACTTCAAAAGGAATATTAACCTTCTGGCAGAAGAGGGCAAGGTTGATTACTTGCTTGACAACATCAGGAAGGACGGTGTCCATTGAACCTGACCAGTCCATGAACATCACGATACCGTGGTTCTTACCTTCGCTGGTTGTTTCACGGCGAAGGAAGATATCCTCAGTAATTGTATAAGAATGCAGACGGTTAGGGTCGATAACACCAGACTTGGCAACAGCGGTACGACGGTCAACGTCGGCAGCCATAAGGGCTTCGAATTGCTTGACCATGGTGTTAACAGTTGACTTGGTACCCTTCACGAATTCCTTCGCAAGGCGAGTAACTTCAATCTCATCCCAATCGACGCCGGCGGCGAATGCTTTATTCACATCCTTATAGTCGATGATGATATTATCGTGGTTGAGGGACTTAGGCATGTTGCCATATACTCGAATCTTGCCCTCTTGGTCGGTGCAGGCTTCTAGTGCTTTGGCAAAGGCGGAATTTGTTGTGATTTCTTCAGCGGCAGGGGTTGTGCCGGCTTCGATACCACCATTCTCGTCGCTAGGTTGACCCGCTTCGGATGTGTTGGATGAATCATCACCCGCATCGTCACCGGAATCGCCGTCGGCGCCGTTTGGTTGAGCACCTTCCTCGTCACCAGAGGATTCACCCTTGGTTGATTCAGCGGATTCGCCGTCGTCGGTGTCGTCGGTCATGCTTTGGCCGCTATCGTCGCCAGCACCATCGGACTTCTCAGATTGGTCAGAAGCACCAGATTCGTCTTGGTCATCGTCGCCAGACATACCAGCACCTTGGTCTTGACTGTCGCCAGTCTCATCGTTACTATCGCAACCAACGCCTGTATCGCCATCACCATCTTCTGGTTGTTGCTCAGGTGTACCGTTCTTAGGTACGAGGTCGTACATGCGGCGGGCGCAGTCAACCATATCGTCCCAGGTGGTCGCGGCTTCGATGTCATTGATGATATCCTGTTCCATTTGATTGAATGGAATCACACCATCAGCAAGAAGGAAGCCAATCTTGAAATGTAGGTTGGCGCGGTCGCCGAAACCCTTATGACGGATGTCTGCTTCAGCAACGCCGAAGAAATCGCGGGCCCAAAGGTCTTTATACGCTCGGGCGAATTGACTACGACCACCAGGGAATTTCTTCTTAATCAATTTCTCAATGCGAGGGTCTTCGCATATGTTGAGGTATTGCTTCACCATTGATGGATTCTTGGAATCGATACTATCGATGGCGGCCATAAGAGGCTCGGCACCAGCAGGTGTATACAATGCGTGGCCGACCTCATGCATAACCAGCATATCGTAAAGGTCGTTACTCATATCTTTCCATATAGGAAGGATGAGCGTACGGTTTGCGACATCAAAGCATGCTGTAGGTACGGGTTGGTGCTGGACTGTGATATTCTCACTAGCCAGCAATCGAGCCAAAGTGTCTTTGGCGGTACGGTTGGGGGTTGTAGTCGTGGTCATCATGTGTATATGGTAACAGAACCAGCCACCAGATGGCGATGTATACTCGATAAAAGGCTCCTTTAAGCGATATATTATCGATGCGTAACATAAACCCCTATGGATAAAGGACTTACGCAAGCATGTAATATCGATGCGTAACATAAACCCTTATAGACAAAGGACTTACGCAACCATGAATTATCGATGCGTATAAGTCTTTTATCCATAGGGGTTTATACGCATGACGCTCTAGGATGGCACCTGGCGCGTCCAAATTCTGAATGAGTGGCTAGTCGATTACGCTCTCCAAACGCACCATACGCTATCCTAGAGCGTCCACCACGCACCAATGGCGGTGCTACCCCCACTGGCGACGATGCCATGGCATATCATCGATGGTGCCTGTCCATGGTGCTATCATGGAGGGGGGTTCTGCATGAACCGCACCAAATGAGCGTATAACCCCTCTTGGATGACCATCCATGGTGACAGTGCCGTGGACTGAAAAAAGATTGACTAAAGGCACCTTTTCTCTAGTCTACAGCGCCATCTGCTGGCTGGTTCTGTTACCATATACAAATGATGATAACACCCAAGCAAGAAAATTTCGTGACCGCGGCCAGGGATACATTCCCTGGTCGTCAAGTCTTTACTAGAGCCGATATCCAAACCATCGTCGATGCAACAAGCCAACCATGGCCACGTTGGTTGACCGATGACGAGGACCGTCGTGCTGGTCGTGGTCAGTATAGCCTCCCAGAGGTTGCTGGCATCGAACATGCACCCGCACCCGCACATGTGGCACCTGTTGCCAAAGCGGCGCCTGTTGCATCCGCGATTAAGACCATTGCGGCTGAGCCCATCACTGTTACCGGTGATGCTGTATTCTCCGCCATGCAAGGTACCGAAACTCTTATTCCTACCAGGGACCGCGACTTCGTTCCTTTTGGCTACTTTAAAGACCTCGAATCTATTCTACGCTCCCGCATGTTCTACCCTGTATTCATTACAGGCCTCAGCGGTAACGGTAAGACCACGATGGTCGAGCAAGTATGCGCCAAGCAGAAGCGGGAATATTTCCGCGTGAACATCACATGCCAGACGGACGAGGACGACCTATTGGGTGGTTTCCGTCTACTTGACGGTGAGACCGTATGGCAAGATGGCCCAGTCATCGCCGCCATGAAGCGTGGTGGTGTATTGCTACTCGATGAGATTGACCTTGGACGCCATGCTATCATGTGCCTCCAACCTGTACTTGAGGGCAAGGGTATCTTCCTTAAGAAGATTAACCAATTCGTCAAGCCAGCCGAGGGCTTCACCGTCCTTGCTACTGGTAACACTAAGGGCAAGGGCTCTGATGATGGACGCTTCGCCGGTACGCAAGTAATGAATGAGGCCTTCCTTGACCGCTTCCCTGTGACTGTCGAGCAAGAATATCCTTCCGTCTCAATCGAGAAGAAGATTATCCTCAAGAAGATGGCCACCCTCGGCACGACCGACAAGGATTTCGCTGAGAACCTTGTTAAATGGTCCGACATCATCCGCAAGTCCTATTACCAGGGCGCCGTGGATGAGTTGATTACTACTCGCCGTCTGATTAATGCCTGCACGGCATTCCATATCTTCAGCGACCGAGTAAAGGCCGTCGAGATGGCCGTCGCCCGATTCGATGATGATACCAAGGAATCATTCCTTAACCTCTACACCAAAGTCGATGCTGACGCTGGCGCCCAAGTGGCAGAAGCCGAAGCAGAAGCCCATACGGCTGACCTCGACACCTGCGCCCGCGTAGACCTCAATTGCTCCTTCGATGATAAGGATGAGGTTAAGAACCTTGGCGCCAAGTGGGATAAAGCCACTAAGAAGTGGCACGTCACCGGCGACATCTTCCGTACTGACCGTGATAAGTGGGCCCGATGGTCACCTACACCTGTAACAGCAGACGATTCCGTCTGCCCATTCTGATTCTGAGATATAAGGAGAATCACCATGTATAGCGATACATTTACCCCATTTGACGATATCCAATGCGAAGACGCCATGGATATCCACCATGAAGAAATTACCATCCCGGTCGATTTCGACCCTGATGTCGAGTATGATGATGATGCTGATTTCATTCCTCTAGCCGATGATTCTGGTGACTGGGCTATTGACCCTGAACCAGATGTCGTAGTGGACTTTGTTAACGATGACGGCTCACTGACTGACGCAGGCCAAGAGTACCTGGCACAACTTGATGCAGAAGGGGCCTTTGTCTAGATGGGACAACTCCACTACTTCATACCTGATGCGCCCCTAAGTGAGCGTATCACTAGACTTAACGAGATTCGTGATGAAATTGATGCCTTTATTAAAGACACTCAACGCATCATGGAACAAACCAACCAACCAGAATTATTCGAAGATAATTCTAATTCCACCACTTGACATACACCAGCCCATGTGCTACCATAAGCACATGACAAGGAGATTATTGAAATGAAAACTTACCCTTCCCTTACTAACCGCCAACAGGCCTTCATTGACCACGCAATGTCAAAGGGCCATGACGGTGACACACTCACCCGTTCCGATATCGTTACCCTGTACAACGATGGTCAGAATGGCATTAAGTGGCCTCGGTGGATAACCGAAGCCACAGACCGACGCCTCAGTCGTGGCATGTACCACGTACCTGAGATTGCCTTAACGGCAGATGCTGGTGGAGAGACCAGCATGGAAGTCGATGAGGTGGTTGAAGAAGCCACCGACGAGAAGGACGTAATGTCCACTCACAAGGCCGACCAGGCCATTGCCGTCTGATAAAGGACGGGAGACACGGTGTGGTGCGGCCTAACGGCCTCACCCGCCTTTTACAACTAAGCGGAACGGGCAATAATCCGGTTCAAACAGTATGAGCCGAATACCCCCATGCAGGAATACCGTGCAATACAGGCGGACTAATTTTTAGCGATTTTAAGTCGGCAGGAAAATACAATGACTAACTCTCTCCCCACACAAAAACAAGTAGACAAGTTCCTAGATGACTTGCGTAACACAGGCGTAACGAATATGTACGGTGCAACCCCATACATTCAAGACATCTTCGGTATCACTAAGTACGACGCACAGCGTTTCCTTATCACCTGGATGGAAACATTCAAAGAAAGGAATACACAATGACTAACGCAACACTACTACATGAACTCAATCGTATTCACACAATGACTGATAAGGCTCTGTACACTCGCTACAATAAGATGACTAGCCGCGATAAGATACAGGCATTCCGCGAAGCACTTAATAAAACAGGCAGATGCCCAGACTTACGCAAGCGTATCGCAAAGGACTTGTTGGGGACTCACATGTTTACAGACGGTCCCTATAACACACCCGATGGACACTTTGATTTCATTCGTGTAACGCAGAACGCACAAACGAAAGGAAACTTTGGTAGCCCTGTTGAAAAGGACATTAAACAGGCAATCTTTCAGTGGGTAGCGAATAAACCAAACGACAAAAACGATGGACAGTGCTTTCTCTACTCATACTCATACAATGAGATAACATCCCGCACAGGTGGAGAGACAATGGTATTTCGTTGTCTACCCACAGGTGATTGTGTACATAATCGCAAAGAAGTTGGCGTATCACATGGATATGTTTCCACTGAAGTAATGATGAAAGAAATTGCAATCATTCTCAGTAATGAGGAATCATCGTGAACACTCATGATTTTAACAAAGCATTCTCTTATTGGTTTGATACATGCAAAGAACTGTATGAATCAGACAGTAGAAAGAAACTGGGATATTCGCTTCGTTGGGAAGAAGGGCGACGATATCGCAAGGTGATTAGTTGTACAGGCAATCAGCATAGTGTTTGGGCGTTTGTTGACAAGACTAATGCAGACATTCTGAAGCCAGCACACTGGAAGCGGCCTGCGAAAGGATATCGCGGGAATCTATACGACCCGGACAGCGGACTGCGATACATAACATGGACGGGCCCGATGTACATGGAAACTATTAAGGATATGGACAAGAAAGACAAGGATGAACAATGAATTTTACAACCACCCACATTTCAGACAGAATCAATGAAATTGAGCAGACTATCCACGCCGCCCATTGGGCAGAAGACACTGTAGTTCGTCTGCGGTACTATAAAGGTGCTGTGGCGATGATGACTGAGGTTCATTCGCTGTATATAACGGGCCATTATTGGTTTTCTGAAGAAGAAATTACGGAAATGATGCGAATGAATGAGGAAATCTTGGACGGTATGGTGGAAGTGTCAGAGGACATTCCAGAATAAGTGATTTAGGAAGTTCCTGCGGAAAAAATTTCTAAACCGCGTGAATGTGAGAGAATATGATTAAGATGATGTGGAAATTATGTGAATTTGTTGCGGCCTCGCTACTTTTAGTGTTTTTATCGTTCTGGTTAATCTTCGGAATCGGAATTTTGCTTACTTTCGTAGTTTTTTCGATAAAAACAGCGTAGTGATGACAATGAAAAACGGAAAAGACGAAAAAATGGGGAAAAACAGGAAAATTACGATTGAAATTACGGAAAATGCGTATCGGCGACTTGCCGACGAGAATTCCGGCGAGTGGGAACGTATGCAATCGTTTTCTTCCTATTTCCTCGGACAACTTTGCGATGAACTCGACAAGAAAAGCAAAAAAATTAGTGTTTCCATATCAGAAGAGGGTTGACACCAAGTGAATATTAAGTTATAATACTATTATGACAATCAAGGAGCAGATGTGTGGCGACTGCACTCAATTCCTTTCAAACAGAGTCGCATTTAGTTTTTAGGAGTTCATATATTATGAGCAAGACAGTTTTTACATCAAAGAAGCAACGACTAATGAATCACCTCGCACGAGGCAATGACATTACTCCGAAGCAAGCATTTAGTAAGTATGGGGTCAAGAACCTTCGTGCTACTATCAGTGACATCAAGAGTCAGGTTGAGAATTATGGCAACTGGGAAGTTACCTCTCGTACCCTCGACAACGGTGCTGTTTGTTACGGAATGGATTTTCACGGATACACGGACAACCCGTTCGCAATTCGTGCAGGACTCATCTGATTCCTGGAAGGGTAAGTGACTACCCTTCACACTCCCCCGTCTACATTGGATGAAATTGACTGCCAATGTAGATTTTGAAAAGTGAATAAGAACATATACATGGGAGTAATTACCCATGTATCGGACGGTGACAGAACAATTTTTTGTTATTGAAGATAATGTATGCGGTTCCCTGTAGTGGGGTGTGAATGCTCAAATGAGTGTAGCAGAATTTAACTGATTCAAACGTAGTGCGAGTAGGGAATATCAATACTAGATGACCCCGAAAGTTGAAGGTAAATGTTAGCCCTTCCCGTCCACGACTAACTCGTTCCTTCGAGTACAAGGCCTTCGGTGACACCTTCGGGTGTGAAGATGATGTAAGATTCATTACGGCTTGAGTGAGTGGCCCTCACTGGGAACGAATAAATAATGGCGGTGCAGAAGCACAATTAGTTTCCCAATCTCATGACTGAGGGATTAATCGGACGATGGTGAACAATGCAAACTATATCCGAACCGCCTACAACACCCCTCCCCTCTTGTTTGTACCGCGTGGGCAAACGGCTAAGTAAATCATGGAACTGGACAGCAGACTTTGAACCTGCATAACTGGGGCGATTTACACGAACAAGATTACGGAGAACGATGATGAGTAATAAATCAACAAAAGACAAAAATTGGAATCGAGATGATTCTGGACGGCCGAAATTTCGTGCCAAGACATGGGGTGCAAAAGATAAAACCCGAGATTCTCGCTTTCTTAGAAGAAATTTTAAAAACTCCATTACAGGAACCACAGATGAACCCAGATAACCCTAACCCTTACGCATTCAAAACAATTTATACCTTAACAAAGAAATCCCAATCTGGGAAAGATAAGACTATTGTGTTTGTTGTTCGGGGCGGACAGGTTAGTGTATCAGGTGCAGATGCAGATGAAATGGGTGCCCTTGATATTAAGGCAGGAACATATCTGCTTATTCAAGGACGAAGATTTTGGATAGAATGTATTATGCAGGGTTATGAATTAACCCATACTGTAAAGAAACCACTGGGTGAAGTAGTTGAAATGCATATGGCAAGTAAGAAGCAATTGGAAAACTCATATACAACTTACAAGAATCAATGTGACATGTCTGACATGGAACTTATGGAAGCAAGAATCAATCCCAAAGATTTCTACAAAGAGTGGAATGAAAAGAATCTTAAAAACTACGCATTAGAGGCATAAATGAGCAGATACGCTATACAACTCGATAAAAATACTCAATTTGTTTATGGGTATGACCGCCCACTACTTGAGTACTTCTTTCAATACTACGATTCAAACCAAGAAATGATTCGAGATGGTGCAGGCCCACAGTCTACACTACTCGACGAATTTCACGAGGTAGGCATCGACCGTATTCCTAGTGAACATGTAAATGATGTTGCACTGGATTTGCCCATCGGTCTGGAGAATAATCAATGGGTGCAATGAAAGACTACGCAATTTGGCTCGAAGAGATGGGTCATACTGAATGGAATGAGTTCACACAAACATATGAATACATTACTTCCCATAATTCAAATGAATTGTGGGACTTGTATATAAAAGAACGAAACCGAAAGACTTATACTAAGGAAAAATCATAATGTCTGAACAACCAATAATCAAATCATCGGGGCCTAGTTTTGTATCATTACTTACAATACTTTTTATTACACTGAAACTTACTGGAGTGATTGCATGGTCTTGGTGGTGGGTATTATCACCAATGTGGATTTGCGGGGGAATTGCTCTGGTGTGTCTTGTAGTAATTGCAACTATTCTACACATGAAGAAGTCCTAACCTCCATATGAGGCAAAGTAAATTTCATAGGGATATACCAAACGATATGAAGATGATACAACAAACATTACCCACACTTTACCGTACCAGTAAAACTGGTGCAACTCTCCAATGGAATATTTGGACTGAGGGTGCTGACATCGTAACTGAACATGGACAGATGGGCGGCAAGATGCAACTCGACCGCCGTACGGCAACGGGTAAGAACATCGGCCGTGCAAACGAAACAACTCCCGACGAACAGGCAATTCTTGAAGCAACTTCAAAACATACGAAACGATTAGATACAAGGTATTCTCTCACACTTAAGGATGCAAAGAAAGAAGTTTTCCTGCCTATGTTGGCCGCATCGTTCGATAAGCGTAAGGACAAGGTGACATATCCTGTCGATGTCCAACCGAAACTCGATGGTGTGCGTTGCATGGCATTTTGGAACGGCGACAATGTTGAACTGATGAGTCGTGGTGGCAAAAAGTGGGAATGTTGCGACCATATCGTGAAGGAACTAGAAACCGTTCTGCCGGAGGGATGGGTTCTTGATGGCGAACTGTATATTCATGGTGCGACATTCCAAGAGATTACTAAACTTGTAAAGAAGTATCGTCCTAACGAATCCGAAGAAGTCATGTTCCATGTATATGATATTCCACGAGGGGGAATCCAGGAATCGATAGTGTCTGAGACAAATCACGAATGGGAAGATAGACGATGGGTACTTGAATCCTTATTGGAATCATTTGAAGAATGTAATTCACTTGAAGTAGTTTCTACCCATCTTGCAAACACTGAAGAAGATGTATACAAACTTCAATCCAGATTCTTAGAAGAAGGATACGAAGGTGCCATTGTCCGTGAGATGGATGGCGAATACCGATTCGGGAATCGTTCCAATAAACTCCTGAAGGTTAAGAACTTCATGGATGAGGAATATGAGATTATCGGATTCACCACGGGTGTTGGCAGATTTGAAGGATGTATCATCTGGATTTGCAAAACTGGTGATGGAGATGAATTCAAAGTTGTTCCACAGGGAACAATGGAAGAACGAAAAGCAACTTATGATACTGCCGGTAAACATATCGGCGAATTACTCAAAGTGAAATTCTTTGAACTAACTGACGACAAAATTCCACGATTCCCTGTGGGAATAGGAATACGACTTATGGAGGATATGTGAATATGAACAAACCAACAATACAAATTGAATATGATGGTTCGATGAAGAAGAAGCGAGTCGAAGAGACTAAGGGGAAAGGCTCTATGAGAACCCGCACAATGAAGATGGTCGATGTGAAAGACCCACGATGTTGGGAAGTCATTACACTTGAAGATACTACTTCGTGGTATCCAGGTCAAAGACTTAACAAGAAACAGGTAGAGGGTCTTTGTTGCGGCGCGGCATATAATGTAGTGATTGGTTTGCCTGGCCAGTTTCGTGTAACTAGCAGTAGGTATTGATATGAAAATATGGGTTGAAGAAGAATACGGATACGCTGATTATATCTGGGATCCTCCCTTCGATTCAAAGGAAGCGTTTATTGCATGGTGGGATAAACTCGACAAGAGTGATATTCCCAAAGCCGTTTTCAACAGTCCTGCTACACAAACGAACCGAACATGGAAGTCTCTAACTGAACGCAGAAAGAATTCTTACAAGGAATTATTCGGTGGGGAATGGGAAGATATTCAATATTCAACCGACTTCCAACCGACAATTGACCGATTAAAAGAATGCGATGGGTATATGCATATACATGAAGAATTTGATTCTTATATCACTGTGATGAGCATACCTGGAAATCCTAGCGGCGATTGGGAACGATACGATTCAGGAATTGAACCACCACTAGAGGAGAGCGAAAATGCGGATTGAAGATGATGTCAAATTAGATTATTCGGATGTATTGATTAGGCCTAAAAGGACTACCTTAGAATCTCGCAAAGATGTAGACTTGAATCGAACATTCAAGTTCAAGAATGGTAAAGAGTGGACAGGCGTTCCAATTGCGGCTGCCAACATGGATACAATTGGCACATTGAAGATGGCCAGAGTACTTACGGAGTATGATATGTTAACCTGTGCAAGTAAACATATCAACAGTTGGGATACTGATGAAGATTTTGAAAATCGTAACATAGCAGTTACATTTGGAATGGGGGAAGATGACGAGGCGTGGTTATTTTCTGATAAGGTAGGTTGCAACACTTTTGTACAACACAAAGATTTCTTTTGCCTAGATGTGGCAAATGGCTACACGCAACGGTTTATTGATTATGTCAAGAATGTTCGTGAGCGTTGGCCAGAGAAAATTATTATTGCAGGTAATGTTGTTACAGCAGAAATGACCGAAGCACTTATTCTTGCAGGCGCCGATATTATAAAAATCGGCATCGGGCCCGGAAGTGTTTGCACGACGAGGAAAGTGGCAGGGATTGGGTATCCCCAATTATCCGCGGTAATCGAATGTGCCGATGCCGCCCACGGACTGGGCGGGTTCATCATGGCGGATGGAGGGTGTCAATGCCCCGGTGATGTAGCAAAGGCATTTGGTGCAGGGGCAGACTTCGTGATGTTAGGTGGAATGTTATCTGGGCACGACGAATGTGCTGGTGATGTTGTGACAGACGATGGTGTACGATACAAGCAGTTCTATGGTATGTCTAGTGAGACTGCTATGAAGAAACACAATGGGGGTGTAGCGACTTACAGAGCATCTGAGGGTAAGACGGTACGAGTGCCTTATCGGGGGCCTGTTTCTGATACTGTCAAGCAAATCTTAGGTGGAGTCCGTTCCGCCTGTACTTATGTTGGTGC
>Ga0209815_1002129_pt1 | contig 12301 bp, 20 predicted proteins | sample CoawatmetaG00DNA_FD_187507 | JGI IMG/M metagenome (GOLD analysis project Ga0209815, IMG submission 187507) | Marine microbial communities from the West Antarctic Peninsula - Coastal water metaG002-DNA (SPAdes) (version 2) | ecosystem: Environmental > Aquatic > Marine > Coastal ...
TTCAGGAGTAATACATCACTGATCTCGTTCTCGCCAGTGTACTGACAAGCAAACTCTTCTCTAGTGAAGTAATCTAAATCGTTGTTAATGTTATACATCAGTATAATCCCCTTCAATGGGTTCTTCTTCTGCTTCGGAGCCGCCAGATATGACAGTAGTTTCCCCACCAACTCCCGTAATAGAGATATTGATAGCACTCTTGCCCCCTGTGGCCTTATCCTTCTCAAAGTAACTGACAGGCAATAGCCTATCCATACAGAGCTTCCATGCCGCTGCTTGATTCTTATGGTCATCGTCCAAAGCTGCTGACAATATCGAGTCTAATACCTTCCTACTCTTAGGAGAGGCCAGCATCCTAGCCTTGTACTCGTTGATTGTAGCTGCATCACCCTTTGGTCTGCCTAGGGCCTTACGCTTACCGTTGGTTTTTGACGCTATATCTGTCTTCTTTGGTCGCCCAACCCGCTTTGCGGGCTGACTAACCTTTGATTCTTTAATACTCAAGGTATAATCCTTTGGTTATCTTAAGTATACTTAAGTATCTTTAGGCTATACTTTAATTATAATCTTTAAAGTTAACTCTTAAAGTCTTCTTAAGTACCCTTAAGGCTAATGGTTTCCTTAATCTCTTTATTATACTATATATTATAGCACAGATTAAAGCTAAAGTCAAGCATTATTTACTGTCTAGCCTAAGTTTCTTTAGTCAAGCTAAGGCACTCCTCATGTCATACCTAGCGGTCACCCATGTGTCCGTTTGCCGACCCCTCGCCACATACGGGCAAGCCTGTGTTTCCTTATGTATATCAATGACTTAGGATACATATGGATTACTAGTGTATATACTCATTAATTACCTTTTATTTCCAAATTGCTACTATTTTGTATACAGGCGGGTACTTATACATCACGTGCGCATACTGGAGGCCCCCCCGTCCCTCCTTATGCTATCACTTTGCAGCCTCAGAGTCAACCCTTTGTGTGGCCACATGATCACATCGGGTCATTCATAAGGCTGGACAGGGTGAACGTGTGTATGCTATAGGATACCTGTGACGTCACTCCTACTACTAGTGGCAAATCATGCTGCCCATTGGCTGACCCCATGGAGACCTGGGCCACAGGCCACGGATTGCCTGAAGTCAACATGGGATGCAAATTAAATTCCTAGGGTTTATGCGGGCTGTAGGCCGATTGTGAAATTAAATGAAATTAGTTGTTGACAGCTTCCACGGAATCCCTATACTGGGCACCAAGGAAACGGGGGAACGGCTCCCCAGATTGATACCTAGTGCTGGCAGTGACCAAGGTTACTTATAGGCCAGCAACGAAGGAGACAGTCCCCGCTTCCCTCTCGCAATAGCGGCGATCTTCGGATCAACTCTCTGGCTTACTAGCCTTGGCAATAGCAGAGATGACAGCCATACTAAGCGAGAACGAGTGACCAAGTTTATCAGGTTACAACGTAGCCTAGAGGGGTTTGCCAGCTACATTGATAAACGGGGTTATTCACTAGGACACATTGACTACCAGTGTGTCGCAGTGAGTAACTTAAGAGGTTAAGATTATGGCAATTCATAAACATAGTTATGCTGAATTGAACCATGTCGGTAGGAAATACCACAATGACACAAACTATTGCAGCTTGATTGCAACGTGTGTCGCCACTGGTAAGCCATTTAGCAAGGTCTTCAGAGCTTACAAGGACGAAGGCCGCAGGGTTCGCAGTGGTACAAAAAGGATCACACAGAATACGGTATTAGCTAGTTTTGGTAAGAAGTTAATAGTTGATCTGGATAAATCGCACGCTTACGCCACGCTTGCAGGTGTTGCCAATGATTGCCACACATGGGGCGCAGGTGTCTACTGGATATATGTCAGGGGCCATGTTGCAGCCGTTCGTGATGGTGTGTTGGAAGATTGGTCAGCTATCCGCAAGTATCGCGGTAGAGTAATAACCATACATAAAATTGTAAATAACTAAGAGAGAAGGATTATGGATAACTGGCACAGTCAAACGATGGCGAATTTCAAGAGTAAAAACAATGATGCGCTTTGTTATATTATACAGGATTGCAAACGCGCTATAGCTGCAATGCCAGAGAATCCAAAATCTGGACAATACGCAGATGAAATACATTACGCTGGTATGGAATTAGTCAAGCGTGGCCAGCGATACATTCCACCAACAGGGGTTTAAAATGAGCAGATCAATATTAATAGAAATAAAGTCCCATTATGGGAATTCGGTTATCTACCCAGCGTGCGACAATGCCAAGACGTTCGCCAAGGTAGCAGGCACTAAAACATTGACCAGGCACACTCTGGAATTGATCGAGAGCCTAGGCTATAAAATTGATACATATACACCAGACTGGAGGATTTAAGATGAAACATTGGGAATTTGAAATAGAAGGCGCACACATCCGCGCAGAGTGGAACGAGTCAGCAACCTTCAACATGCAGCAGCCTATAGGTGGCCAGTGGGTAGACTATCACTGCTTCACGGTCTACGGTATAGAGTCAGAACAAGAGGCACTTGATTGCGTGTTGGAGATGCTACAGGAGGAGATGGAAGAGGGGCAGACCATAGAATTCATTTAGTAGCTTTATCGTAGGCATTCGGTTAGAGTGCTTACTATTAAACCAACTAAACCAAACCAAGAGGCAGTACAGATGAAACTTAAACAGATAGGAAGTAACATGACGGAATTAGACCTAGGATTTGCACAAGTATTTTTTAGCTATGAGACACCAGTAGCGGCACGCCTGACAGATGGCTCGCTGGTACGCACAGCTACCAAATACAGTGTGACCACCACCAAACATATCAACAAATGGCTCAATGGCTGTGAGGCGCTTACAGTGTCACAGGATCGTATTGATTGCCTGCTCACATCATCAAGCGAATGTGATTCAGATTATGAGGAGGTGGCATAATGAATAATAGACCTTATTTGTGCCCTACAGCATGGGAGGAGGCTGAAAAAGAAGGTTTAGTTCCAGTCCCTCTAATAAAATACAAGGATAAGACAGCAGTGGCAGACGAGTATCATGTTGAAATGTGGGGTGCTAGTGACGGAGGTGGTTTATATAAGGCGAATCTCGCCATAATGGAAGATAATAAAGTGGCTGATTTTATTTATGGGCACAGCTATACAGACGCGGACTTCTTAAAATGGACGCTTATCACTAAAAACCTAGACGATTATTTAAGGCATTCAAGTTTTGGCAAAACGGAGGTAGCATAATGAACAGCGCAATGCGGAGACAGGTAGAGAAGGCACAGAGGCGCGATACTGTGCAAAATATAATAGTGGAGGTCATAGGGTGGTCAGTCACTGGCCTACTGGCTGTAATCGGGGCGTTTAGCTGGTATTGGGTCGTGGTGATGGTCCTAGGCATGCAACCATAAACGATATCAAACAGGCATAAACAGAAGGAAAACGATCATGAAAGAGCTATATTTTTATACTAAATGGTGCCTTATAGGATTTGTAATCGGCTGGCCTATCGGCTATGCTATCGGCACTTACATAATATAACTGGAGAATTGATATGAGTAATTGGCGAGAGCTACACGGTGACGAAGATATGCTAGATGACTACCCACCAATGCAACAATGGGAGATTGATGAGGCACTGGCAGACATTAAAGCAGACTTACAATGGACAGAGGAGAACACCTAATGAGGAACAGAACATATATAAACCGCAGCTCCAACGAGCGTATGATCTACGGGGAAACGTATAGTTTAGCTCAAATAGCATTGATCACAGACATGGCTAAAACCACGTTACACAATCGCTTTGGTTTTGCTGAGTCATTTAGTGACCATGAGATTAGAAGCCCTGATAGGGCGTTTGTATGGCCTCTAATGGAGACTGCTGGCGCTAAGCTGTCCGCTGAGTGGTTGAGCAGGAGTTTAGTAGCATGATTATATTTGGACGCTTGCTGTCTATAGAGTACAGACTAGGTGTAGGCTTTGATCTTGAGTTTGCTGACAGTCGTGCAGTCTGGGTCTTTAACACCCTCACGGGTGAGCAGAGTGCCTTGCCTTTCATGGGTACAATAATCAGCCTGCCTCTGTGCTTAATCACATACGGTAGGATATACGAGGAGATAGAAATAGATGAGTAAAATTAAAGAGAATTTGTTGGGTTATGAGTACGACCAGAACGACTGGATCGAACCCGCAGCGCACGTCATGGTTGACGAACTGGTCGAGTATCAGGTATACTGTATGTCTTTATCTGAGCTGACACAGAGAGTAGCTAGGCAGGTAAGAGATGAGTATTATGCCAACCCATATATGCACATGGCCAACAAACATAACGAGGTATTTAGAGATGAGTAGATGCAGAGCATGTGACGTAATCTTAGGTGAGTACGAGTTGAAGCGGAGGGACAAACAAACTGGCCTCCATGCTGATCTTTGTAACACCTGTTACTCACACTCCAACGATGCAATTAATGAAGTAGAAATAATCACAGCACTTAGTCAAACTTTAAGTGAGAACGAGCTTGACAGCTTCTTGACTAACGATTATAATACTTAGGTAAGCAAAGGAAATGTTTAATAATAATCTTTAAAGTTTAATCAATCGCTACTTAAGTAGTAGCAAATAACCTAGAAGGAAGTAACCATGGCAGTAGTAGAAGGTACAATCGCATTTGAAAACTTAGACACCCACGAGATGTATCAGGGTCAATCCACTGGCAAGTACTCAGTTGTCATTAGCGTTGATGACTCAACAGCAGAGAAGTTAGAGTCAGCAGGCATTAAGCTCCGTGAGTACGAAGGTACAAAGCAACGTAAGTTTAGTACCAAGTATGATGTCCCAGTAATGAACGCAGAAGGTGAGCCGTTTGCTGGTCGCATAGGTAGAGGCAGCAAGGTCAGACTGTTATGGGCAGAGGGTCAACCGCATCCTGTACATGGTGTAGGTACATACCTCAACAAGATCAAGGTCTTGGAAGTAGCAGAGCAAGAAGCTGGCGAGGACTTTTAATGGAATCGGAGTCCACTTTTGTCCAGCATGAGTCATGCCCTTCGTGTGACTCTAAGGATAACTTGGCTAGGTACTCCGATGGACACGCCGTCTGTTTCTCAGGCGGCTGTTCACATTACGAGCGGGGCGATGGCACAGTTACCAGAATCCATACCACACCAGCGAGGAAATTAGAAATGACAGGTGTAATAGCAGCAATCTCCGATAGGCGTATCAATCAAGAGACAGCTAAACGATACGGCGTCACAGTAGAGTATGGGCCTGACGGCACTATCTCTAAGCACCACTACCCTTACTACGATAAGGACACAGGCGATGCAACAGGTACTAAGGTACGCATCGTAGAGAACAAGTCCTTCTATGCAACAGGAGAGTTTAATAATGCGGGTCTCTTCGGCCAACAGGCGTTCAAGTCAGGTGGTAAATACATCACGGTTACAGAAGGCGAGGCGGACGCGCTTGCTGTCAACGAAATGTTCGATGGAAAGTGGCCAGCAGTCAGCATCAGATCAGGAGCAGCCGGTGCAGCCAAAGACATCAAAGCAAACCTAGAGTGGCTAGAGACCTTCGACAACGTGGTCATCTGTTTCGATAACGACAAGGCAGGAACGGAAGCAGCCAAGGCAGTGCTTAATCTCTTCACCCCCAACAAAGCTAAGAACGTGACGCTACCTATGAAGGACGCAGGCGAGATGCTTAAGTCTCGCAAGGTTGCAGAGTTTGTTAAGGAGTGGTGGAATGCCAAGGCGTTTAGACCTGACGGCATTGTCTCAGGCTTAGACACATGGGATTTACTCCAAGAGCAGAAGGATGTCAAATCCATACCCTATCCTTGGGACTGCTTGAATTCCTTTACCTACGGCTTCAGACGTAAGGAGTTAGTAACCATTACCTCAGGGTCAGGCATGGGTAAGAGTCAGATCATGCGAGAGCTTGAGCATTACTTGTTGAAGAACACGGAAGATAACATTGGTATCCTAGCACTAGAGGAAGACATCCCTAAGACTACGTTAGGTATCATGTCCATTGAAGCCAACAAGCTACTGCACATACCAGAGGTACGCGCCAAGGTCACACCAGAGGCAGAGCGTGGTTATTGGGAGCAGACGTTTGGGTTAGGTCGTTTGCAGTTACTGGATCACTTCGGTAGTACCAGTGAGGACGATCTGTTAGGACGCATACGCTACATGGCCAAGGGTCTTGACTGCAAGTGGATCATCTTGGATCACCTCAGTATTGTAGTCAGTGATCAGTCCAACGGTGACGAGCGTAAGGCTATCGACAGTATCATGACTAACCTTCGCAAGATTGTACAAGAGACAGGCGTTGGGTTGTTCTTAGTGTCACACCTCCGCAGACCATCAGGTCAGAAGGCGCACGAGGATGGCGGTAAGATTAGCTTAGGTGAGTTACGAGGTAGTGCAGCTATCGCACAGCTTAGTGACATGGTGATTGGATTAGAGCGTGACCAGCAACATGCTGACGCTACTATCCGTAACACTACTACTGTCCGTGTCCTAAAGAACAGGTTTGCGGGGTTGACAGGGCCAGCTTGTTACTTGTACTATGATAATGAATCAGGTCGTATGATTGAGACAGCCTGTCCAGCATCGGATGACAAAGCGGAGTTTTAAATGCGAGAGATAGTATTTGACATTGAGACAAATGGTTTAAATCCTAGCAAAGTATGGTTAGTATGGGTTTACGAGAGAGATACAGGTAAGTATGTATTGTTCTCAGCCGACACAGTCTCTGCCTTTAGCCAGTACATTAAAGACATGGGAGAGTGCAGAGTAATTGGACATAACATTATTGACTTTGACATACCTGTCTGCGAAAGGTTGTTAGCTACTAACTTTAGTAAGTGTCTGGTATCAGATACATTAGTTATGTCACGCCTTGCTAATCCTTCACGGGATGGAGGGCATTCACTAAAAAATTGGGGTGAGCGATTAGGTTTCCCCAAAGGAGAGCATGATGATTGGGATAATTTTACGCAAGACATGGTGGAGTACGGTAAGCAAGATGTTAGCGTTAATGAACTGGTGTACAAGGGATTACTTTCTGAGCTTAGTGGTTTTGGAAGTGAGAGTATTGACCTTGAGCATCGAGTGCAAGAAGTTATATCACAGCAAATTAAAAGAGGCTGGACTTTAGATCAAGAGAAATCCTTTGTCTTACTTGCTGAACTTAAAGAAAAGAAGTATGACTTAGAGGATGAGGTACATGAAGTCTTTAAACCTTTACCTACTTTTGTAAAACAAGTATGCCCTAAGATTAAGAAGGATGGGGCGATGTCAGTTGTGGGTCTGAAGTTCTTAGGTGACAGTTGGGAAGTAGTCGGTGGTGAGTTTAGTCGCATTGATTTCCCAGCGTTTAACTTAGGATCACGACAGCAGATAGGAAGATACTTACAATACTTTGGCTGGAAGCCTAAGCAATTTACTGAGACAGGACAGGCCATCGTTGATGAGGCAGTGCTGCGGGAAGTGAAGGGCATACCACAAGCGTCTTTGATTGGCGAGTACCTGATGATACAGAAGCGTATTGCACAGGTGCAGAGCTGGTTAGACGCAGTCACGGATGAAGGTAGAGTACATGGTTACGTTAATCCCAACGGTGCTGTGACGGGACGTATGACACACTCTAGTCCTAACATGGGACAGGTGCCAGCAGTCTACTCGCCTTACGGCAGAGAGTGTAGAGATGTCTGGACTGTACCCAAGGGATACAAGTTAGTAGGTATGGACGCAAGCGGTCTTGAGCTACGTATGCTTGCACACTACATGAACGATGAGGGATACACTAATGAAATACTCAACGGAGATATACACACGGCAAACCAGTTGGCTGCGGGCCTTGACACTAGAGATCAAGCAAAGACTTTCATCTACGCTTTTCTTTATGGGGCAGGAGACGCCAAGATCGGAAGCATCGTTGGAGGAACTGCAAAGGATGGCAAGAGACTTAAAGAAAAGTTCCTTGCAAATACGCCTGCTCTTGGAGACCTACGAGAACGAGTTGGACTGGCGGCTGGAAGAGGCTATGTTCTTGGCTTGGATAGGAGAAGGGTCGCCATACGATCAAGCCACGCGGCACTGAACAGCCTGTTACAGTCGGCTGGTGCTATTATAATGAAGAAAGCCTTGTGTTTGTTGCATGAGTATGCTACACTATGGGGTATAGACTTTCACATAATAGGGAACATACATGATGAGATCCAGACAGAGGTACGAGAAGAGAAAGCAGAGGTTTTCGGAAGGCTGGCAACAAGCTGTGTTGAAGCTGCCGGAACCTATTACAAACTCAACTGCCCTCTCGCCGGAGATTACAAAGTCGGCAACACATGGGCAGACACACATTAGAGATTGTGTGGACTGTAATGTTCGTTTGACAGCAAGTAATACCTATCTTACACACCTAGAAGGTAGAGGATGTAGATGTAAGAACTGCTGGTCTATCTTTCAAAGACCTATGTTAAATTCTAGGATGTTTGTTAACGGGAAGTACATCTCAAAGAAACACCCCTTGTACAAAGCAGGCAAGTACAAGGGCTTTGAAGATGCAGCCTTTAGTTCCTTAGAGAACTACAAGACTAGCCCAGAGGGTCAGGTGTATATAATCGCGAACCCTGCATGGGAAGGTTGGGTTAAGGTAGGGATGGCTGTTGATGCAGAGGATAGACTAGGTGGTTATCAAACTTCAAGTCCTTACAGAGATTACACGTTAGTTTATACAGTAGACACGCCAGATCGTAGAGCCACTGAAGCTGAAACACACAACAGGTTAGCTGATGTTTTTGAGCAGCGCAATGAGTGGTTCAAGTGTGACGTAGAGATAGCTAAACGATGGTTAGATGCAGTCATAGGAGAGTACGATGAAGCATGTTGAAACTTTAGTAGCAGACATCTATGCTATGATGGAAAGCAAAGACGCTGACCCATCTGTAGATGTAGAGGCAGAGATAGAACGCTTTGGTGATGGAGTTAAAGCACTAATGCGTAAGGAGTTTGGAGCGGAGAAGCGAGAGGATAATAGACTGCTACGTTTGTCTAACATTGGCCGCACTGACCGCTACCTTTGGAACCATTACAACGGTACTGATAAGGAAGAGCTAGAGCCAAACACCTATGTCAAGTTTATGTATGGTCACTTGATTGAAGAGATGTTAATCTTCTTGACTCGCATGGCTGGACACACTGTTACGGATGAACAGAAGGTGTGTAAAGTAAATGGAATCGTAGGTCACATGGATTGTTCTATTGATGGGATAGTTACAGACGTTAAGTCAGCCAGCGCCTTTGGCTTTAAGAAGTTTAAGGATGGTAGTTTAGTACATGACGATCCCTTTGGTTACATAGATCAGATCAAAGCCTATGGTCACGCCTGCGGGCAGACTAAGGTTGGTTGGTTGGCCATGGACAAAGCAAACGGACACATTACTTACCTTAAGTACGACCTTAAAGAAACAGATAACACTAAACTTAAGGAGCCTATCACTGAACGGATTGACCAGATCAAGGCGATGGTATTAGAGCCAGAACCTACAGCTTATTGTTACGAACCTGTGCCTGATGGCAAGTCAGGTAACATGAAGCTGGCCATTGGTTGTTCTTACTGTCAGTTTAAAGCACACTGTTACCCAGACCTAAGAGTATTTAGCTATGCTTACGGGCCTAAGTATCTTAGCAAGGTAGTCAACGAGCCACGAGTACGGGAGTTTGTGTTAGATGAAACAGGGTTTTAGATCAGGGCTAGAGAAGGACTTATCACAGAAGCTAGATGGACAGTACCTGTTTGAACCTTACGGTCTGCCCTACACTACACACAGGAAGTACCTACCGGACTTCGTACACGAAGACAAGGCAGTGCTGATAGAGTGCAAGGGATTCTTTAGGGTAGGTGACACACAGAAGTACAAGGCTATTAGAGACTCAATGCCTGAGTGGGAGATCATCTTTGTGTTGTCCAACCCTAGCAAGAAGGTACGCAAAGGTGGTAAGCTGACGATGGGTGAGTGGTGTGAGAAGGAAGGCTTCAAGCACTACACCATTGAGACATCAAAGGAAATGACTAAGTACATTAAAGGGAAGAAAGTCTAATGGCTATGACACTCGATGAACTAAAAGAACAGATGGAAAAATGGCTTGATGAAGATTTAATCTGTGAGTTGTTAGGCATCACGACAGCAGACTTGGTTGATGCTTTTGAAGACAGGATAATTAAAGACTTTGACAGACTAACAGAGGATTTTGAAGATGAGTATTAATGACGCAACACGGTTCGACTGGGATAGGTTACGAGACAACCACCCAGCAGTAGAGAAGACAGGCTTAGAGCCGTGGGCAACTATGGCAGAGGAAGAAGCAGCAGAGGATGTAGTCAATAACCCTGACCACTACAACACTGGCAACATAGAGTGTATTGATGCAATAGAGGAGTCCATGTCTTCAGTGGCATTCAAAGGCTACCTCAAAGGCAACTGCATGAAGTACCTGTGGCGCTATGATTACAAGGGAAAGCAGGTAGAAGACCTACAGAAAGCTGGTTGGTACTTAAACAAACTAACAGAGATGGTGACAGAGGAGAATACATAATGGATCAGTATCAACAGTTTATACACAAGAGCCGCTACGCACGATGGATTCCTGAAGAGAAACGTAGAGAGTCTTGGCATGAAACAGTCAACCGTTACGTAGGCTTCTGGAAAGACCGTGGACAGATAGACGAGAAGACAGCTTTAAAGTTGTTCAACTCTATCCATAACCTAGAGGTCATGCCTTCAATGCGTTGTATGATGACAGCAGGTGTAGCACTGGACAAGGATAATGTAGCAGGATACAACTGTAGCTACTTACACATTGACTCACCCCGTAGCTTTGACGAGCTGATGTATGTGCTGATGTGTGGTACAGGTGTAGGGTTTAGTGTTGAGCGTAACTACATCAACAAGCTGCCAGAGATTGCAGAGTCCTTCCACAAGACAGACAGTGTGATCGTTGTTAGTGACAGTAAGATTGGCTGGGCCTCTGCCTTCCGTGAGCTTATCGCTATGCTGTATGCTGGTAAGATACCACAGTGGGACACAAGCAGAGTACGTGGTGCAGGTGAGCGTCTAAAGACTTTCGGTGGTCGTGCTTCAGGGCCAGAGCCATTGATTGATTTGTTCAACTTCTGTATCGAAGTGTTCCAGAAAGCTAAGGGTCGTAAGCTAACCAGTATTGAGTGTCACGACATCGTTTGTAAGATTGCTGACATTGTGGTTGTAGGCGGTGTACGTAGGTCTGCACTGATCAGCCTCTCTAACCTCTCAGATCAACGCATGGCTAAGGCTAAGTCAGGACAGTGGTGGTTAGACGAAGGGCACAGAGCGTTGGCTAACAACAGCGTAGCGTACACTGAGAAGCCTGACTTCCAAGCATTCCTGTCAGAGATGCAGACGATGTACGAGAGTAGAGCAGGTGAGCGTGGTATCTTTAGTCGTGTAGCAGCACAGAAGATTGCAGGACGCAATGGCCGTAGAGATAACACCTATGAGTTTGGTACTAATCCATGCTCTGAGATCATCCTACGCAGCAACCAGTTCTGTAACCTATCAGAGATCGTTGTACGTGCAGACGATACGCTAGAGACACTGAAGGCTAAGTCAGAAGTAGCAGCCATTATAGGCACGTTACAGGCTACCTTGACGGACTTCCGTTACCTACGTAACTGTTGGAAGAAGAACACTGAGGAAGAGGCTTTGCTAGGCGTTAGTATGACAGGTATTATGGATCACTACCTGTTGAGCAAGGGTAACTCATCAGACTTAGCTAAATGGCTAGAGGAAGTAAGAGATGTCGCTGTCGAAACTAACAAGGTCTGGGCTGAGAAACTTGGAATTGCTCAGTCTGCGGCTGTTACGGCTGTTAAGCCTTCTGGTACTGTATCCCAGCTTGTCGATAGTGCTTCTGGTATCCATCCTCGCTTCTCTAAGCATTACATTAGACGTGTACGTTCAGACAAGAAAGACCCGCTTGCAGTCTTTATGGAAGCATCAGGATTCCCAGTAGAGCAAGACGAACGGTCACCTAGCTCGTCAGTGTTTAGCTTCCCTGTCAAAGCACCAGACACTAGCGTGACAGTATCTCAGGTAGGAGCAATGGAACAGCTTCAGTTATGGAAGGCTTATCAGAACCACTGGTGTGAGCATAAACCAAGTATCACAGTTTATTATACAGATGATGAGTTCCTGCAAGTAGCACAGTGGATATGGGAGAACTTTGACATCTGTTCTGGTATTAGTTTG
>Ga0209815_1002131_pt1 | contig 12296 bp, 4 predicted proteins | sample CoawatmetaG00DNA_FD_187507 | JGI IMG/M metagenome (GOLD analysis project Ga0209815, IMG submission 187507) | Marine microbial communities from the West Antarctic Peninsula - Coastal water metaG002-DNA (SPAdes) (version 2) | ecosystem: Environmental > Aquatic > Marine > Coastal ...
AAAACTTATTATGCCTCTTTGAATAATGAAACTAAAGGTGGATTACCACAACATTGGGGTGCAATAAAAGAAGTAATGTCAAAAATTAATGCTGCCGCAACGGGAGTTTATTCTATTAGTCCTACTACTATCACAGAAACCTCTACTAAAGTATTGGGTCTTTGGGATTCTTATAAGGATAAGGCTTTATTTGGAGGAGATATACCTTTTGATAAAAATAGGGAAGCCGTTATCTTTGGAGATTTAGCTTTAATTAAATATTATTTGTACGGAGGAAATCAAAATAGTAATCCTCCTGGCGCAGTTCTTCATCCTATGGACCAAGATGTATTAGGAGGAAGCTATGCAGGAAAAATTAATAAGATTATTCGTCCCAAAAGAACAGAATCGCTTGTGGGTGCTTTTGGAGATGTTTCGTATGTTCCTGATGAGTTTGGTTATAAAAAAGAAACCTTATCAAAAAAGGAAAAACAAAGGAATATAGAAGAGAACATTCCCGTCTTTAGATTTAATACAGCAAATCCTAATGTTTTAGAACTAAAACTTAAATATTCAGGGGCTTATTTTCCCGCATTGTCCATGGCATTTCAAAAAGAGGTAAATAGAAGAGCTTCGTGTATTGTCGAGGGGCTTTTAGATAGTGGACATGGTTCTTTTGCTATTAGAAAAACTGGTGCGGCTCTTAAGTATCTCGATATGTTAGACTTTACAAACTTATCTACCGCAAAGCAAAATCAAGCGTTAAATGATTTAATGAAAAAGGTAACACCAGAACTTAAAGAATTACTTCCTACTGATCCAGCAGAATATGACAAAGCTCTTACTGGTATTCATTCTGTATTATTGGAGGAGGGAGGAACCACAGCACTAAAGGTATCACAAACCGCAGCAGGAGATCCAGGCGCAGCTTTAGCTGATATGGGAAAACAGCTTTATGAAAAAGCAATAAATATCACTATTAAAACCCTCCCCTCGTTTCAACTTTCTAATCATGGAGCGACTTTAAAATCGCCATGTATCGTATTTGCACAAGATGCTCCAATCCAACAAACCAATAAGCCTAATAGAACAAAAATAAATTCATTTATGAGCGGGGCATACTTTATTATGGGATTTAAACATCAAATTTCTTCTGGAGGTAATGCTACCTCGGAATTTCAATTAGTAAAAATAATGCCAAAAGTTTCGGCAAAAAAAGGACAACCAGAGCAAGATAGCTCTCAAGGGCAAGTTTTTCTATAATGGCACAGAGCAATATACAATATGATCAAACTACCATTTCTATGGCTGAAGTAAGTCCTTTAGGTACTGTTGATCCTGAAAGAAATGGTACTTTTATGGCTAAAATTAGAGCTATAGGGGACGCAGATACTTTTATTTCCTATGTATCTCCCTTTGCCACAAATGGAGAGGGAGGTTTTATAGCAATTCCTCCTCCAGGAGTAGAAATATTAGTCTGTAAACCTGCTGGCAGTAGTTCTTGGTATTATTTGGGATCAACATTTGCACCAGAACCCCAACAGAGCGAAGCAGATGGGACTGGAGGTTTTGTGCCTGATGCAGAAATTAAGCCTATGCTTAGAGTTGATCCTCAAATGTATAGAGCAAAAGGCTCTCCCATGCGTCAGGTTTTTAAAGGAGAGGATGGAGGAGGGTTAACTATTTCTCAGGAAATAAATTCTAAATTTATGAATAAAAAAGTAGAGTTAACCTCTGCTATTAGAAAGAAAGTTTCTTTAGTTGATAGTCGAGACGAAGATTCTATCTTTATTGATTCTGGGAATGGTAGTAAGATTACAATAACTAGTGACCCTGAACGGGATGATGTGCCCTCAAGTGCGATTCAAGTAGAGACTAATGGCCCTCAGAAGTATATTAATTATGAGTCTCAAACGGATATGGTTGTTCTAAGGGGAGGAAGAGAGTTACAGATATTAAATAATGCTAATGGAATAGAAGCAGACCCAGAGATCGGAGGGAATGTGAACATTCAAAGTAAGTGGAAAGATGTTAATGTGTTTACACAAGCTGAAGCTGGTAGAATTTTTATTGAATGCTTGCATGAGGATGGGAATAATCAAGTTATTCAGATTCAAACAAATGGGGATACAGGAGACGGTATTAACATTATAACTCCTGGGAATGTCAGTATTTCGGCTAAAAATATAGGGATTAGTGCAGAGGATGATATAAATATGAAAGCAGGGGGGGTAATTAATATAGAGGCAGAGGGAGATCTTAGTCTTAAGGCTGGGGGCACTGTTTGGTCTGATGGTGGACCTGATATTAGGCTAAATGAAGGAGGGTCTTCGCCAGCCTCCCCAAGTATTGGGAGCGCAGAAAGTACTTATACTAACGAAGGAATCACTACATATCCTTAGAGAGATAAATTATGGCATCATTCGATCTTGAAACATTTTTAAAGATACAAGGGCAAACAGGAACAGGAGTTCTTCAAGCTCTGGGTATGGCCTATGGTATGCCTAGTTGCTTACTTAACCTCGCTATGGACGCATTAAGTCTTCTTCCGTCGAATATGTTGACAGGGTTATCTGCTGATACTGCTAAAGCCCAAGCAAAAGCAAATGAAGTTACTGCCGAAGTATTAAAAAAATTAACTCTTGATACGGGAATAATTGAATATGATACTGAAGAAGGTGTTTTTAAGTTTGGTTCTGCTGATTCGTGGATGGGGATGGAAAATGATGATAGTCAGGCTTCTCAAAATTTAGGTGGTTTATTAGGAGGACTGCAATACGCAGCGTCCTTTGGAGCCCAGCTATATCAAAACTATACTAATATTAAGAATCAAATTGATGCAATCAAAGATTGTTTAGATAAGTATAATACCCTACAACAGTTCCAGTCGGGAAACTCAGCCACTCAACGAGCAGCCTTATCTTCTGCTGACGCAGACGCTTTATTTAATACTATGTATGCGGGAGAAAAAACTAAACTTGCTAGAGCTTCTCAATTTATGCGAAGTTGTCAGGATCAAATAATAGCCATAAATACTATTTTAGCAGCAAGAGAAGCAGATCCTTCTCTAGAGCCTTGCTTTTTAGATAGCGCAGAATTGGATCCTTTCCTGGTGGGAACCACTTTCCGTAGGTGTGCCTTAGACGATCCTGGTTTAGAGGTGGACGCTTCTGGAGTCTTTAGACTTACTTACGGTCCTCCTGTAACTACTGATGGACAATACCTCCTAACGCAAGACGGGCTCTACTACGACTCCCAGAGCGGGGGATTAGATCCTATATTCCTAGCTATTTCGGGAATAGTTCCTGTGGGGGACGAGTGGACTTATGATTATGATTCCAATCTCGGAGGACGAGGAGATGCGGTTTCTATCAAATCTCTGAATAAATATACTGATAGTTTGTTTGATACTGAGCTTGTTGATGATAGTGTAGGTCTTCAGGAGTTTTATAATGAAGACCACTTCTTATCTGTCTTAAAGCAGCAGCGCAATAAGCAAGTGTATGATCTTTCTAGTAACCTTACAAGTTATATTAGCACTTATGGAGAAAACTCATCTATCGTAAAGAATCAAAGAGAATTAATTATTTCAGAAATTGCTTCTCATACTAGCAAAATTAATAGAAGAAAGAAACAAATTGAAATTGCTGTTAAAGCTTCTCAAATATATGGAGATGCCTCTGGGTCTGAATTTGAGCCTGGGCATATTCCTATTAATGATTTCTCTTATTTGGAGGAGTATAATTTATCAGTAGACTTAGCCAAGCAAAATGCATTAGTATTTTCTCAAGCAGAGGTTACAGGAATAGTTCTTCCTTTACGACCTACCTTTGTTAAGTCTCAAGCAAAAGCTCCTTCCTTATCCATAGAACATTTAAGCATCCCTACCATAGGAAAAGGCAGTATTATCTATAGCCCTTCAGGGGCACAAGGAGGAACAATCTTATCCCTTACGGATCAAATTGTAAATGAGAATTTGTTTGCTATTTACAATTTCTTAGAAACAAAGTTAGAGCTTCCTTCTTCTGTTAATTTCCCAACAACCAACTGTGCCACCACAGATAAGTATAATAACGCACAGCTTGTGGGAGCAGCAGGAAGTAAGATTTTCTTCTCTGGAATTTCCATTCCCTATCTTGAAGGTATTGTGGAAAATAAATCTAGTGATCCTGCGGGAGCGTCTGCCCTTGGCTCTTATCTAAAACTCCCAGACACCCCAGAGTTTTCGGAACTAGCTTATTCGCCAAGCGGATTTACTATGGAATGTTGGGTGCATGTCCCTAATATTATGGATGGCGAGATTGGATGGTTAAGCTCTACTACCTCCTCTCTTACAAAAGTTTTATTAGGAAATGAAAATGTAGGAGTTATGTCTGGAGTTTCTGCTGTGGATCATACGGGCGCGGAAAGAGACTTAGATTTCCTAGAAAATTTACGAGGGGATCAATTTACTAGAGGAATGCTTTGTGGATTTACTAGAGATAGGCGCATCACAGAAGCAGGAACGAGTTTAGGTATGTCGGGATATAGTAATTATAATTACGATAATGACCCTGCTTCTTCATTAAGCTTCTTTATTGCCCCAACCCAAGCTAGAGACTTATCCTCTGCTTCCTTTATAAATAATGATGATTGTCAAGACTATCCTACTTTTTATAATATGAAGGTTGATCTTTCAGCTACAGGGTTTGGGAATGTTTCTTCTCAGTTTGTGTTAATTGATCTAACTGTTAATCCTGTGGAGGATGAAGTTAAGATGTTTGCTGATGGAGCCCTAGTAGCTACTTCTTCTGTGACCTCTGTATTTGGGACGCAGCCGCTTGTTCCTCCAAGCTTACCTACCTTTAAAAAGAGAAATAGCTTTGAGTATTCTAGCACTACGGTAGATGGTCCTAGTACCCTGAAACAAGGTCCTCTCCTAAATACTTTCTATACTCCTTGGATTGTGGGAGGAGGGTATACAGACGGAATGTATAAATACGGAAACTTCTTAGGAGGAGGAGCAAGAAGTGGAGTAGTAAGTGGTTTGCGTGGGCATGTGGGTAGTTTAAAATTCTATTCAAAACCCCTAGATAAGAGTGAAGTTCTCAAAAATTACAAAGCCCAAGAAGGCTTCTTTAAATCCATCTTACTCTAATGGCAGCAAATCAAACAGTTAAGCTCTATGGTCAAGTAGCTCCTAGATTTCTTGAGCAAATCCCAACTGCTCAACGAAGGGCGGTATTTGGTTTAAATTTTCCATTAGGCCAAAACAAAACTAAGGGAGGATTTTTCCAAAAAGTCTCAGGAGTAGAAATGATAAAGGATGCTGTAAAGCAGCTTTTACAAACAGGGCGCGGGGAGAGGGTTATGCTGCCTAAATATGGGTGCAATCTTCGTAAGTTTTTATTTCAGCCCTTAGATGAATCTACTTTTGAAGCAATTAAAAGAGAGATTAGATATTCTTTTTATCATTATATCGTTGGAGCAAACATAAAGAGATTAGCAGTATTCCCTTTTGGAGAAGCAGGACCAGCAGGAGGAAACTCCCTTAAAATTGTCTTATCCCTTGAATTGGATACAGGGGATTTAGAAGTATTTGATGTAGAGGTAAACATAGTATGAGTTTTTCTGGAACCATTGATTCGGATTATATGAAATTAGCGCATATTCCGTTAGTAAAAAGACCTTCGCTAATTAACTTTACCGATAACGATTTTCTCTCTCTAAGAGATTCGCTAATTAAGTATGCCAAAGCAGTCTATCCTCTTGAGTATCAATACTTTGTAGAGTCCGATCTTGGAATGATGTTTATAGAGCTTGTTGCCTACATGGGCTCAGTAATGTCTATGAAAGCGGATATGGTGGCTAATGAGAACTTTTTAGCAACAGCTACCAACAGGTCCAGCGTTAAGAAGCTTCTGGAATTGATTGGGGTACGAATGAGGGGTCCTTTGTCTGCTGCTGCTAATGCTCAATTAACATCAGATACATCAGTACCTCTTGGGCAAACACTAAACCTTAAAGCTGCAAACAGAGTTATTACCACTACTTCACCAGAAGATGGGGGAGCTATAACTTATACTTTATATAAAGTAATTAATGGTTTAATAGAGGAGGCTGCTTCCAGCGCACTTGTTAAGTTGAATTACGCAGAGGCTGTTGATGCAGACCATAAAGTTTTTACAAATTTAATTATGCAAGAAGGAGCCCTTGCTACGGATAGCGGAGATTTTGCTGCTACAGAGGCTGTAAAAACAATTGCACTAACTCAAGGTCCCGTGGTTGAAGGCAGTATTCAAGTGCATGTAACTTCTACGGATAGTTCGGTAGAAGGAGCCTATACTGAAGTTGATAATATATATTTTGCTTCAGGATCCTCGGATAGGATTTTTGAGATAGTATATGATAGTTCTTATAATGCAACTATCGTTTTTGGAGATGGCAATGCGGGTATTTCTCCTGATGATTCTGCTTCTTACTTTGTTCAGTATAGAGCAGGAGGAGGTACTAGAGGGAATATAGCGAAAAGCTCTATTAATAAAACTATTGCTTGTCAGGTTACTGGCGTGACTGGAACAGAAACAGGTATAGTAACCAATACTTCTAAAGCTACTGGAGGAGCTAATGCCGAAACCATTGAACATGCAAAGCAGTATGCTCCTCTTACCTTCCGAAGACAAGATAGATTAGTTACTTTAGAAGACTACTCTGTATTTGCTAATACCTTTATCAGTACTTTTGGTACAGTCGGAAAAGCGACAGCAGTAACTCGCAAAGCATATGCGTCTGCTAATGTAGTAGATATTTATGTATTAGAAAAAGCTTCTGACCGTCAGCTTCAAAAAGCAACTCCTACTTTCAAAACTCAATTATTAGGTAAAATCAATAAAAAGAAAATGGCAACAGATGAAATTATAGTTGTTGATGGCTTGATTAGAACTCTTGATTTAGTTACTACTATTAGAATTGATATAGAAGAAAAACAAAATCAAGATCAAATTCTAAGCAAAGTTAAAGATAAAATACTTACTTATATGAATGTTGATAATAGATCTTTCGGACAGCCTTTATATGTTTCTGAGTTAAATAGGCAGATATTTGAAATAGATGAGGTTCGTTTCTCTACCTTGGATAATGTGGGGCAAGATGTTCTTGTTGATTTTAATGAGATTATTCAATTAAATAATCTTACCATTAATGTGGCTCTTATAGACTAATGGGACAAAACCGATATACTTCTAATCCTAGAAAATACAACAAAAGTAACTTTGTTGAATTAGTAGAATTAATTACTCCAGAGGTATATCAATCGGAAGACTTAGCTTTAAGTGGGACAGAGCTTAACCCTTTATCTCAGGTTATTAACGCGCACATTAGTGCAGCGAATAAGATCTCAACAGTTCTTTCCATCTCAGCCGTAGAAAACTCTCAAACTTCTAACCTGAATAATATATCAGGTATATCCCAGTACTTTGTTAAACAGAATAAGCTAACGAATATCAATCCTTATTTGTTTGAGACTAAGATTCTTCTTCCTCTTAGCACTACCTTAGCAAACTACGATACTAGTGCAGACTTTGATGCCTATCTGTCAGGAACCTTACTTCCAAAAATTAGATTATTTCAAGGGGATTCGGCTGCTGACTCTCCTTTGTGGCAGAATATAGCAGAGCTTTCTGCCTTTACTAGTAACAATGAAGCAAGCAGTGTTCATAATTACTTAGTTGATAATCTAGGGTGGATGTATTTCCTTAATACTTCTGCTGATGGTGGATTGGATTATTCTCCTTCTTCCTATGTGTTAAGTTCTTTAAATAGACTTTACCTAGGAGAGTCTATTAATACAACAGACGGAGTTAAAGGCTTTACAGAGCATGTTTGGAAGAACTATGCAACCTGTTCTTTGTTTTCTCAATACGGGCTTATCCCCTCTGATTTCATTTCAGGCACCGCAGACGCAATAACGGAAACAAGCGCAGGAGTTTTGCCTATTTATACAAGCGGAACTCAACGCTTAGACGCTCTTCAAACTTTAGTTGATGTTGTATACTCTCCTCTTTATATTGATCAAGAAGATTTTACAGTAGAAACAGCTTTCCAAAATTATATTGATGCTTCTCTTTATTTAGATGATCAAACAAACAAGGGACCGTATAGGAAGTTTACAAACTTACTTGGTTATAACTTTGCTGATATTTCAGATGAAGTTGAGAATATTGGCTTAATTTATGATATAGAGAATGTTAAAGATGGACACCTCCAGTATATTGCAGATCTTATTGGATGGAAGCTAAGAGGTAATTCCCCTTCAAAGTGGAGACACCAGCTTAGAAAAGCTGTTGATATTTATAAACGCTCAGGAACTTTGAGTGGGATACAGATGGCAGTTAATACTTTGATTGTTGATTCTGTTTTTGATGTTGAAGGAAAAGTTCAAGAGCTTTGGGAGTCTTATATTCCACACTTAGTATGGTATGCTTTAGGAACGGAATCCCCTTTATTTAAAGACCTAACAACTTGGAGTCACGGACTAGCACAAGACGCTGGCGTTTTTTCTTATAATACAAGCAGTTTAGATACTAATATTAAGATGGTAGTTGATTCTATTCTTTTAAATATGTACAATGCATTTCCTGATCTTTTTATATTTCATGGAGAAAAGTGGCCTGTGCCCCACATGGTTAAATTAGATTCCTTTGGGTGTGTTGCTGAACGCTATACTACTCTTGGAGATCCCCAAATGAAGCCGTTCCATTTTCATCAGGAGACGGATCCTGGGTATCAAGCTTTAAAGCACGATGCGTTTGAGTTTGAAGAAAGGAGTGAGTGGAATGCTGCTAACTGTTTCGGACCTTTAGGGTCTGGAGTTTATATGGCTGGGTTAGGGCATCCTAAAACAGGGGAAAGACCTATTTACTTGTCTGCTACAGGAGATATGGATTTTGTTTTTAGTTATCGAGGAAAAGAAAACTATCCAATACCTCCGTTTGAAGAAGTAAAATATTATAAAGATTGTAATGTTACGGCTCCTTTAGTCCAGTTTTTAGTTGATAGACTTAAATGTTTTCTAGTAAAAGATAGTTTTGCAGATGAGGTAGGAAATTATCTCCTTAGCAGTGTTGTAGAAACTTCTAGTAATTTAGGATCTTTAAATGAGTTCTTAATGTTCTTTAGTGGGGTACAAGTTCCTTCTAACTTTAATGATGTAATGCTTAGTATTTCTAACTATGAGAAAAACTTACTAAGCTTATGGAACGGAAAATCTTCTCACCTCTTTCTTGATTTTGAATCTAGTAGTTTTGATTTTGCAAAGACTACAATGGAAGGAGATTCTCAGTATGCGTTAGTAGAAGCGTCTAGAGTTTCTAGAGAGTTTGCTCCTGCTCATGCAATTACTAAGGTAAATCTTACCACCAGTGCTTATAACCATTGGGATGGTTCTAGTACAAAATGGGAGTATCTTGGGTTTGATAAAGACGATACAAGAGCTTCCTATGCTTCAGCCTCGGTACTAGCGAACTTCGAAACTAGCGGAGCTACCATGTCTTTCGCTGCTGGAGGAGGTGACGATGATCGAAGTTCAGATGAAGGTCGAGGAGGGCTGAACACTTTCAAGAGGCCGAAAGTAGACGAAATAACCGATACCCTTTTGGGTGGGGGGATTTTAGCCGCAGCCCTTACTTCGGTTCCTAGACGAGCTTTAAGAAGAAGAAACTTTAGGTATACTCTTCCAAAAGAAGGGTACTACGATAGGACTGGGTTTAATGGTCCTGTTTCTTGGCAAGCATCTACTTTGGAAAATTCTATGCCCTCTTCTATGGGAGAACTTACTTTAGGGTATGTGGCTTCAGCAGGACAATTTTATCCTGTAGTTGATCCAATCAACCCCTCTGGAGTATGGCATTGGTGTGAAAAATACGATTCTCCTAGAAGCTTTTCTGGAATTGACACAAGCACAACTTTCCCGTACAGAGGATTAAGCTCCTTAGGTTCTAATCTGAAGATGCCTGAAGTTGCTTCTTCCAATGCATTTTATGTTGATAGAGGACAAACTCCTCTTATTTATGCCACAATGCATCAGTGGTTTGAGCAAAAAGCAAGAGACTATGCTAATGAACAAATTAAATTAGATTCTTCCTTTAATACAAATGCTTATTGGAAGGACAATATTCAGAGCTATGCCAACTCTGCTATTGCGAGTGGTTTAGTTATAAACTCTTATGACGACTACTTGAATTTTGGGTTTGGAACAGGACTTCAAAAAGCTCATAGAGATTATTGTAAGTATTTTGATCAACATATTTTAGGTTTAAACACTAGAGATGATACTGGGGCTAGTATATTTGCTCAAGTATTTGGGAAGGGTCTTTACAACTGTGATTTTGATATAGCTGGATCGGCTGCTGGGCGATTAATCTCTACTACTTTTGATCATGCTAGTGCTATTAATGTTGCAAATGTTTGGAACACTACAGCTAACGGAACCTATGTTGCCTATGGTCCAGGGGAGTCAGTCCTCCCGCTTACTGGTACTTATATTTCTCCCTATGATATAAACTCTGCACAGTATAGCGACCCGAGGGCCTATAATGCAGAATTCCGAAATCCCCATATTTTAAGTGGTATTGAGTTTTGTGATACTTCTGGGGCTCCTACTAGAAATCAATTTACAGTATTTAAAGTAGATTCTTCTGCTGATGTTGCTGGGAAGGAAAATTATTTAATTAATAACTCTGTAATTAAATCTAAATCTTCAGGGGGATTACCTAGACTCAGATTTGATTTATCGTCGTATGGTGCTAGGCCAAATCATTTTATAAAAGATCATAAATTTAAATTACGGGTTAAGGGTTTAGTTGGAGACGAAACCTCTCCTATCCTGGGAGGAGGTAAGTTAGGCGTATGGATTCATACTAAACCTAAGTACTTAGGGAACCCAAACTTACTTTCTTACACTGAGGATCTTGGGGGCAGCCCTGGGCTAGACATGGGTGTTGCTCCTACAAATGGAAGTTCCATAGATATTGTAGGAGAATATTGGAGTGGAAATCCATCAAAGCTTGGTACTTTTTCATCTACCTTAGAAACAAATCCCTTTGGTGGACCATCTTCTACAGATATGAGTGCCTCACAATATACTGATGGAGGTCAAGCAGCAATTTATGAGGGAGGACTTTCCAACCAAAGGAACCCCACATGGAAGGAAAATTCCTATACGATACAAAGTTGGTATGTTAAAAAACCCTCAACAAACCCACCCACTACTTTTAAAATAAATAATTACGATTATACATCCCCTACGGACTCTAATGCAGTTACCTTTGAATGGGATGGGAATGCACCAGTTGTACAAACCGAGCATGCGGCAGGAACCACAGGTTATGTGGAGAGTGTTGGAAATTATTGGTATAGATGTAGTATAACTTCAGAAGGGTTGGGAGGGGGAGGAGATACTGTTGAAGGAGATAGCGTAATGCCTTACTTCTATCTCATTCATGACGCATTAGATCCAGTACACTTATATATTTCTTCTCCTCAACTAGAGCAGAAGCTTATTGGAACAGGTGATTCCCTTCCTAGCCCTTACCAAGCGGTAGTAGGCAATGTGCCTGATCCTGTAACTCCTAATGGATATCTGTGGTCCTGGACTCCTAGAGGTAAATGGGAAGTTATAAAAGAAAGCAGACTATCCATCCCAGCAGTTACGAATAATTTAGCACATACTTATACCTATACTACGACTCCCCCTGTTGAACCAGAACTTTGTTTAGGAAATATGGTAAGTACAGGAAGCGAAACTAACCCAGCGTCCCTTAAAGATCTTAAGTCTGATGATTTTCAAACTTTTGAAGTAGATTTTGATACTAGAAACTTTACTATTCATAATAATTCTGAATATCTTGATATTATTCCAATTGAGAATGATGTTTATGAAGTTACAGAACAAGTGAATATGGATGATACGAATTATATCGTTGAAATATTCTTTATGCCAAATACTGATCCTAGTAAGTACCTTCTTATTCAATCTATTGAGCTTTTTGATGTAACTCAAAGAGAGCAGACAGGCATTGGAACAGGGCATGGAGTAGCTACTAGTGGAATTCCTCTTCGACCTTGGGTTCAAGAAGATAAACTTTATTTGAATAAAGAGCAACTACAGAACATTTTAAAGTTCTATAATGGATTAGCAGGACAAGGAGCAGGAGTTTTTGCCACTACTCTCGCTTCTAGAGATGCTACAATTTCATCGGGAACTATGGAAGTAAGTGGTGGAAGTAGATTGAATTATAGAATTAATCCAAATTGGACCCCAGGGGTCGTTTATAGATCAG
>Ga0209815_1002140_pt1 | contig 12264 bp, 14 predicted proteins | sample CoawatmetaG00DNA_FD_187507 | JGI IMG/M metagenome (GOLD analysis project Ga0209815, IMG submission 187507) | Marine microbial communities from the West Antarctic Peninsula - Coastal water metaG002-DNA (SPAdes) (version 2) | ecosystem: Environmental > Aquatic > Marine > Coastal ...
AAGAAAGTATTAAATTGGATTGCAGACAATGGATACAACAAAGAGATGGGCGCGAGGCCTATGGAGCGTTTTATTACCAATAAGATTAAAAAACCTCTTGTTGATAAAGTCTTATTTGGGGATCTTAATAAGGGTGGCCAAATCAAGGTTGATTTAGGCAAAGATGGGATTGTCTTCTCAGCTAAGAAGAAAACTGTAAAAACTAAGGCTTAGCGGCCTCTAAAAGTTATTCTGCCTTTAGTTAAGTCGTAAGGAGTCATTTCTACCTTAACTTTATCGCCAGTTAAAATTCTGATGTAGTGCTTTCGCATTTTTCCTGAGATATGGGCTTCAATAATATGATCGTTTTCTAATTTTACTCTAAAGGTAGTGTTAGGAAGTGTCTCGATAACTTCGCCTTCAAATTCTAGGTTGTCTTCTTTAGCCATACAAATATTTTACACTAATACAGAATATTTATTACTTAAATCACAATAAGATTACTGAAAAATAATAGTATTATTAGATCAATGTTTAATCTTGAAGAACTTTTTCCGCTTCAAATGATGGCAAATAATTCAGACTTATAAGTTCTATAATTTACTGAGAAGCGGGGATATGTAGGCTTAAAAGAAAGTTGTATAATCTCAACAAGCTGTATGTTCAAATTAAATAACTAGATATGAGTTATAAAACAACAATAAAAAATATTATCACTAGATCGTATAAGTCCCTTATGCCAAAAGATAATGGGTTGCGTGTATTTATGTATCACTCAGTTCAAGATAATCCAACTAATTTAAATGATCTTTACACTATTAGCTCTACATTATTTAAAGAGCAAATGACGCTTCTAAAAACAAAATATCCAACAAACATATCTACATTTAAAAACCTAGAAATCCTTGAACGCGAAGTCACCCTCGCGATTACATTCGATGATGGTTACTCAGACAATTTACATGTTGCCACACCAATACTGCAAGACCTTGAATTGCCATATACAGTATTTGTGACTACTGATTTCATTAAAAATAAAAAGAAAGGTTTTTTAACCAGTAATGAATTAAAGGAATTGGCTAGTTATGCTAATGTTGATATTGGTTCACACACCTCATCACATCCCCATCTAACGACTTTAAACAATAAGCAAATTATGGAGGAATTGAGTTCCAGTAAAAAATTTTTAGAAGATCTTCTCTCAAAAGAAATTACAATGTTTGCCTATCCTCACGGAGACTATGATCAAAGGGTAAGAGATCTTGTGTGCGAGGCTGGATACAAAATTGCAAGAAATAGTAAGTTCAGCTCAAATAAAATAATTGAAGATAGATTCCTAGTTAGCTCAAGCGAGATATGGAATACGGATTCTATTAAGGTGTTCCAAGATAAGATAGATGGTTATTGGGACTGGCTTAAGTTAGTTCAGCGCTAAGCAGAATTATCAGAATACTCAAAACCAGTTTCTAGATTATAAGACTTCATATCTCCAAAAAACATTAGAGAATCTGCAGGATGAGATACATCATAGAATTCATTTAGAAATCCAATAGCAATAAAAGACTTAGACTTCAACTCTATATTAATTTTATGACGCAGGTATGGAATATAAAATTTTGACAATCTCGTTTTAGCCAGGCCAAAACTAAATCTAAGAGGAGGGTGATCTTTTACAGGGTCCAATGCCATGTAAGTTTTTCTGTCAATAATTTTAACTGGTAACTTGATTATAAAATTTAGTAGGACTAAAGAGATATGTCGCTCATAATATGTTTTTCTAATAAACCCAGCCATATTGACAAGTTTTAGTGCTTGAGCATTTTGATAAGAATAGAAGCCCTTCAGGGACATTGCTCCTAAGGCGGATTCTAGCCCTAGTTTCATTGCTTTAGCAAAATCGTCTCTTGATAGCAGTGAAGACGTTTTAAACAAATCACCAAATTCGCCAACTGCATTATTTTGATTAGACAGGGTAAAAAATCCACAAGCAATCAAGTTAATTTTTATAACGACCAAGCAACCCCCTCTAGACAATTTAAGGTCCCTCATTGCTAAAAACTCGCCGTGATTTAATTTGAATGCTTCTATGTATACATCTTTGTATTTATCAAATAGCTTTTCAATAGGTGAAATGTGAACCTCTATCGTGCTTTCATTGCTCTTATATTTTTCAACTAGCATCAGGTTTTATCCAAGATTAAGATTTCTATTTTAATACGATTATAAATTTTATTACTTTTTTATTTCGATAAAAAAAATTTTAATTTATCTGTAAGTTTTATATTGAATACCTTATGCAGACTTTATTTATTAATTAGATAGCAAGGCAAAGCTATATAATAATCAATAAGACCTTTGTTTATTTTGGTAACGAGTAATGAGAATATGTTGGTAATCTTGCGTCCATTTAACATGCTAAAAATAATGAATATACTTATACAAGTTAGAAATCTTGGATTAATTCTACTTGTTTTAATAAGTTGCGGTGGTGGAAGTTCCGCACCCCCGACATCAATAACTTTTACTGCTTCGAGCTCTTCTGTTGATGCATTTAAGGAATTTTCTCTTACTTGGACGTCAATTAATGCGACTTCTTGCATAGCAACAGGAGATTGGAATGGTGTAAAACCTCTGATGGGAACAGAAGTTATTCGATCTAGCTCGATTGGATCAAAATCATACACATTAACTTGCTCAGGTACTTCAAGCATAGCGAATGTAATAATTAATGCGCCTGAAATAAATATATCTATTTTATATGATCCCAAGCCTAAGGATGCAAGAGCTAAGTATCTAATTGATCTTGGATCTAATAGACCACAAAAAAAAATGTCTAATACATATTACACAGCTGATGACGTATCTGCGACCACTATCACAGCAATTGAAAGCAGCTTACAATCGATTGCGGGCTACCTTGGTCATTATGATATTAAATATTTTGCATATGGAGGCACTTTTTCTGGATCTGAGTCTGTAGCCTTAGAATACTGTAAATTGTGGCAGGATAAATATGATATTTCTGAGGGAAGAGGGTGCACGCGGTTCACAGATAGTTTGAAAGAAGGCTTAGGAACAGGTAATGCGAATGCTGCTTCTCCTGGTTTCTCTGGTACAGAGGATTACTGGGCTAATATTGAAGTCTGGAAAAATCCTCCAAACACAATATCCAGTTATGTAGAAAACTATACTAAAGATATTAGTGGATATGCAAGGGTTGTCATGCATGAATACGTTCATATTCATCAATTTAGACCTCAAATCAATGCAATAAGAGCAATTGATTTTGATGCTTTAAGAGCCATGCCAGGCTGGTTTACCGAAGGTGGGGCTGAGCTTTTTGCTATTCTTGCAAACAATGAGATTAATGCCTTGAACAATCTTGACAAAGAATATGGTAGAAATTTAACTAAAATCAGAGAGAATAAATACAATCTTCCCACTATTACAGAAAGATTAAAGTTATTTGGAAGATCTCAAAATTATGAATATGCTGATTATGCATTAGGTGTTTTTGCAGTAGGTTACATGGTGTCACTATCAAGCATTCAAAATGTTTATATGGACCTAATTAACGATGTTTATACAAAAGGTTGGAATCAAGCATTCTTGGACAACATAGGTTTGACTGTTGATAGTTTTCACCAAAGTTTTGAGGATCATATGACTCAATCAGATTCTATACTTTTAGCAGCACTTCCAAGACCTATAAATCTCAAAAACTCTATAACACCAATATATCCAATTCCAAGACTGCAGATTGAAGGAGCCTCATCAACAGCTAATTCCGGAGGACAGCCAAGTGTTTTAAAGAGAACAGCCTATTATTTCAAGGATGACTCTAGCATGATACCTTTATATCAAGGGTTAGCCTGGCCATATATTACAGCCTCTTCAGAAGCTGTTATCAATAAAGAATCTAATATTACTGCAGTTATTGAGGTAACTGGATCAGGCTATATTACTAGCTCGAACCTACCTTTGTATCAGTATAATTTAGACACAACCCCAGCGTCTGCATTAGGAGAAGGCGTCAGTGATCAATGGCATGCGCTGTTACCTAACGGAACATCTTCAGAAAATCTAGGTTTTAAACCAAAAATTAATAACTAATTTTTTCTATTAAGAAAAATAGCTCCTTTATAAATTATTAATGGAAGTATGATCCAGGGAATCTGTGTTTGAAACATGATTCGTCTTCCATTGAAGGAAAATAATTCAGGATTATAATATGACCCAAATGGTGCCAAAGGAGCCCACGAGAGGATTTTTCCTTCGGCTAGTTGATCATGATAAAGAAACATCTCAACTCCAATATTCTGAGCTACACACCAGAGCATAAATATTGAGAATGCTCTCCAACTCCACGTGATAAAAATTGCATTATCTCGCTTACACAATAACCAAGTTAGATAGAGGCCACCAAGCCCAATAGTTCCAGCGTCAGCTAACGAGTTTATTAACCAATTAATATTCTGTGGAAGCCAGGTATTTAATGCCGCAGAGCGCCTAATATTTACAGGATCACCATCTATCCATCCATATGTAAACCAAAGCTCCCACCCAAATGCGCAAGCTATAAAGATGCATGCATATAATGTTAATACAGATCGAGGCAGGGTATCCCTATTGTAAATAAGATAAATGAGTGGAGCTAAAGCACACACGTAAACTACACATACAACCCTTATTTCTTCAAATGACATAATTTACTTTATGAATATATTTGAATTATTGCAAATATAATTAGACCAAAGAGAGCTGCTAGTAGCAGTGGGTATTGTCCAAGTTTTAAGGAATATTTTTTTGGCATCAATAGCAAAACAGCAATTGAGCCTGTAATCAGCCCCAAAGCCCACAGCAAGTCATTTAGCTCATTAAAAAGCTCTGATAAAAGCATTAAAATTATTCTTTAGGCAATAAATCATTCAGCCTTTCAACTGAATCTACGTATTCACTAATCAGCCCAAACATCACATCTTTAACTGAATCAATTTGCTTGATCTGCCCAATTACCTGACCAGCCGCATTAAAAGAAACATCCTGAGTATTTCCTGACCCTGCATAGATGGAAGTTCTTCTCATGGCATCAAATGTAATCATCCCCTGGAGCGGCATTGGAAGTGGATCTGGATTGTCAGGGTTTTCCCAGGCTTCAGTCCATTTATTTTTTAACATTCTTGCAGGCTTACCTGTCCATGCTTTACTTCTGATAGTATCTTCGCTTGTAGCATTAAGATAAGACTCCTTTTCCGCTGGTTGAGCTGCAGCTTCTTCAACTGCTAACCACAAAGATCCACACCAGATTCCCTGAGCCCCCATAGACATTGCAGCCGCCATTTGTCGACCATTGCCAATTCCTCCTGCAGCCAAGACAGGAAGATCTCCTACTGCTTCAATGATTTGAGGCCACAGCACAATACTTCCAATTTCTCCAGTATGCCCACCACCTTCGCCTCCTTGAGCAATAATAAAGTCTAAACCTGCATCTTTATGAGCAAGAGCTTGTTTAATTTTTCCACAAAGAGCACCTATTAAGACACCTTTATCTTGAATTTTTTTTATCATATCGGCAGGAGGCGTGCCTAATGCATTCGCTATTAATTTTACATTTGGATGTTTTAAGGCTTCTTCGATTTGAGGTTCAGCAGTAGCTTCTGTCCACCCAAGCAGACCTCCCTTTGGTCCATTGCTCTCAGGAGCTTCAGGAACACCACTTTCTGTTAAAAGGTTATCCACAAATTTTCTGTGCTCATCAGGTATCATTTTCTGTAATTGCTCAAGCAGTTGGTCAGGATCTTTTTCTTCCATGCCCTCATACTTTTGGGGGATAACTGTATCAACTCCATATGAATAATCGCCGATATGAGCATCAATCCAATCCAGTTCTTCTTTTAGTTGATCTGGTGAATAACCAACGGCTCCTAGCACACCAATTCCTCCAGCTTTACTTACTGCAACAACAACATCTCTACAATGTGTGAAGGCAAAAATAGGATATTCAATACCAAGTTTCTTGCAAATATCTGTTTTCATAATAGCTGTAATAATTTATTTAACTTTTTTATTATACAAATAAATTGCAACTCATGGAGTATCAATTCATTCGTTTATGTCAATAAGGAATATGAATATTTATCATTTTTTAAAATAAATTTCATGGGTTATAGTTGACTGGTTACAATTTAACTTAATAAAATCTTGGTGAATACTATGGAATGGGATTATGAATTTGACGTTGTTGTAGTTGGCTCTGGAAATGGCGCATTAACGGCTGCATTATGCTCTCATGACGGAGGAGCTAAAACCTTAGTTATTGAAAAAAGTAGTCAGTTTGGAGGCACTTCCGCCACCTCTGGTGGAGGCGTTTGGATTCCAAATAATCGTTATGCAAAGGCTGAAAATGTTGATGATTCCGATCAGGATGCTAGAAATTACATTAACAGCGTTTCACCTGAAGGCAAGATAAAGGACGAGCTTATCGAAACATATATTTCTGAGGGCCCTAGAATGATTGACTATCTTCATGAGAACTCTCAAGTGAAGTACAGAAATCTAGCTCACTACCCTGATTATTTTCCAGACAATACCGGTGGCAAAGAAGGCAATAGATCTATGGAGCCTGAACCAATTTTTGGAACCGAATTAGGTGATGATCTAGGTAAGTTGCGTGAGCAGCATCCTCAGACAGCATTCACAATGGGCCCAATCAATATGAACTTTACTCAAGTGGAAGGACAACTTTTATTGGGCGCTCTTCCTGGATGGAAAACTCAGTTCGCCAAATTATTTACTAAATATATTTTAGATTTTGCTATGCGCCTCAAGTGGGGGTGGAAGGATAGAAGATTAACAATGGGCAATGCAGGAATAGCTAGGTTGATCTTATCTCTTAAGGATCGTAATGTTGATTTGTGGTCACTAACAGCCATGACAGACTTAGTGGATGAAAACGGTAAAGTAATTGGTATAAAAGCAACAAAAGATGGCTCATCTATTAGTATTAAAGCTAACAAAGGAGTCATCCTGGCTGCTGGCGGTTTTGAAAGAGATCAAGACCTAAGAGATAAATATCTTCCTAAGCCCAGCAATGCAGAATGGAGCGCAGCAAATATTCATAATACTGGTGATGCCTTAAAAGCTGCATTGAAGTTAGGTGCTGATACTCATCAAATGGATACAGGTTGGTGGTCAACAACTATGAAGGTTCCAGGTCAGGAAAAAGGATGGCTTTCTATGGTTGATAAATCAATGCCTGGAAATTATACCGTTAATAAAAATGGTGAAAGATTTTCTAATGAATCTCAGAATTATGTAAGTTTTGTCAACGATATGTTTGAAAAGTTTGATGAGGGCAATCCATGTGCTCCTTGTTATATGATTTTTGATAGTAATTTTAGAAAGAATCGACCTTGTGGGCCTCTTTTGCAATCAAGCATGCAACCTGATTCTGCTGTACCTAAAGAATGGTGGACGCCATCTTTCTTATCTAAAGGTGATACTCTTGAAGAGCTTGCTGAGATTGCAGGTATAAATCCAGAAGGACTGAAAGCTACCCAAGCTAAGGTAAATGAATACTCTGTAACTGGGAAGGATATAGAGCTTAACAGGGGTGATAGCGCTTATGATCGATATTACGGAGATCCTTCTGTTACTCCAAATCCTTGTTTGGCTCCATTACAGGAAGGGCCATTTTATTGCATGGTTTTATATCCTGGAGAAATGGGAACAGCGGGAGGTTTAGTAATCGATACTAACGCAAGAGTACTTAAGCAAGATGGTCAACCTATTGATGGACTTTATGCTTGTGGTAATGTAACTACAGCTCTCCTCCCTACTTATCCAGGTCCTGGTTCGACATTAGGACCAGCTATGACCTTCGGATATCTTGCTGCTAAGGATATAACAGGCACAAATTTTTAATGGATTTTAAGAACAAAACTGCCCTTATTACTGGCTCAGGACAGGGAGTTGGCAGGGGAATAGCTCTAGCTCTATCAGAGCGAGGGGCTAATATTGCTTTGATTGGTAGAACTCTTTCAAAAGTTAACTCTGTTGCCGATGAAATAAAAGATAATGGTGGCTCAGCCATAGCAATAGAGTGTGATGTTAAAGATAAAAATTCTATTAAAACAGCAATTGATCTAACAATATCAGAATTTTCTGGCATTAATTTTCTTATTAACAATGCCCAAGAAGTTCCTTTGGGTAACTTGCTGCAAGTATCTGATGATGCATTTGAAGCAGGCTGGATGTCTGGTCCATTAGCTACATTTCACTTCATGAAACTATGTCATCCTTTTTTAAAGGGTGGAGGAAAAATAATTAATCTAGCAAGCTCATCTGCTCTAAGGGCAGATTCTGAGGGCTACGGTGCATATGCAGCCGTAAAAGAGGCCATAAGAGCACTTTCAAGAACAGCTGCAGTAGAATGGGGCCCAGATAATATTCTTGTTAACTGTATTATGCCGCTGGCTAAATCTACCGGTATGGAGTGGTGGATGAATGAGCGCCCTGAAGAAGCTGCTGAATTTGTTAAAACTATTCCGCTTGGCAAGGTTGGTGACTGCAAGGATGATATTGGGCAGGCGGTTTGCCATCTTCTTAGTGAAGGCATGTCTTATATCACCGGCTCAACTATTATGATCGATGGAGGTCAAGCCTTTTTAAGGTAACTATATTATGGATAAATTACAAAAATTATTAGATATTGAGGATATAAAGAACCTTAAGCACCGATATTTTAGGGCCATAGATATGGCTGATTTTGATTTGCTAGATAATATCTTTACTGACGATATAACCGTTGACTATAGAGGCGGAACTTATCGCTGGGAATCCCAGGGCAAAGAAACAATTACCGAAAGTCTTCGATACTCCTTTCACAACCAAGCTTGCGCAATGCATACAGGCCATCATCCAGAGATTGACGTAATCTCAGAAACCGAAGCTAAGGGTAAATGGTATCTCCAAGATATTTTTTATAATATTGACCATAAAACAGTTACCCAAGGAACTGCCTTATATGAAGATATATATGTAAAATTAGATGGTCAATGGTTAATCAAGCATTCTGAATATGATCGTATATGGGAACAAGTATCCCCGATTAGTCCGGATATTGAGTTTACAAAAATATTGCTTCAGGACAAAGGTATCAATAAAGAGGAAATGACATGAAAGAAAAAGTTCAAGCTGCGCTAGATAACTATGTATTAGCTTATACAAATAACGACAAAGAACTCTTTGCTGGTCTTTGGGCACCTGATGCTATATTTGAGGATCCAGTAGGAGCAGAGCCATGTATTGGTATAGAGGCTATATCTGCTTTTTGGGACTTTGGACACTCTGAAGGAATGACTATTATGCCAGCTGAGGTTCAAACAGTTGTGTGTGGAAGCGAGGGGATTTTGAAAGCTATTATGCAGGTACATAATAGCTCAGATAATTCAGGCATGAATATATCTATTGTTGACCATTTTGTTGTCAATGAAGAAGGAAAGATAGTAAGTGGTCGAGCTTTTTGGGATGAAAATTCTATTACTCAGGCAGATAACCTTAAATCAATAGATATTAATATAGATGACTTCAAAGATAGAGGCTAGCTTTTATATCTGCAATGAAATTAAGTGTTAATTTAAATAAAATAGCTCTATTAAGAAATTCTAGGGGCTCCAACACACCTTCTTTAGAAGCCTATGCTAAACAAGCTATTGAGCTTGGTGTGGATGGTCTGACACTTCATCCAAGGCCTGATCATCGACATGCCACTAGTAATGATGCTCTTAATATTGCAACTCTTTGTAAGCAGAAATCATTAGAGTTTAACTTAGAGGGCAATCCATTTTCTCAACCAAGAAATGAGTTTCTTGGTTTTTATGAACTCTGTCTTCAAGCAAGACCTGATCAAATAACCCTTGTGCCAGATGGAGAGGGGCAACTAACGTCTGATAGAGGTTGGGAGCCTGGATTTAAAGACTCTGAACTAAAGTCTTTTATTGCAAAAATAAATGAGCTCAATTGCAGGACTAGTTTATTTATAAATGCTGACATTAATTCTGTTGAGTATGCCTCAGATATGAACTTTGATCGCATTGAAATATACACTGGACCTTTTGCTCACGCATGCTTTCTAGATAAAAATGAATTGCAGATTAATTGCGATAAGATTAAAGAGGTAATTATTAGAGCTCAGGACTTAGGGCTAGGGGTTAATGCAGGACATGACTTATCACTCGATAGTATTGAACTCCTAAAGGAATGCGGTCCAATAGATGAGGTGTCAATAGGGCATGCAATTATGACTGACTCATTGAAATATGGGTTCGACGCCACCATAATGAAATATATAAATATTATTAGAGAGAAATAATGTCCATTGAAGAAAAAATAAATGCCCAACTTAAAGATAATGACATACTTATTTATATGAAGGGATCACCCTATGAGCCTAAATGTGGGTTTTCTGCAAAAACAGTTCAAGCATTAATTGATTGCGGGGCTGAGTTTTCGTACGTTGATATTCTAGAAAACCAGGACATTAGACAAACTCTTCCAAATATCTCTGAGTGGCCAACTTTTCCACAAGTTTTTTTGAAAGGAGAATTAATTGGCGGTTGTGATATTGTCTCGGAAATGCACGAAGCAGGGGACCTACAACTAGCCATAGACAAAGCTCTAGTTAAATAGATCCAAAGTCTTTTAACATAGCCTTTAACTCTAAAGAGTGCTGCTCTTCTTCCCCAATTAGACCGCGGGCGTACTCCTCTAAATATACCGAGGCATCAGCAACACTAACAAGTAATTTTTTGTATAAGGACAAAGCATGCAATTCATGTTCCAACGCTTCCTCTAGAATATCCTTAATGGTGTGTCGATTTGTTTCTTCAATTTTTGCAATCTTTTGACTGGGGTGACCATCAAGCCCAACAATAAGCTCTCCTGCTTGTTGAGAATGTAAAAGAGATTCGCTTGCCTGCTCTTTTAAAAAATTAACTATTGGTAATCTATAGGGGCCAGTAACCATTAATGATGAGTGCGTATATCGAACAACTCCCGCTAATTCATACTCCATAATTGAATTTAATATTGCGCAAACATCCTCATTGTTCATCTCTTTCATTTCCATTATGTTCTCCGTTGAAGTTATCAATAGCAATTAATATATGTGATTTAATATATATTGTAAACTACTGATATTAGGTATTTATTTAATGATAATCATTATCACTATGGTAATTATAATCATTTATGAAATCATAGATATTATGCAAGTTATTAGGGGCGATAATTATCAATCCTGGGTTTATTCCAGTGAATCAGATCTTATAGCTGTAGACCCATGGCTAACAAGAAAACAGGTTTTCCCTATTCTTGAGTGGTTGTTATACAGAGATTCTGAGAAACCATCATACATAGAGCAGCATAATCAGATAGATTCAGTTACTCATTTGATTATTACTGCACATTTCTCTGATCATCTAGATCTAGAGAGTTTAAAAAAATTTAAATCTGATATTCCTATTTTCACTACTGCAGAAGCTGCAAAGATTCTTATTAAGAATCATTTTACCAATACTTTTGTCGTAAAGCCTCAACATAAATACCAACTTGGCTCATTTGAGCTTGAAGTATACAAAGCTGGAAATCCCTACCATTCAACAACATTTGCATACACCCTGAGAGATGTCAGGTCGATTATATTTCATGAGCCTCATATGGTTGACTCAAACCTTAGTTTTAAAAACCTTAACGCATGTATTTTGACCGTAGATCAGGTGAAGGTGTTTGGACTAATCAGAGTATCGATGGGAATTGAGCAGGCCAAAAAGATTCAACAAAAACTCAATGCTGAATATCTCTTGGCAACAGGGATTGCGCCAAAGAAGACAAAGGGTCTAATTACCTGGCTTTTATCTATTAAAGAAAATTATAGTGTGTTAAACAGTGTGAAATCAGCTTGCAATGAAACTGGCGATTCATTGATGCTCTAATAATAGAAAATTTTAGAGGTATTTTACTAGTTAACATCATTCACTTAAGACCTAGGAATTTTTCACAGCATCAAATGTATTGATAATGCTGCAAAAAACTTCTGCTGTTACTTTGGCGTCATAAGCTGCGCTATGCGCTTCGTCGTTATCATAGTTGATTTCAAGTTCCTTGCAGATTCTGGCAAGAACAGTTTGTTGAGTCGCTAATACACCAAGACTAACGGTATCAATAAGTGAGAAGGGATGAAAAGGAGATTTTTTTATATTGTTTCTTTTGCAAGACTCAAGAATA
>Ga0209815_1002143_pt1 | contig 12258 bp, 10 predicted proteins | sample CoawatmetaG00DNA_FD_187507 | JGI IMG/M metagenome (GOLD analysis project Ga0209815, IMG submission 187507) | Marine microbial communities from the West Antarctic Peninsula - Coastal water metaG002-DNA (SPAdes) (version 2) | ecosystem: Environmental > Aquatic > Marine > Coastal ...
GATCTCGGGGCTCGCCATCTCGGAAATATTCCGTATCCACACCATGAAGTATGCCGTGAACTCTCTTCCGGTCTATAGCCGGAAAAAACTCAAGAAGGTTCTCCCGCGCATCTTCCGTCACTGTGTGAATGCCCGTCATTCTGCGAAACAGGCGTGACATTGCAAAGTGCTTGGCCTGCCCCTTCCAGCCACTGAACTGTGCTGGTAAGAAAACGTCGTGGGCTGTCATAAGGTGAGGTATTCCCATACCAGCACCGGCAATTTCGGTAAAAAGACCGGCCGAAAACCCGTGAGAATGGATAAGGTCATAGCCTCCGGACTTCGCCAGTCGGCGCACCTGTCGCAAAAACCCAAGGTTGCCTTCATCTGCGACAATTAATCGGATGCGGTTCTCAGGGAGGTAAGAAGTCAGGTAATCAGAGAGCTTTAAATCGGGAGCAATCAGGTCAAAAACACAGTCACTGAAACAGGGCTGGCTATATATATAACGAAAGAAAGTTCGTATGCCCCCTCCGGGCTGAAGAGCAGTCATAAGAATGCGCATTGCCGAGTCCGTCCTGGCGTGGCTACAACGAAGAGAACCGCTGAATCTGGTGAAGAAAATCAGCGGACACCAACTGAGAGCGCATTATGAGGCATACGCCGGACAAAGTCATACAATCCCCGCAAGAACCTCAAACCTTGTCCCAATTCCCTAAGTTCATAGGCTAAAACGCTAAATTATGGCAAAATTCCCTTTTCTATATGCCCCCTATAAGGGCTCCGGCACGCATGCCGAGTATCTTTTACAGCCACTGCCAGGGAAGTCGCAATGGGCCTTGTCCAGAACATTTACAATAATCGCAATCGCTATAAGCAGGCCCTGATGGGCCGGAGAGTCGTTTTCCACCATGTCCCGAAGTGTGCCGGAACCTCGGTGTCCCGAGCCTTGCGGTTACGTTACTTTCTATCCGAAGAGTCCATTGCTGCACCCGGAACCGCAGCGGTGATTGCCAGCCAGTATGGGGAGCAGAATTTCAGCAAACTCGAGGATTTCAACAGAATCCGCCGTTTTCGTGTAGAACTGCTCCACTACCTTATGTGGAAAGATGTATTTTTTATTGGCGGCCACGTCCCTTTCAACCACACCGCTTACCAGCAGTTTAGGGGTTACAACCTGATCACCGTGTTGCGAGATCCTGTCGAGAGGTATATTTCCGAATACTTCTACAATTATCAGCGCAACCACCAGTCAAAGATTGACATGGACTTTGCCGACTATATTGAATCCCCTCTCGGGCAAAGAAACGCCATGAAATTCTGCGAATACTTCTGCGGCACCACTGAGCTCACCATCGACAACCCCGGTAATCTGGTTAAGCAGGCAAAAGACCATCTCGAAAAATTTTCGGTCATCGGATTTACAGAAAATATGCCACAATTCGAATCCGACGTACGAAGTGCACTGGGTGTTCGTGTGTCATTTGGAGTGCAGAACAAGCGAACGACTAGCGATAAAGCTGTGTCCGATATAGTGACCCCCGAACTAAAACAGCGGGTAACCGAAATGTGCCGATTTGACCAAGAGATCTACGAGTTTGCCAAAACTATTAGAACACGACTGAAATCAAAGTAAGCGTAGTATTGGGAAAGAGAACTCTCTCTTCGGCAGATCCGGAAAGCGCTTACGCATTCGCATTCGATGCAGATTTTGATGAATTAAGGCAAGCAAAGAAGCCGAGACAATGTTGGAGTAAACCCTCAGGCGGTGCTCAAGCCAGGATGCGGGACGATCTTCAACATTTATGCGCTGTATCATTTCTGCACCGCTCCCTGCACCACCGCGCAAGGTAGTGAACTGAGAGTCGAACCCCTGAATCCTGGCAATGTCTGACAGCCCGCGGCTGAATAAACCCTTTGGCCAGCACAAACAGGTTGGCCGACTCCCGGTTTTTTGCTCAAGCGTATCTAACGAAATTTTCAAGTCTGCGCTCGCAGCAGACAGCATGGTCTGCCACCCGCCTTTAAGATGCCACCAATCACCGTGGGTATGAGAATGGCTGGCTATATCAATCAGTCCGGAATCTTTCGCAGCAAGCAATTCTGACCATCGCATCGAGACTGAATCACCACCGATTGTACCTCCGAGCTCCATACACGACTCATGCGAGGGTGCATGCCACCCATTTCCGCCATTCCTGATTTCCCAACGAGGTTCTCCTTCGCCTGGCCAGGAAGTAATTACGAAGAATACCGCTGGCATTTCAAACTCCTGCAAAATCGGTATCGCCCAAACCCAGTTATCCAGCCAGGCATCGTCAAAAGTAAGCAAAACTGCCGGACCCCGCAGGGTAATCTGCCCTTTTCGCCACGCATTGAATTCAGCCAACGAAAGCGCCTGTATGTTATGCTCTTTAAGAAATGCCAACTGACTACGAAAGTTATCGACAGTTACCGTATGTTGGCCTGAATCGGGCGCAACATGATGGTACATTAGCACAGGAACTATCATGCCCTTACCCTCGTAAGCTTTGATCTCAGTTTCTCATTACGTGACACAGAACAGCGAAAATCATCCGCCTACTCATTGAGACCCTCGCAGGCCACTGCAAATAAGATGCAATCTACCCCCTAATTGAGCCGGCCAGAGGAAATCTTGACTGCTGCCGGCTACGCTTACGATATGCGATATCGCCGCTGGCATCTGAAGTCTCAGCAGGACTGGAATTCGCCACTTGCCTTCCGAATGCAATAACCAAACCTCCAAACAGGTACCAGTAATACTGAGATAACCCCCAGTAATTTAGGCTGTAAACTGCGTACATCCAGAAGACAGCAATGAGCGCTTTGTTCAAGCGATAATAGTATGACGAATCCTCAAACCCGGACTCAGCAAACCTCTTCCGAACCTCAAATAGTTTTCTTCCTATCAGGTACAGAAACCGGAGAAAAATCACCAATCCAACAAGCCCCAGTTCAATCAACACCTCCCCGTAAAGGTTGTGGCTCGCCTTTGTCGTGCCCCAGTTATGAAATTTCGCCTCCGAAGTAGTACCCAGCCCATGACCAACTATCGGCCTTTCCAAACCCAACTTAAATTCGCCGATCATTCCGGAAATACGACCTTCTGCTGAAGCACCACCAGCTGTATCCCTGTCGATAAGCGATAAATATCTATCCTTCTGGATCGGTGTCATCACGCTGAAAGCACCAATCACGATGATGACACCCAGGGCGATCAGCCCGGCTTTATGCCTTGACTCCCTGAACACAAAGAAAGCGACGACCAGCAAGGCCAGAAAACCGCCACGGGACATCGTAAGAATCAAGGCATACAGCATAGCTGGCATCAAAACCAAATACAGCAGCTTGCTGATCCAGCCTCTTGGCCATAGCAGGTAATGAAGAAATGGAATGGCAGTCGCGATAACAAAGCCCAGCTCATTCGGATTAATAACATCTGCCGGAGCTCCAGAAAGCCTGTTGGCGAATTCGGCGCCCTGAAGGTGAGTCGCACTGCCCCAATACCCCTGGGTAATATTCAGAAATAGTGGCTCCATTACACGGATTACCTGACAGAAAACAAAAACCCCAACGAACCACTTGAGACGTTTTTCCGTATCGATAATAAGAGCCGTAAAAAACAGAAATACAACGGCCTTTAGAAAGTTTTCCCAGTTCCCTCGAATCACACTCCCTGGCCATTCAACCAACGGCAAACTCAGTATGATATAGCCAACCAGTACGAGAAAACCGCGGAACACAGGATCGTTGAATCGCCCCTTGAACTTGTCGCGTTGTGCGAACAATAAGCCGGAAAGGATTAGCACGCCCAGCAGGGTTGGTCGGATACTGCTGTAACCGGGGATTCTTGAGGCAAAACGGAGAAAATAATCAATGATAAAATACAAATAGAATACGAATGTGAAGCTGCTGACTACCGAGTTCGACAGCTTCAGCCTCGCAGAAGTGGGCGTGCCAACCGCACCAACCATCATACTGCTCCCTGGGTATCCGCAGTACCGGCCAAACTTGCTCCATGATCCATTTGCAGCTTTACATCCTTTCTTAGCCGATGCCCTACCGCTTCCACCCCGGACACCGCTTTGAAGAACTGAAACATGTTATCCCCACTCACGTGACGGCGCATGAGGTAGGCATCCTTGGTTCCACTTGCATCCGGAAAAGCAGTCACAGCGCCCAGAAATCCTGCCTCTTTAACAAGGCCTGGCAAAAACGCTTGAAAATCCGAGGGCTGCCCATTTGGATAACAGAATGTCCGCTGACGCCGCCCAAGCTTTTCATTTAGCACATCGCGGCAACCGAAAATCTCCTCCCTAGCCTGAGAGTCAGTAACCCGACCAAGCGACGGGTGAGTGACGGTATGTCCACCAATTTCAATACCGTTGTCCTGCATTTCAGCAAGCTCATCCCAATTTACCGGCTCAAATTGAGGAGGAATGGAGTGGGGAAAGGTTACCCCCAAGCGCTCGGCCAACCTATCGATAAAATGATGCTTTTCTTTGTCATGGAGCGATAGTGAATGATCTATCCATTGCCGCCAATAGACTGGACGAGTTTCATCATTTATCGGCCCGACCGTAATCTCGAGTTCACCGACTCCAATAGCTTCCGGAATGTCATCGATCTGGTTTAACAGCCAGGTAATCTTATCCGGCCACAGCCAGAGTTTACGTTCTATAAACCCCGTGGTAACAAACAGCGTGGCAGGTACCTGGTACTTCTTGAGGATCGGATAAGCATATTGATAAAAATCGCGGTAACCGTCATCCACGGTAATGACAACCGCGTGAGAAGGCATGCGGCCGTGCTCACGCTTATACTGCATTAACCCAACCAGCGAAAACGGATTGTAGTTATCCTTAATGTGTCGGACCTGCTGTTCGAAGAACTCTGGACTTGCCCACCCTTTGACCGGCGGATCCGAAAACCGGTGATACATAAGGATGCGTGGCTGGTTCCGGCAGATCTGCCTGGCTAGCTGATAGCCGCCCCAAGGGCCCAGCGTGCGAATGGTTTTCGAAAACAACCCCATACTGCCTTACTCCTTGTTCAGCAGAGAGCCATAAACTTCCTGATGCTGCCGAACCATCGTTTCCATACTGAAGCGCTGTCTTGCATTAACGCTGGCATTTTCTCCCAAACGGGCACGGAGGTCACCATCAAAAGCCAATGCTCTGAGGCGTTCCGCCAACTCACTCACATTACCACAGCCATACAAAAAACCGGTTTCCCCGTGGGCAATCGCTTCCGGATTGCCCCCCACGGCGCTACAAACCACGGCTAATCCCGCCTGCATATACTCTACCACTGCGTTAGAGAAACCTTCGGATTCAGAACATAACAAGCCGATATCCAGGCCGGCGAGACAACCCCTTACATCCCTACGCGCGCCCAGGAAGTGTACCTGCCCTTCAATTCCCAGCTCTTTTGCCATTGCTTTGAGGCCCTCGGGGTCCCCATCTCCAATGATTACCAGATGCAAAGCGGGGCTTTGCCCTGACAGCAACCCTACCGCTCGTATCGCATCTTCCATCCGTTTTATCGGCCGGATGTTGGCGACAATTCCAGCGAATACTGCATCTGGATGCCCCGCTCGCAACTCCTGTAGATCCGAAGGTATTGAGGGTTGCACGTCCTCAAATTCGTATCCGTTGTAAATCACGTGGGTATTATCTGAAGAAACAGGCTCATGCCGAAGCGTCACTTCCTTAACCGCCTGACTGTTGGTGATCGCGGCGGCAACAAATCGACCACTTAGGTTCAACAGAGCCAGATACTTGCGGGTGTACCAATACCCCATATCCCGTCTGGAGATAATCGTTTCGATGCCAAGCAAACGGAAGATCGGGGGACAGACGACCGAGGAATCATTAAAAAAAACATGAGCTAAGCGGCCACCAGAAGCCCGAAACCGCCGGGCGGTTTGCCAAAGGGAATACCAGGTAGCCACAGAAAGAATACGGTGCTGTCCCAAAACCGAGTAATCACAAGGGAATCCGCCGACCTGAAGAAACTCCGAATCCCGGAAGACCAGCAGGTGAGGTTTGAACCTGGTTCGATCCAGGCCTTTAACCAACTGGAAGAGCTGTCCCTCAGTACCAGCATTGGGATTACGGAAGTGGTCGATAACAAAGAGAATGGGCTGCGGTGCGGAATCCATTAAACCTGCTCTCGCCCTATCAGAACCATCAAGGCACGGGCGGGGTCAAGCAAACCTGAAGAGATAAGATGCGGTAACGCCTTGGCCTTGCGCCTTTCTCGCCAATAGGTCTGCCCTAATCTGAATTGAAGAACCGCTTTGCGTTTTCGAATTGTGCTTCTCATGTAGGGATACCGTTCATTCGCACGGCGAAGAATTTCCAACCCAGTAAGCCAGCGACGCTCGAGCCCTTTAACACTAATGGCGTCGTCGTGTTTACGGTAATAGAAAGCAAGCTTCGGCAAATAAGCGCATTTAGTCGCTTCCATGATCCGAATAGCCATATCGTGATCCTGGCCGGCCCTAAAAGATTCCTCAAATAAGCCAGCCTTCTCAAATACCGAACGACGAACAAGTGATCCCCCTGGCAGCGCCATGTAACAATCCAGGAGTAGCCGGTTAGGATCACTCGGTTCCTGATGACCATCACCGGGAACTTTGAACAGGAAATTGCCATCAGCATCTACTGCATGACCTTGGCCATAAACCATACCTGTTTCGGGGTTAGCTTCCAGGAATGCTACTTGATCGGCCAATTTTTCTTTGGCGAACATGTCATCACTGTCCAGGATTGCAATATAGCTACCGGCCGCTTGCTGAATACCCAGGTTGATTGATGCAGACTGGCCCCGATTCCTTCGCTCAGGGTGAGTCAGAAGTACCAGTTCTCCTCGTTCTGCCCATGATTGTAACTTTTCATAACTGCCGTCCGTCGATCCATCATCCACGACAATAACCTCAACCGGACCGTAAGTCTGGTCAAGCGCAGAGTTAATGGCCGCCTCAATATAGGCTGCACGATTGTAGGAAGGGATGATTACGGAAACGAGCTCATTCGACGAATGCGACACAACACTATTCTCGGAGGGCATGGATTTAAGAGAACCTCGGAAACCGGATACCTAGCTCGGATAAATATCTGTAATCATCAGCCAGACGATCACGACTTTCATCATTAAAATAATGAAAGTCCAGTCGCTGGCTGTAGAATGGTTCTATGTCAACCGTCCAGGCCTTGCCATTATTGATTGACCAGTCCCGGAGCATATCGTTAAGTTTACGGGAATTAGCCTGTGCACTGATATTATCTATCGCAGTCTGACGAACCTGATCGTGCCCTTCAAAGCTCCTGTACTCCAGTATTTGCTGCCGTAATTCCCTGACAGACTTCACCAGTGCGCCAGTCTTTTCATTGATAAGGCTTTTAGTACCAATATGCGCATTGCGAAACATGAGTACAGGGGTGCCTGACATCAGAGACTCGGCAACGGCAATAAACGACCCTTCTCGGTAAGACATCGCACAGAACATTTTCGCCCGTCGAAAATAACGCCTGAGCTCTTCCTGGCTGGGATCCTCAACGATCGTTACCTGATCCGATACCCCGTATTCCGCTGCCTCCTGACGAATACTCTCAGCGGATCGGGAACCCAAAGGAACACCCACGCAGGTAACCTTGATATCCCGAGGTAGCCCCTTTAATGCCTTGAATAACAACCAATGCCTTTTGAAACTGGCAAAGTTGGCAACCATCAGGCAGTCAATATCTCTTTCCTGAGCTGGCTCTTCGAAGAACGCAGGATTAACCCAACTGGCCGCGTTAAATGGGAGCGAGTGACAATTAGCACCAAGGGTTGGAATTAACTCCCTTTCATGACTATGAACTGGCATAACAAAGACGGGTTCTCGATCGGCTGCAGCAACCAACCTGAACAATTCTTTGGAGTACAGGCCACTCCAGGAAGGGATAAAAACAAGCTGATATCGAGCAAGAATCTCATCAAACCGACCGGAGTTCAGCAACTGCGCCAACTGATTCTCGAAAGACACCAGCAGTATTCCCTTCTCCGATTCCGAGACGTACGGTTTCAACAAAGCGCAGTAACTTAGGGACACTGGCTTAACCGCTTTTACGGATTCATTAAGCCACTCTGCCAGTCTCAAAGCTTCCGCTAACTGAAATCTACGCGACGGATTGCTAGGAAAATGAATCAATTTACCAGCTAGCTGATCAAGCCTGAGCTCAGCACTCAGACCTGACGCACCTAGGACGCGATGCCAAAGAATACCGACCACAAATCTCCAGCCGGAAAAATCTAATTCACGAGCGAGGTTAAAGGCTTCTCGCTTTAACTTCCTTGTCATCTGTAACTCCGCCGAAATTTGTCTTCAGAAAGTGGGAAATGCTTCCTCAGTTTACCTGTAATGTAATAGGCTCGGGAGGAGAAGGGCAGTCGCCACTTGCGCATAACGCAAACCCCTCCAGATTCGGCATACCATTCTCATCGAAAACATACACATAAAGATCGTGTGAAGGGTCGAGAGAACCAAAATTCACCATAAACTCAATTTCATTATCGTTCCACCGTATGGGCCTTTGGATCTCATAGTGTGTCAAATCGTCGTACTCTGGAGCATCACCAATCACTACACGCTGCACACTCTTGTCCATGTATATTTCAGAAATGTACATGGTCTGCAGGTGATCCTGTTTTGCATTATTACCAATTAGTGCAATGGTCGGGCTATACGCATCCGGATAGGCTGCTTTGGGATCGAATTTCGCGACTCCGCCTAGATCACCATTGAACCATGATTTAAATGTCCCCTTTTCAACATCAAGCTCGACTTCAAAATGATGCCAAACGTCTGGCACCATATTCCTTTCTTGGTAAATACGATTTGATGAATATTCTGGACCTGAATATGCGCTTAGAAAATAATCTGAATGCGACAAACTAGTGCGAATTCCTCTAGATTTCGGGTCATCCCAGATTCGTAATGTCTTCGTTCCCGGAGATTCATAACCATAACCATCTCCGGCTCTAAAATTGTCTGGAAACTGGGTTTTTGCACCTGAATCACTTCCGACAATCTGTATTCCTTTTAATTTATTGGCATTTACATGCCCTTGCAGCACAAAATTTAATAGACCCTCTTTATCGCGACCAATATAATGCCCCCCTACTTCTCCGTCAATTAGAACGTCTTCGCCAGGACTAAAATCCCCTGAAATATTCAACGGATTAAACCGCCAATAATAAAGTGAATTATAATCTACCTTGACCCACCAACTCAGATAAAGCTGTGGATTGTTGGTAGGCGTATCCCAACCACTCACTCCCCCATAGGCCACGGGTCGTCCCAGCCACACATTCTCTCCATAAAGTCGATAACGAGCCTTATCATGCGGATGTCTAGGCTGAGATTTCGTATCATATCTCACAGGTAAGTCACTAGTAGAGGCACCCCACAACGATTCTGGATTGTCAGACGCCGCCTCAATCACTTTGCCATCTTCATAGTTCGAATAGACTCTATTTTCCTTCCCATTTTCAAAAGCATTTTCCACATAGTCAACCAACACAGGTGGGGCGTCGACTTTGTCTCCGAACCCCGCCCCCTGAATCGTAAGCTCCGCGCCATGCTGAATGGTCGCGCCTCCACTCTCCAAACCTCTTATTACCGGCGTGGCGAAGACCATGCTTGGAGCCGCAATAAAAATTAACAGTAGGTAAGTGACTGCATAAAGCTGGGGATGCACCAAAACACTTCGTCTAAATAATTTTGTCATCTTCATCAATCTGTCCTGCCCGCCTTTATCAGTTACAAGCGCCAAAGCTGACGCTAGCCAACGAGAATAACCTGTTCCTCACAAAGTTTAGGTGCTCCGAGTCCCGAAAGCACAGCATTGAACATACTGTTGCGCAATAACAAAGAATCTAACATTACGGTTACCTATAAGAAATATGGAAGCCTGATGTCGTAAAAATACCAAGGCGAGAACGTGAAATTGATGAGCGTTTAAGTTTAAAAATTACCAAAACCTATGAAAGAGACCAGAAACAAAAAATAAAGCTATCGCACAACTTACCATAAACCTGTAAAAGTTAACTTTAAACACGGGCGTTACCAAAAAAATGAAAGCGTCTAGCCTTATAACGAACTAAGGAAGATCTGTATAACCGCCGATTTTTACAGCATCCGTTTCAGCCTGCAAAAAACCGATAATTCAGACGTAACTCTTCGCATATTTTTATATTTCCTACCCCATTTCCCAGCTTTTGGCGCAAAACACACCCACACACCCTATCCCAGAAAGTATTTTTTTCCGATCAGCACTTTGCTGAATGCGACCAACAAGTGGAGTCGATTGGTATTGTTTGGCCAAGCAACGATAACTGAACCTGTTATAGCCAATCACCTGCCTAATGTACCAGAACGGATTTTCCACTTTTGAACGGCAGCTGGCCCATATTCTCGCCGCTTTGAGCTGGTCAGACACCTGGCGTTTTTCGTACACGGAAGCGCATGGCGATGAAGCAGGAGACGTTTTTCCAGTGTTTGTGCTCAGACCGCTTTTACACTCAAGGTAACCCATTTCACCAAAAGTGTGGAGCTCATTTCCAGGCACCAAATTGCAGGTATGCACAATGCCGTGGACGTTAGCCGCGGGGGAAGTCCAGGTATTACTACGATGAATCCGCCCAAAGCCATCATCCTTCCCCGATGTGCCTCATCATGCCGAAGTGTCATTCGTTGTCTTTCCTCCTCTAGAGCATCTCTAGATCCCGCTCGCCTGTACTGTTCTTGGTGGAGCTGAGCGTAGAGATAATGAAAGCCTCCCAGAGCTGCTTTATCGAAGCATTAGACTGATTTTTTCATGTTCTTGTTCGCCTCATTAAATTGCGCCTTGCCAAACCGTGCTTCTTCAGGAAATGTCGGAGATTGAGGATAGTCGTCTCGTACAGAGCATCCACCATCGCCGGAACTCTCAGTTTGTAGAACCGCCGCATACAAGTGAACTCGCAACATCGAAGGCAGCACTTGGAGGCCATCCGTTTGGAAGCTCTTGATAATATCGAGCCATCTTGTTGTCCAATGGCTGCCAGGGCATCAACCGTTCCATCCGTTCCAGAAATACTAATTCGAAATAAAGTAAGCGAACATTACCCGGAGATATAAGCCAAATCCGGATGGCCAAAAAACGATTTCAATAGTCGTGGCAATTTTTGCAAACGTCGAAGCTGCCGGTAAACAGTGCTCCGAAGTTGTTCTTTGCTGTTAATGATCTTTTTACCGACGTGATGGTATTTGATATAGCCCCAAACAGACTCGTCAGGATTCAGCTCCGGCGAGTACGGCGGCAGGAAGAACAACCTGAGCTTGCCGTCGAGACTCTCAACATAGTCTCGAACCCGACGAGCATGATGAACCGGGTGGTTATCGAGGATCAGGAAAACCGGCTTGTCAACGTCTTGCACCAGAGCCTTGAGGAAACCAAGAAACGCATCGGTGTTCATGTTGCCCTGAATGGTCTTAAAGCGAAGCTCGCCGCGAGGCGAGATGGCCGAGATCAGATTGATGCTGAAGCGACTGCCCGTATTACGGATGATCGGAGTTTCACCCCTGGGTGCCCAGGTGGTGCCACTGTGATAATCAGACCGAATGCTGGCTTCATCGCCGAAATAGATGGTGGCGCCGACTTTTTTTGCTTCCTTGCGAATTTCCGGGTAGGTCTCTTCTTTCCATTGTTTCACGGCCTCTGGCTTTTGCTGGTAGGCCCGATGCAGGGGTTTCTGAGGCGTCAGCCCCAGGTTTCGAAGCAGACGACCGACCGAGACATCGCTTAACCGGACGTTGAACTTTTGCCGGATGAGCTCACGCACTCGGCCCCGAGTCCACAGGGCAAAATCAAACTTCAACTGGTCCGGCGTAAAGGTCGTTATCCAGATATACAGCTCCCGGATCTGAGCACCGCTCAGTTTCTTGGGACGACCGGAAATCTGCTTGGCCTTGAGCGCGTCAAAGCCACCCTCGCGGTAGGCAGCCAGCCATTCATAGATTCGTGCTCGGCTCATCCCCAGCGCTTTGATGACGACTTCTGGACTCTCGCCATCCATGACCCGTTGAACGGCGCGAACGCGAATGGCTTCTAATGTTTTGTGATCAAGTTTACGACCGTCATCGTGGCGCATGTGTGTAAATATCCGATAAGCTTGGCGAACGGAGCCTACATTATAAATGATGTTCGCTTACTTTCGAACCCATTAGTA